>JAABUK010004306.1_pt1 | contig 23289 bp, 15 predicted proteins | sample 5559141 | NCBI WGS metagenome assembly JAABUK01 (sample SAMN10711869, study PRJNA513367) | rock metagenome | isolation source: Antarctica rocks | place: Antarctica: Victoria Land, Pudding Butte nord | collected 2016-01-03
AAGGCTGCAGCAAAATTTTGTCAAGCCACTACGCTCAATAAGGAAATGCAACCAATTCAGTGACACAAGGGATAGCTCTTGCGCGTTTAAGCCATTTTATAGACAATTTGAGCTTAATTTGATGATGCTGGTTGAGATAGAACAAAGATGGTTGCTGTGGAGGGTGTGGGAGGTCCCACTATTTCTGGCACCTAGCTTCGGACCTATGTCCTCCGCTCCGCTCCATCCAATCATTCGACAGCCAATTCCCGCTCTTTCCAATCGGCCGTTCTTTTCCCACTCCGCATTCAACTTTTCCAGACGTGACACCCCTTCCGCCAGCGCCTCCAAGGGTGACGGACATTCTCTCCCGTTAGGATTTCCAATCATCCCGTAATCAAGCAAAAGCTCCTGGGCAGACGGATGGCGATGAAGCTTCTCAAGCCATTGTTAATGTGTTTGGGGCAGGGGCTTGATTCCAATGGCCATCATGAAGGATCGTGAACTTCTCGGAGGCCTATAAAGAGGCCTCTCATTCGAGCACTTGAGCGTTCGCAACGACCAAACATCCGTATTTCGGCCTTTGTTGTATGAGAATTAGCATCAAGAGCAGCATTCAAATGTCACAAGCGATCAAGAACGTTATCGTCATTGGGGTGCGTTTCCGCGTCTCGCCCCATCTGTTCCTGTATCTTAACCATACTATAGGGAAGTGGGAATCTCGGCGGTCCCATACTTCAGGCTCTGCTAGACTCTTCAGCCTTTACTGTTTCCGTCCTCAGCCGGGAGACGAGCAGTGCGACCTTTCCGCGGGATATCCAGGTGCACAAGACAGACTTCTCTGATTCCGACCTAATCTCTGCCTTCCGATACCAAGACGCGGTTGTTTCTGCTGTCGGTATGGGCGGATTCGAAGGACAGAAACGGCTCATCGATGCGGTTGTCAAGGCAGGCGTGAAGAGATTCATTCCATCCGAGTTCTCCGTCAACACTCGGAGTGCAGCTGTTCAGGAACTTGTGCCAGCCTTCAAAGCCAAAGCTGAAGTGTTGGACTATCTTAAGACTAAAGAGGAACGGGGGTTGAGCTGGACGGGTATAGCTACTGGGTTGTTGTTCGACTGGGTAAATCGCGTTCCGATCTTCGGCAAGCGAAACACTCATTAACATCTCATGAAGGGACTGAAATCGGGCTTCCTCGGCTATGACCTCGGTTCCAACAGTGTCACGATCTGGGACTCTGGCGATCAAGTGTTCTCAACGACAAATCTCGGCGCCGTTGCCCAAGCCGTTGTGTCTACCCTACAACGCCCAGAAAAGACCGTCAACAAGTACGTCTATGTCGCCTCCTGTACAACTTCACAAAATGAGCTCCTAGCGGCGCTGGAAAAGGAGACCCAAAAGACCTGGGAAGTAAAGCATACTGCGACAGAGGCGCAAGTGAAGACTTCAGAAGAGATGATTAGCAATGGGGATCTCACCGGCAACTTTGGACTTGTTCTGGCGTCAATGTATGGGAAGATTGAAGGCCTGAGAGCGAATTATGCGAAGGAGGAGAGTCTAGCGAATGAGTTGCTTGGGCTGCCGATTGAATCTTTGGGCATGACTGTGAGCGCAGTTATCAAGGAGATTTAGAGTTGAAGTCATGCGCTGCTGTAATGTACTTACATAAGTTCAACCAAGCGAATTGCAGCGACCATCCTTTAAAGTTAACGGCTCGATCCAGCCATGACGCATGGAGGGGCTAGAGCGAGAGGGGAGACGACACCCCTAGTGGTAGAGGCAATGAGCCTTTACACTCTCGGGTGCAGTCCGCTGAGCAGCATGAAATATCTTCCATCAGGATGCCTTCTTCCAAGCGTCCCATCACGGCTTCGTCCGCCTCATTCAGCCCGCGCGAATCCCCATCTTCCCTGGGTAAGCACGCCGCCTCAAGCTTCTGCCCTGCTGAGCGATCCTGCCTCGAATGCCACCGGCGGAAGATAAAATGTGACAGGCAGCTTCCGTGCTCCTACTGTACCAAAACACGTGTTCATTGCGTCTCTGCCCAGCCCAGCCGAAAGTCACGGCGATTTCCTGGCCCTACAGACGTTGACGTCTTGACACGTTTGAGATGTCTGGAAGATGCATCTGCTCAGGTTGATGCTGGAACCCGAGATGGTGACCTGGATAGATCGTCCTTTCAAGGACGTATGCCTCCTACCGCGGATCAAGGACATCGCAATACGCGGAGTGAAATATCGCCTGTCGGAGAGGACGTGACAAGGGACCACGGAGATGAGGACGGGAAGCTGGTGTTCGAGAAAGGCAAGCCTAGATATGTTCATAATAGCTTTTGGGCTGAGCTCGATCACGAAGTATGTTCTCTCAGTACACAATCCTGCGTCCTTCCTCGCATCACGGAAATGGAGCGAGACAAGTCTACTAGACCTCTCCAGCTTCTCTTTTCCGGGTTTTTTCAGCAGGATGCGAGCGTCTCTTCATCGACCTTCCTTATACATTCATACTTTAGACGTTGGATATCTGCTCCGGAATCTATGCGGCTGAGTGTCATTATACATTGTTGCAATAACCACGATTTGCCGTCAGCTACCGTCACTGACTCTTTGGTCTCTCAGAAGGCCAACTTAGAAGATGCCGGCAATGGGCATTCCGATAACGGCGAACATGGCGATGGTACGGCGCAGGTCTCGATCTCCTCTTTCCAATCTCCGACGACGCACTCGGGCTTTATATTCAGCTATCATTCTCTATCACAAGAGCTGCAACGTTTTCACCCTCCTCCAGAACGGATCTTCTCGTTATGGCAATTATATCTGGAGAGTGTGGATCCATTGCTAAAGATGTTTCATTCCCCTACGATTCAAAAGCAGGTCTTGAGAGCTGGCCAGGATCTGAGTAATATTGGGCGGGGTACAGAAGCCCTCATGTTCGCTATCTACTATGCTGCCGTGACTAGTATGGAGAAATCGGAGTGTCTGAGATGTTTGAAGGAAGAGAGAACAGTGTTACTTGAAAGGTAGGTCGTGCGTCTCCATATCTTCTCAATCATACGGCTAGCAACACCTGGAAGTGAGTTTTGAAGTTTCCCACTTCGAAGCGAATTTCTTAGTCAGAAATGCTTTGAGTAAAAGGACCATTGTGGCATTAAAGGCTCCATCGAATCGGATGGGATACTCTCTGGTCCAGCAAACCCCGTGTTTTCGGCATCGGGCGCTCACAGAAGTATAGATATCGTTTCTGCATCGAGCAAGCTCTCGCAAGAGCAAACTTCCTGGCTACACAAGACATAACCGTCTTGCAGGCATTTGTATTATACTTGGTAAGCCCAACCCGACCGACTAAAGTGCCACGTCTAATCCGTTTGTTTGAAGATATGTGCTCGACGAGACTGTGCTGGGCACGATGTCTGGACCCTCACCAGCCTCGCCATCCGCATCGCCACGAAACTCGGTCTCCACCGAGACGGCGCCGCTTCCAACAACCTCTCCCACTACGAGACCGAAATGCGACGTCGCTTATGGTGGCAAATCTGTATCCTGGACGTCCGCACAGCCGAGGATAGCGGGACCGATCCCTCAATCTTCGAGCACACATTTAACACCAAGTTCCCCTCGAACGTCAACGACAGCGACCTCGACCCCGGCATGAGCGAGCCCCCCATAGAGAGCCAGAGTCGTACGGAAATGCTCTTCAGTCTCACAAGATTCGAGATTAGCTTCGCCATCCGCAAAGTCGTCTTCTCCGAGAAATTCTCGCACGACAATTCATACCCCGTAATGACCCTGACCCAGAAGAACGAGTACATTGAGCAACTAGGTCAGAGGTTACAGGATAAGTACCTGCGATACTGCGATATGAAGATTCCGTTCTGCTTCGTCACGGCCTCGGCCAACAGGCTGATTCTGTCGAAGATGAAAATGATGATACGCCACCCCCTTCAGCAGCTCGACTCGTCGTTGGCGAATGAAGACCTCTTCGTGACAAGCATGGAGATCATCGAGCAGGCGCACTCTCTGAAGTCGGACAAGAGCTCCCAGAAATGGGTATGGCTCTTCCAGACTTACGTTGGGTGGGATACCCTGGCTTATCTGCTGCGCTGCCTGTGCAGCAGAATTACGGGAGACACGGTAGCGCGAGCATGGAGAGTCGTGGATATGGCGTTCGATGAGTGGCAAGTGGATCCCCAGGATGCGCAGAGAGAGCGCAAATGGCAACGCATTGAATTCTTGAAGGAGAAAGCCCTAGCGGCGTTCAAGGGAGCGTTGCCGGGGCAAAACCAGCAAGCTCATGTCCAAGCTATTCCTGACCACTTCGAGACGCAAAATTGGGGTAGCACAGACGGCAAAGCGGCCCCATCATCGCGGGTTTGTCAGGCAGGTAACCCAAATCGCCAATCAGTGGCTGATCCCTCACTCCAGTTGCCCGATGTTGATCTCGCAACGATGTTCGACATGGGAAAACAGAACCGGCGGCAGGTACCCGGACCAAATCAGTGCGATCTTACGTATTCCACACCAGTCGGCACCGAAGAAGCTTCTGATGTGATGTTCACGGGAGAATTCATGCCGGAGCATCTGCTGGATCAGGCTTCGGATTTTGCAACATGGGATCTTTACAATCAGGGCTCCTTGACAGGCGTGGATGGGGGAGTTTTTACTTGCTGGCTGTAGCAAACTGACCCTCTATATCAACAGCCCAATGCGCCTTACTATCAACAAATACATACGGTGGACATGTCAGGGGGAGGAGTAGTATACGGGATTCTGCTGGAACAGGACAAATCCGATCCCGCTTAATCACGTGAAATTTCTTAAATTTTTCTAAATTTTTAGCCTTCATAACTTTAAGGGAAAAGGGGTGGGTGGTGATCTGCGAGTGAATAGGATTGGAGACAGATATAGAACTTGCTAGCCAGCAGTAAATGTAGAATTTTTGCCCCCCTTCTCCCCCGCCAAGCCCTCTCCACAAATGCACCCCGCTCCTCACTCCTCGCCCTTCAATCGAACCGGAACGGCTTCGGCTGCACGTTGAACCCCGCCGTGTAATCGTACCACGGCACCTCCACGCCCTCCGCCTTTCTGATCTCGCAGCTCCAGGCCATGCGCGCGATGAGCAGGTGCAGAGAGCGCTCGGCGATGTTCATGCCTGGGCAGATGCGGCGGCCGAAGCCAAAGGCGGAGAAATTCTGCAGGTTCGTATAAGTGGTGAGGGGCGTGCGGAATGTGGTGGGGTAGGAGGGGGAGAGCCAGCGGGATGGGTTGAATGTTTCGGGGGAGGGATAGACGGTTGGGTCGCGGTGGATGGCCTTGTGGTTGGTTTTTGTGAGATTTTATGCGAATGCTTGAGAGGAAAGGCGAGTTCGAGGGATATAGGGGTTAATTTGAAGGAAGGTTGAAGTCGACAAAAAGGAAGGACAATGATGCAACGGTGGTGGTCTTTGACTTACCATTGATTGGTATGCACGACAGTGCCGGCCGGGAAGAAATATCTCTCGTAAACGTCGTCTTTGACAAGCTGATGCGGTACACCACCTGCGGTGACAGGTCGCCATCTTAAGACCTCCTTCACAACAGCACGAACGCTGAAAAGAACCGGCATGTCGTCGAAATGGACAGGCGGTCGTCGGAGACGACTCCGTCGACCTCCTCCTGCAGCCGTGCCTGCCATTCCGGATAGTGACACATCGCAAGACAGAAGGACATCATTGCGCTGGCGGTCGTGCCCGTGTCGGCCTCGAAGAGCGTGCCGATGACATACGCGCCCTCGTCATCGGACAGCTTGTACTCGGCCTGCGACTCGAGGAAAGTCTTTGTGAATGACGGAGGAACTCTTCCCGGCAGCCATCTCCGATCGGACCTCGTTCTGAAGTTGGCGGAACAGCGAAAGTTCTTCCTGATGTAAGGTGTTTGCCTCTCGTTTGAAGGGCGCGAGCCATGTCGGGAGATATATGAGGATTGGGAAGGTGTCTACCAGATACGACCCCGGTGATGCTACCCGCTCGACCGTATGGACTACTTTGAGTGCCCTTCGAACAAAGGGTTCGTTGCCGGTTTCGATCGTTCTGCCGTACGCTAATCGCATGATCAACCCTCCCGCATACCGCTCAAATCAGGTCTCGTATGCGGCAGGGTCTTTAAGCAGGTCGTAGAGCAGTCTCTCCGATTCGAGAAGCTGCATTGGTTCGTAAGATTTGGCCATGGTGGGCATGGTCAAATGGTGCATCAGCTTGCGACCTCGACGCCATCGGTCTTGAGGATTGATCAGTTGAGATTCGGCTCCCGGCTGCTAGAGGGTAAAGTTACCATTGTGAGGAAGCAGCCGCGGCCTCAGTCCGTGAGACAGCAGCTTCGCTGCCATGGGCAACTGTTCTCTCGAAGAGTAGAGCGTGCCTCTCTCGCGAAGGAGATCATGTGCAATCTTCTCTGTTGACACGACGATCATGTTCCTTCCCATGACGTTGATTCCGAACAGCGGCCCATACTGATCGGCCCATTCCTTGAACTTGAGCCAAGAATGTTTGGACGGCAAGTCTAGCAGGTTGCCTAGAAGTAGCTTGACTGGACACAATTTCAGTAAATGATCTCAGGTTTCCTTGATTTGGATCCAAAACAGAGCACCTACCGGGGGTGATGACTGCGATGATAATGATCAATATCACGCGCAAAGAAAGACGCCATTGCATCGAAAACGACCGTAGCTGAGGATAAGAGCTCCGATCGGTCGCATAAGAGCTATTTACTTTATATCTGCTTTGTGTGTGGCACGCAGCGGACCTGGTGCGAGCGGACCTGCGGACGAAGACGCCATGGCATTGCACTGGATTGGATGATTGCTAAGACCAGCAGAATGAAAAGTACTTGCCCCCTATAATTTCTTTCCGCATAGCACGTGGCGGGCCTTTGGGCGGACATTGCGGCGGGGCGGACGTGCGGACATGAACCGCCGCCCTTGGCAAACGAAACGCCGGGAGGATTTAGGATTTAGGATTTAGTTCGGATTGGCGACTTCTCGGTCAAGAAAATTACCTTTAACATATAACAATGTATCGTCCGTCAACCTGTCATCATAACTCACTTATCCCGGACGACTGGCATTCAACGTGGGAATGTCACTTTTGGTCCTTACAACTCCTTACAACTTCTTTTTTGCGCTCAGAATAGATAGACAGAATGCACAACTCCACGAATGGTATAGGTCGAGACGACCAATACCCGGAGCCATTTCCCTCTCACAATGCCAATCATCCTAGTGGTATTGCGAGCGATGCAGATGTTTTCGATACGATCATCGTGGGAGGCGGAGCCGCAGGGATTGGGGCTGCCGTTGGAGCCAAGCAAGCTGCCCCAAACTCCTCTGTCCTTGTGGTGGAAGCTGAAGGCTGTCTTGGGGGAGCTGCCACGCATCGTGGTGTTTTGTCATATTGCGGCCTCTACACTTGCGAGAAAGGGCCTAGGCAAGCAGTTGGACAGATCTGGAATGAGTTGCACCGTCGACTAGTTGATGAGAGGGCGGCATCAGAGCAGCCGGATCAGCTCATCGCGTATGTGCAGGTGTGTCCTCCTATCTTTTCCTTTTTCTCGGGCTAGGTGTGACAGGCGATGGTTGACGGATTACCTTCATGACAGAACGTGGAGCCAGAGGGACTGAAACATTGTCTGGATGACATGATGGCAGCGCACGATATTCAGGTTCTTCTTCACACTACGGTCGTGGGTGCAGAACGTCTGGATAAGAGGGTTGCCTCGATAACGATACAAGAGCGACGCGGGCGCCGGAAGCTTTACGGCAAGGCGTTCGTGGACTGTTCGGGGGACGGTGACCTCGAATGGCAAAGCAGAGCCTCGACACGATATGGAAATCACGGGAATGTCAATCTTGGATCATTATCGACTCGGTTTGGGGGATTGGGCAATGCGAATCCCACGTCGAAAGCGTGGCAAGACGCAATCCTAGCTGCCAAGGCCCGAAACCCAGCGTTAAAGAAGATCATTCCTAGGAACAAGGGCGTCTTGATCAAACTCCCAGAATCAGGAGATATCGTCACGTATCTGGCGTCTGCATCTTACGATGCACGAGACAGCTCCAGCATCAGCAAAGCTGAGGGAGAAGGCAGGCGGCAGGCCAAGATCTATCTCGACATTCTGCGCCAATTACCAGGGCACGAGAACATGCGCCTCGTGTCGACGGTCCGAACTTTGGGACACGTGAACCGAGACACACAAATGCGCGATACCAGCTGAAGGAAAGTGACATTATGGACGACCGACACTTTGAGGATACAGTTGCAATTGGAGGACGGTATTTGGAGTGGCATGACAGCGGCAAAGAAGACTGGCCTATCTCATTCACAGCACCGCCTAATGGCGCCTTTGAGATTCCTTTAGGATGTCTGCATAGCATCAACACTGAAAACCTTTTCGCTGCTGGACGCTGCACAGACGGAGATCAAGCTGCAAGTAGTAGCGTGCGTGTTATGGATACGGCACTCGCCACTGGTCAGGCTGCTGGGACGGCCGCTTCACTGACAGCAATGACAGGGCGGAATCCCAATCCGTCAGAGGTACAGCACGTCTTGTAGAAAAATGGAGCTTTTATCGACAAGCATAACCTTCCAGAGGCAGTACGAGTCGAGGAGCCTGAAGGGCGAAATCCTCAGGCCGCTGAAGACCTCCAGGGACATTGATTTTCCTCTCGCTCACCTCGTTCTCTCGGCATCTAATGCCATCTGCGTGGGAAGGGCATAGGCAGCAATTAAGTTGAACACTTGGTGATTCGCGATACAGAATTGAAAAAGCGGATCAAACTGTGTGCATGACAAAATTACAGTAGAAAAATCATTTGCAACCAAAATAGGACCGCTTAGCAACGCTACTTTGCTTATCGGGGAGATCCCGTACTGCTGTACACAATCAATTACCGTCGATGATACTACGATGGATATAGCAGGTAGATGAAATCGTACCAAAAAGTAGACGTAGCCAGTCCGGAGTCCTTTCACGAGAGTGGTTTGCGCATGAAACTCGCTCTCGATTGAAAAGTGTCAGAAATCAGCCCTTATTTAGCATGTGACCCTGACCGTGGGTTAGTAGTAGATAGAGGTGTGGGTTTTACTATGAGCGTGTAGAGTGGCACCGAGAGAGCTGCAGAGAGCTGAATAGTGATAACATACAGCTATACTAGCTAAAGTAAATAAGGATGAAGAAGGAGAAAAGCTGACGGGGCCGCGGGTAATAGAGAAGTAATAACAGAATTGGGAGTGATAAGGCTGAGAGCGGGCAACGTAGGTAACTATCACTCCAAGGCCGAATCTTCATGATTCTTCAACAGTAACGACGATTGGGATTATAATACTATCTCCCTCTTAGTCTATCCCTTGTGTAGTCTCGCGGAAAGTGAAAATTAAGGTGAGCGACAGAAAGGTCCCGTATTTTGCAAAAGGTCCCGGACCTTTTCGCAGCCTACTCGATTCAATTCATTCAAGCATTTTTACGTATTCTAGCTGTTTGCTTGACATGTAGACAAAGATAGTTCGTCCGACAGAGCTGGTTTGAAGCCAAGATGCCGGCTCGCGTTTCATGCGGTTGAGATCTGATCTATGGTTTGTGCGTTCTACTTTCAAACAAGCGATCCAGATAGTGCGATAGAACGTAGTTTCATATGATGCAAGTCCTCTTATATTTCTTTTAATGTGGGAAATGCAAATTTCCATCATCTTTCAATGAACTATCACATGACAATTCCTCCTCCATCACAATGCCTCCAAGCGTCATTGACATAGTACCTTCCCAAAACCCTCTCGTCCAAGATCAGAAATACGCAGAGGCAGGAGAACGTTCTACTGTTCATCGCCCACCAGCATATCCCAGCGTCGCTGCGCTGCCACTCCGAGGCAGATCGATGACAGCAGGCTCAAGCAGTATCGAACTTGTCCGAACCGATCCTGTTCCTGTACTCTATGGACTGGGATTCCCAAGGATGCACCAGAAAGGCTTTGGCAATCAGAAGCCTCTGAGTCTCCATCGTCCATCTTTCAATTTCTCAAGCACAAATCCCCGTCGCATCAAAGCTGCACCTGTTGCAGGCGAAGCTGGTCACCGTGTGGCACAGCAGAAGAGCTTTGACCGTCAGCAGCCGTTGAGCCGTACCCTCTCCTCGCTCAATTGCTCTGGTACAGCTCGCGGTCCGGATGAAGTCTACTACTCGCAGTCGTGGACAGGTGGGCCTAGCCGTCAGCAAATTCACGTTGTTCCTCCTCCCAGCTGGTCGAGTATGTATCCAGGTCCATATGAAGTCGGCTCGTCACGATCGTGCCTAGATGTGCCTGGCGGTCAGAAAACCCCTCCCGCTTCTTCTCTCAGCTATCCCAGTGCAAACCCCCATAGCGGAGGCGACACACGCCCAAGAAGGCCCGGTCGGCAGCTACCTGATCCTCCTCGTGGAAGATCTTCTCGCTCCGTAGGTAGAAGCCCCCCAGTTTCGCCACGCAACGCACGAGCTCGTGCCAAGCCCGTCCATGGTTTTGCTATAGGTATTGAGACCGAATTCATCCTCGAAAGTTGTAATGAAAAGGCGAACCAGGAAAAGACGCCTGACTTCCTCACCACTATAGCAGCCCTTCACAATCAGACAATTGACACGAAGTACCCGAGAATAGACGCCCGAATTGAGTACAGTAGTATTGTATTTGATCCGCCAGACGACGACTTCACACGATGGGCAGTTGTAGAAGAACCTGGTATCTTGAAAGTTGAAGACAACCCTGGGAAATGTGAATATTTCTTTGACCATTATGCAATCGCATTCGTTGACAAGCATTTTGTAGATGGCGTCGAGACGAAAACACCGAAGCTTCGAACGTCTCGAACACCCAATTGGAGGGAATGTGTAAAAGCAACTTGGGCATTTGTCGAGCGACACTACGTCGTGAGTAAGACCAATATGTGCAGCACGCATGTGCATGTTTCGGTAGCGCGTCAAGGCGGAAGTGGCATGGGTCGTCCGAATATGAAGAAAATCGCACAGTGCATCATCCATTGGGAACCAGCTCTAGAGGTTTTAGTACCTGAGGAACGCCGAGGCAACGTATATGCGTCGAGCAACTGGATCGACAACAAAAATTTCGAATCACTTACTCGGAGCGAAGCCATTGAAATGATCGAAAATTGCCGTTCTCTAGAGGAGGTCATCCTTCTCATGTCGCCTAAGCCCCAGGGTCGATTTTGGGCTTGGAACTTCCAAGCCATGAGAAAATCTAGGACCATCGAATTCCGAAAGGGTGGTGCAAGTCTCAACGGTGAACAGGCACTTGCATGGGCTGAGTTGGTTCTACTATTCATCGAAGCAGCTGTGCAGACAGACATCGAATCTTTAAGAACAGTACCGGCCATCATCAAAACACTGAAAATATTTCTTGGTGAGGACAAGCTCAACAACGTCAAACCACTCTTTGAGGGCAAGAAAGACCAAGAAAGTGTGCAGCCCACGATCGTTGGGAAGCCAAGTTTTGACACGGAGCTATTGCGACAAAAGATGCTGAAGAAAGATGCAAATGAGCAGCGAAGGTTGATTCAAAATTGGAGGGCCTAACTGGCTGAATTTTTGGCAACGATTAGAGACAAAGACTTTTCGAAGACAGAAGAGGACATAACGTGGATCTTCCGCCCAGGATGACAAGCACTTTTTCAACTTTCTTGGAAGCTCTACATTGCGCATTCTGCATAGAGTATCTTGTGGCAGTGGCTCCTCACCTTGACACTGCTTGTGAGGGTTTCCAACTTGATAACCCGGCTCTACTCCACTCGATCCTCCCTACTCTAGCCCTCCGGTTCCACCCTCAATCCCGCTCCATCGACCTTCCTCCTTCAACCATGAAACCTTGACTACCTCCAGCTAGGCGACGAATCCAACCTCTTCCAAGATAACAATAACTGCAACACCTCCTGCGTAACGCCACAATCGCAATACCAACCCGAGAACGAGACCGAGGACGACATGGCCCCCTTCACCAACGCCCTCCAAGATTGGCTCGACCAGGAATGGTCATTAGCCATCGACCTATCCCTCTCTGCCAGCAAGGTTGGCCACCAGTGACCAGCCCCGCAGAACCTACTAAGTCACTCAGAGGAGAGCCTGATGAGCGGCGAGGAATTCAGCGGATGCAGAAGCAGTAATAGCGGATGGACGGCTACCTCGGCGGGTCAGATCGATAAGTTTAGGGGTCTAGCGATGCCATCTGGTACAGTCTGGACTTACAATAACAGCAGTCACGAGTTGAATAAACACGCCTATGAACCCAAGGGTAGCAGCAATTTAATCCTCGACTGTAATCCTCTGCACCTTCGCTTCCTGTTCCGTACTCTTAGGAGCCATAATCCGCAGAAGCCCGTCTCCGAGCCTTGCCCTGACACGATTGAAATCGACAGCAACCGGAAAGGTAAAGGAGCGCTGAAACCGACCTTGATGACGCTCTGAGATCCAACGCTGGTGGCTATTCTGCTTGACGTGCCCAGCGTCACCGGTAGCTTGTTCCAGGCTTGCTGTGGCCTGGTTTGCATCATCTCCTCGCCCTGTCGTGGCGTTAGCCGCCTGCTATGAAGGGACAGTGTCATCCCTGTACGAGGTTGAGACTGCTGGGCAAGGCCAGCTATTGTAAATACCAGACGGGATATCTCAAGGAAATGCTTACCATGTCCCTCGTCCGAGGCTGTAGGTTCTACAACCTCACCGTCATACGCATTCCCCCAATCCTCCTTAGGCATTCCTAGTGAGATTTTGTTGTCGGAATCGTTGTGGCGAGGTACATAATTGTCGTAGTAGCACTGGCTACTGCGATTTCGCTTTTAGCCCAGCAGATTAGCTCCATCAGGTTATAAGCTTTTAAGCGTCTTGATTATCGCGCGCATAAAGTTAAGGACTGATCTAGCTGCATTTATACTATGACTAATGACCCGCACACGTTCCAAGTTCGAGCCTGGGAAAGCATCTTAAAATCAATTTGTCTATAATGAAGTTGAAGACTTATTTATGCTTAGAGATAATATCTGATCTATACTGCTGAGCAATTATTTCACTCATCTTATTAAGAAGGTGTGTTATCGGAATCATTATGACAAGATACATAATTATCGTAGTAGCACTAACTACTATGATTTCACTTTTAATTTAGCAGATTAACTTCATCAGATTATAAACTCTTAAGCGTTTTAATTATCGCGCGCATAAAGTTAAGAACTGATCTAGCTATATTTATATTATGATTAATAACCCGCATATATTTTAAGTTTGAGTCTGAGAAAGTATTTTAAAGTCAATTTATTTGTAATAAAGTTGAAAACTTATTTATACTTAAAGATAATATCTGATTTATATTATCGAGCAATTATTTCACTCATCTTATTAAGAGGATATATTATCGAAATTATTATAATAAGATATATAATTATTATAGTAGTACTGATTACTGCGATTTCACTTTTAGCTTAGTAGATTAGCTCTATTAGATTATAAGTCTTTAAGCGTCTTGATTATCGCGCGCACACAAAGTTAAGAACTAATTGAGCTGCTATGATTAATGACTCACACACGTTTTAAGTTCGAGTCTAGGAAAGCATCTTAAAGTCAATTTATTCGTAATGAAGTTAAAGACTTATTTATGCTTAGAGATAGTGTCTAATTCATACTACCGAGCAATTATTCCACTCGCCTTATTGAGGGGGTGTGTTATCGGAATCGTTGTGATGAGGTACATAATTATCGTAGTAGCACTGACTACTGCGATTTCGCTTTTAGCCCAGCAGATTAGCTCCATCAGATTTCCGCATTGATCTTCAGGGTCCTCGGCCCGGTTTCCTCTAGCGTGATATGATTCTCGTCCTTAATACCAAGAGACTCGCCTTCTAGGAAATACGCCTTAGATGGCTCAACGACATTGAATTTGGGTACAATATTAATGTCGTGCTGTTAGATAGCTGTCGAAGTGTCCCTAGCGATGCCATGAATTGGGCTGTCAAGATAATGGAGGACGGAATGGAAAGGGTTGTTAGATGACCGCGTCAAGAAGAAATCCCATATGGGAAGATTTGATGAGGTGTGAATCTCAAAACGCACCAAATATACAACGGCTGGCCAGAAACTGGACTGCCCCCCAGCATCTGAAAACCCTTTGGTCCTGCACTTATACAAATGACGCCCACCGGGAGATGGGTAGTACTCATGATTCATAATAAACTCCTACTGATTCTCGGGCACGTCCGACGCCTCATCATCTACGTACCTTGCTGGGATTTATAAAAGTGGTCTGACAATTTTTAGTGATAGACGTAATAGAGTTCGCGCCATGGGTGTTCCGAGTCTCTGTGGAAATCCTGGGAAGTAGCATACGCGACTCGGCCGAGCGAAGAGAGGTAGACCGAAACCGTTTGCTTCGGTGGTCGATACAGTAACCGTGGCCTGATACCAAGTATCTACTGACCCTTGCATCTCGCCCCAGATGAAGTAACCACATCGTATAGATTCTTGTCCATTATGCATGCACAGTGAGGCAGTATGGGACAGCGGTTTCCAACGCTTGTCCAGGTTTCTTCTATTACGCCTCCAAGTATTGATCTAGCCTCCAACTTAGCCGCCGTTGCTCCCTTTCTTTTACGGTTCTGATGTGATGCACCACTGCTTAATCAGCTGGTCCGACCGAAACATCAACAGCACGCCTTATGCAACGTAGGCTGCGTTTACGTAACGTTCGTAGGAAAAATCTTGATTGTCCTCGAGAAGAGGCTATCGAGCAAGAGCTAAATACAAGAGGACAGGAGAGCCCGCGCTAATTACGTAAGCGAAGCGGGACCGTAACACCTTAACACGGCGGTGGCTCATCTGGTGGTGAAGGAAAACTGTCAAAGGCGAATCTTTTAAATTCACTTCCTTCATCGACTTCTGTCCGAGGAGTCACAACAGGGTTGCCGCCCTCAAAGAGCGCCAGATCTACCACGTCTTTCCATTATTTCGACAAAGCGATCCTACGCATTCGCTATCGGCATTACCCACATCCATCGATGCATCTCTGACCCTCAAGTATACTCCCATGCTGCAGGCAAAGGACCTTTGTAATCCGTTGTCAACCCATCGAACTTGACACAGTCCGTCACATGGTAACTCGGCACCGTTGCATTGCTCATGGCCGCGTAGAGCGCCCATGTCGGCGGCGCCTGCAAGCCCCCTGGAAACTCCGGACAGGCCATGAACCCGTCCGCACCCCAAACATTCGTGGTGATGTGCCCATACTGCTCACACGGACACTTCCTGTACCCGAAGCTGAACGGTAGTGAGCCCAGGGGAGTGAAGGATGAATTGTCCTGCGTGTACCCGATGCGGCCAGATGGATCGACCCATTGCTTCTGGGGCACGATGGTCGAGATGCTCCCGGTGGTATGAAGGATGACGGTTTCATTGCCGGGCGGGCAGGCGGGCCCCTTGACGTGCTGGGGGCAATAGGAGAGCGTCGCGCCGCCGAGGTGGAAGCTTTGCCGGCCGGCGTTGAGGCGGTAATTGTCGATCAGGTGGCCAGGCGCAGAGGCGGTGATGGTGTATGGTGCTGATGGCGCGAAGATTGTTTTGGGGCAATGACGGGTCTCATTGTCTTCGTTCTCGTTGTCTTTTCTCTGATTGATTGAGTGCTTATTGGGCGCTGCAAGAGCAAGTAGAGGGATCAGGAGAATAATGAGTTGGGTGAAATGCATATTGAGTTGCTATCAAATAGGGATACAAACGCACAATTAAATGCTGTTAGAAGTCCTGATCGTCTCGGCTTGCTCAATGAGAGTTGTTCGGAAAAGTGAGGAAGAAGCATTGTCTATAAGTATCTGAAACGGTCACTCTTTATATGCTGAAGAATGTAATCTCAAACTGTCTTTGATCATACCACCTTGAAAATTTATTGCACACTAAGTAGCCTGAGCGATCTTGGCCCAAGAGTGGTTGTAACAAACTGGTTTTTGTTGTAGTCGATACAATGGTGGTCTGATACATGTTGTTAGAGGTGGCCTGATACATGCTGTCAGAGGCGTAAAACTAGCGAATGGGAAGTTCTTAATTGAAGTGCTATCAATGCTCTGATCTCGCTTAGAAAGGCAAGGAAATCGAGGCATATTCATAAGCAACGCACACTTTAAAATAAGGCCTTCTACAACAGGCAGCTATTCAATTAAATGTGCAGCTGTGATCTAGAACCTTTATGAAGTAAGCTATGAGGTTGAGCTAAACTACATGATGAGACATTGCGCTAGTTACGTAAGCGCTAGACTGTAATAACTCGCAATCCCCATCGGTGAAGCGGACTCTTTATCCCACGCCGCTCTGGTGCCAATCACAAGCTGCGTTTTCAACTGGGGCCACCCGGGCACCGGCCATCAAAATCCAGCCCTAGTCCCAAATTACTGTGCTTGTCGAGCAGGCTATCGAGCTAATGGGGACCCCCATGACTCCTCGGTGCAATTTCTTCTTCCGTGATGCAGTCCGGGTACTTGTAAGGCCAGGAGTGGTATGTGATACCCTATATGATCATTAATATCTTAAACCTCAGGATTGCGAGGAAGTTTTATTGCAGTCTATTTATATATAACACTTCGAGTTTCGGCATTTACGGCGGAAGATCACTCCGCTGATAGTAAACTTTATAAGAGACGGTGCTATAGAAACCTCTTTGACAGCGATTCTGGGCCCACTATCGCAGTAATAATGATCAGCTTTCATCAGAATAGTAAAAGTAGCGGGTGATCGCCGTCAGATCCTTTGAATACTGGTTGATTAGTTGGACCACATTTATGAGATCTGCATTTATGTCACTTCGTAGAACATCTAAAGTGGAACAGCAGCATCAGTGACGTGGATCACCGCTGGATTCTGACTTACACTTGATTCAAACTTTTTTAACGCCAGCATGTACTAACTTCGAAACTCAATTGAACCACTATTATTAAATCAATATACTTGATACTGTAGTAGAGTGTTATCCATTATGATTGCAAGCTATTTATATAGAGATTCATTATTGAAAATGTATAGATAGACGTGCAGTGCAATTAGAGCGTAGCGGCAGCCGAATTAGTCTCATCGACAGATTTCGCGTGCGTAACTTCTAACTGCTGAGTCTGATCTATAGCTATATCATTTAATAGCCGTTGAGCTATAGCATCTTGTCAGACAAATTGAAGGCTGAATAGCTCGTAGAATGTCTGTAGAATTGATAGAATTGACTGTCTAAATCTATGTAGAATCGCGTCTTGAATGAGTGTTATATACTTAAGAGAAACGCTCGAAATAGTCTGTTAAACAGAGCGGTTGAATAGAATGCAGATTAGCTGAAACCCGATCAATGAACGCTCTGAGATCTAGACTGTTTAACACACCCTCTCAGCTTCTATTTCGGGCGAAATTAAAGCTGAATATAAGCCGAAATAACGCGAAATAACGTTGAATAAGTGGATCAGATCTTAAATAATCTAGAAACGCGTAAAAATACTTCTAATATTCGCTTTTATACTGAAAATTAATGCCGGCGCCATTATATTCTTATCAGTTCTGTCGAGTTCCCTCTATTAAAGAAAAAGAAGGAGAAAAAAGAGATAGAGCAGACTTTTATATTATTATTATCGATAATATTGATGATAATGTAAGTAATGATATAGAGAAATAGATTATTAGTAAGCTATTTACTATTCTTTTAATTCTTCTTCTTAATATAGATTAATCTATCTAATATATTAACTAAATTTAACTATTAAATAAATATAACATGCTTTTAAATGAGTAAAGTCTTGATAAAATTATTCGCGAATATTTCAGCTGTTAAAACTTATTTAACAGCTATTCGATCAATTTGAATCTTCTGATAAAGTTAATACTAATATATATTAATATAACGCAGCTTGATATTCAGTTTAAACGCCTCTTTTTTAATAATTTAAATAGTTTGTTAATTATCGCAGTTGATGATAATCTATTACTTAATATCAAATTAAATAGCTCAAAAAAAGCGTTCTTATTACAATAGTTCTTAAGAAGTTAGAAACAGTAATAGAAACTTAATCTTAATATTTAATATGATAACTATTTTCTATTTAGCAGTTTTCTAATTAATAGCTCTCTAATATAGCTTAAAGAGATATTTATCAAAGCTGTGATAAGTAACTAAATTATCTGCGAAGACGATATCATTTAAGTATTTAAAGAGCTCGCTATTATTATGCTCTGAGTATTTAATTACTAGATTTTAAGAGATATAAAGATAAGAAATAACGCGATTTAAGATAGCTAAATAAGTTATAGACGAATTAGTAAGAAATTAAGATAATTTAAAGATAGAAAATATTATATCAGATCGAGAAATGATAGCTGCGAAATTCAGAGAGCTCACGCGTTATTGATAGATGAGAATTTGCTGTGAAATAATCTGCGTGTTATTATTTTAAAGAAAAATGTTAATAAAGAAAATAAAGCTTTTCGAAGATTATAAAATATTAAGAAGATTGAATTTTAAGGCGATTTTAGTTATATATAAATCTTAATATAATTATATTTTTTAAATATTTTAATTTCACTTAATTTAAATGTCTAGAAATTATTTTAGCTTACTTAAAAATCTTATTTTAAATTTGCGTAAAAGAGCTGTTTTAAAGATCTGAAAATGATTGAAATTCTTCTTATTATAAAGAATAATAATATTATTAATATAGAAAAATATTAGAAGTATTACAGCTACAGATCAGCCGCCGACAGACTCAACTCTAACTGCCGAAGTCTAACAATTAGTCAAGATAGTAGGTTTCATAGATAAACATCTTCTAGAATTATAAAGATCCGACTTAGAAAGATATATTCGATCAGAATAATTAGAAACAAATATTAAGAGAAGTGCTTAAGAGTGCTTAAAAAGAGCACTTAAAAGTAAGTGCTTAAGAGTGCTTAAGAAGAATACTTAAAAGCACTGTGCACAGCTTATTAATAATGATTATATAAATAATCATTTATTCTATAATTTTATAATCTTATTCTTCTTTTATAATTAACTTATATTATTAATTGCAATCTATCTTTAATTCTTCTTTTATAAGAGTAGTGATTTCTATTCACAACTCTTTAATATCTAAATCTTACTATAGCTAATCTTAACAGTTTCTAACACTTTAATTATTTATTATTAAATATCAGTCATTTTATTATAATAAGTCTTATTAAAGCAAATATATTATATTCTGAATGAAGATAATCTTAAGAAGAAATTACTAATATAAATCATATCTTCTTAAAAGTTAATATTCTCGACATATTTTATAAAGATAGAAAGAAACTTCGAATCTTTTTAACTTAAGTTAATATATATATTCGATTTAATACTTAGAAGCTAAGAATAATTAAAGTTAAGATAATATTCACAGTTATATATCTTCGAAATAAAGTCTTTAATTAATTTGAATCATATCTAATAAATTATTTAAAGAAGATGATTAAAGATAAGAAAGTAAAAATAAAAAGAATCTTCATCAGTTATTCTTATTTTAAGAAGTGTATTAGATAGGTATATAAAGAAGTAAATGAAGAACGAATTATTAAATAAGAAGTTCAGAAACTTCAATAAATAGACTCAGTAATAAAGTATATATTTAAGTTTTAACAAATTATATTAAGAATTAAATAAGATAACTCAGCACTTATAATAAAATATTATCTAAGACTAAAGAATTTAGTTAAGAATGAATTGACTTAAGTTGAAAGACTATATAAATTAGAAAGTCTGATTAATATATTTATTAAAATAAATAATTATCTATATAAAAGATAGATAGAAAAAGAGTAAGAATATTCTCAAATCTTCATTTCTAATAAGTATTGAAAAGGCGAATATTAAGCAAAATAAATTTATTATTCTTAAGAAATGAATTTAAATATCATGAATCACAAAAGATTTAAAAAGAAATTTAATTAAGATAAAATCTCTTCAATTTAATAAGAAGAGAGAATAAAAAAGAATTTATGTCTTTATTATAAAAAGTCTAAATATCGAGCTAATAATTACTTAAATAAGTAATAGCTATACACTATCTTAAACAAATCAGAAGAATAGATGATAGAAAAACTAAATAATATGTAAGATGTTAGCTGCGCTAATATTATAATATTAATATTAGAATTGATTATTAAATTACTTAAGTAGATTTATGATCAAAAATTCACAGAATTATCTTACGTCTATATATTTTAGACTGCTTATTATAATAATCAATGCGCTATTTACAAATCAGATAAGAATGACTCGAAATAATATTCTAAGAAATTTAAATAGAAGAAAACTTAATAGTTATTAAGTATTATCTTTAAAATATCTTAGAAATAAATATCAAATAATCTTAAATATAATAAGAATTATATGAAAATAATTATTAAGTTCTAAGAAGTAATATTATATATAAATATAGATTGTGAGTTAAAGTTCTAATATTAATATAAAGTATATGCGCTCGAGAAAATATTATAAAGAATTAAGTTAAAATTATAATTAAGAATATATTATATAAAAGACTATTCAAATTAAAATTAAAAACAAATTTATTATTATTAAAATAGTAATTTTCGAGAAGTGATTAACTTGTATAAGATTAATATCTTCGCTTATTTCAAAGAAATATAAAGCGTAAGTATAATATAGATCTAAGAATTTTAGAAATTAGAAGTAATAAGAATAATCTGCGATAAAGAATATCGCATTTCTTATAAGTTATACGCACACTTTCTATGCGATAAATCAGAATATTACTTCGCGAAAGAAGAATATACTTATTTCAGAAACTTTAAATTAAAAAAGTTAAAAAATGAGAAGATTCTTTAAATTTAAGATAAAACAAAGAATCTACTTTTAAATCTCAGAAAATAGCGACAACTAATATTAATTACACACGATATTTAATTATACAGACTTAAATAAAATAACGTTAGATTAAAATTATAATCGATTTCAAAGTCATTAAAAACTACGTCTCTCTAATATATATAACTCGATCCCGTTTATTTACACAAGAAAAAGATAAATTCTATTAATTGATATTAATAAATAAGAGTTCTATCGAACAAGATTAAGAATAAGTTAAAGTAGAAACTTATTCACTAAAACTTAATATTCAGTAATATATAAAATAAGTAGTATTGAATATCGTGGAAATTAAATACGACATCATTCTAAGTATTTCATAACTAAAAGCTTATAATTTAGTAGTTAGTTAGAAATAACGAACTATCAGCTTTCTTAACTGCGCATATAAATCAAATATAATTGTAATATTATTCATAAAAGCAGTATAAATAAAACTCGATAATAGATATTTAATAGAAATAATAGAGAGTTTCTTTAAATACTTATTTAAATATAATGAATTTAAACATTTATTTATTAAGAATAAAAGCGCATTAATATTATTTAAGCATTAATTCTGAAATCATAAGATTTCTTTAAAATCTAATAAGAAATCTATTTATAAATCTATTTATTCTCTTTCTAAAAAGAAACTTAAGATTTTATAAAAGTATCTTAATAAGAATTAGAAGAAGAGATTTATTTAATCTTTAATTTTATCTATAGAATATTCAGTTCTGTTTATTTTAAAACTTAATAATAAAATGCGTCTATATATTAATTATCGACAACTAAATAATATCATAATAAAAAATCGATATGCATTATTATTAATCTCAGAATTACATGATTACATTTATAAGGCAAAGTGATTTACTATGCTTAATCTATAAGAAGCGTACAATCTAATGAGAATAAAGAAGAGAGAAGAATAGAAAATCGCATTTCGAACTCATTATAATTATTACGAGTATCTGATTATACTCTTTAAATTAATAAACATTCTCATCTTCTTTTAATCTTTAATAAATGATATTCTAAGAGAATATCTCGATCAGTTCTATGTTACCTACTTAGACGACATTCTTATATACTCGAAAATCAAGAAACAATATATTAAATATATTCAAAAGATACTTCGAGCTCTTCAGACGAAAAATCTACTAATAAAGATCGAGAAATGCGAGTTTTATAAGTAAAGTATTAAGTTTCTTAAATTCATTTTAATAATCATGAGAATTCAGATAAATAAATTCAAGATAATAATCATACTAAAATAATTATAATTTACATCGATAAAGAAATTATAATTATTTCTTAAATTCATTAATTTCTATTAAAGATTCATTATAAATTACTCAAAGATGACCGCTTTATTAATATAAATGACTCGAAAGAAAGTATTCTTCATCTAAAAAATAAAAGCAGAGTCTTTATTTTAAAAGCTGAAACAGAAATTTATAACAGCTTTTATTCTCATAATATTTAATTCTAAAAGACAAATCGTGCTTAAAATAAATACATTAAACTATATTATTGATATATGTATAAGTCAATCTAATACTGAAGAATGATTAAGATTTATTATCTTTTATTTTAGAAAGATAATTTCAGCGGAACTTAATTATAAGATTCATAATAAGAAACTTCTAATTATAATTACTGCATTTAATGAATAACGAGTATACTTAAAAGAATTTAAGTACTCTATAAAAATATACACAAATTATAAAAATCTATTATACTTCATCATTATTAAGATATTAAATAGATGTCAGATATAATGATTTAAGCTATTATCAGTTTATAACTTTAAAATTTTTTATTAAAAAGAAAATAATAATATTAAAACTAACGCTTTAAGTCGTTGAGCAGATCACGCTCGAGATATTAAATCCGCTTCATAATTAGTCTTACGCGAGAATAAGAACAAATCCATAATATATAATCATATTATAATCACTACAACATTTCAGATCTTTAATCAAGATTAGAAAGATTGAATTATTAAATCATATTTAAACGATCATTTATCCCGCGAAATTTGAAAGAATTCTGAAAAATATTCAGTCTTTTAAAAATAAGATAGTGAGCTGATCTTATATAAAGAATTGATATATATTATAAATAAAGCAAAGAAAACAATTATTTGACAATATTATAAGAAGACGTCTTATAAATATCAAGAAATAGAGAAGACTTTAAAACGCATTTTCAGATCTTATTATTTTTTAGAAATAAACAAAGCGATTTAATAGTAAATTACTAACTACAATACTTATTAGAAAATCAAGCACTCCTAATATAAATTATATAAGAAGATGCAATCTCCAAAATAATTTAAGAGAGCATGAAAATTTATTACGTTAAACTTCATTATTAAGTTATTATTATTTAAGAACTTAATAATTAAA
>JAABUK010003121.1_pt1 | contig 23275 bp, 20 predicted proteins | sample 5559141 | NCBI WGS metagenome assembly JAABUK01 (sample SAMN10711869, study PRJNA513367) | rock metagenome | isolation source: Antarctica rocks | place: Antarctica: Victoria Land, Pudding Butte nord | collected 2016-01-03
GTAAGGTACATTATTTAAATTCTATTGCAATGCTTCCTCTTAATCTATAAAATGCCACTAATATTCCTAACCCTATTGCAGATTCTGCTCCAGCGATGGATATTATATATGTAGCATATATTTGACCTAGTATATCATCAAAGTTAAGTGAAGCAATCAATATGACATTTTTTCTGTTCAAAACAAAACCTAATATACCAATTAAAAAAAATATTAAAGAAAGATTCATAGATATAAGATAAATAATTAATGTGAATAAATAGTCATTTATGTATAACTAAACATATTTTCAATCAAGGGCGACCACGCACAAACATCTGTAATCTAAAGATAGTTTAATTAACTGTCTTTGTTTATATTTACGTATGCCACGTACTACTCATTAAGCATCTCTATGCTCTTTTTTTACATGTAAATAATAAATATTAATTATTGTTTAATAGTTATAAGTATAGAACCTATCATAGCTAGTAAAAGTATTATAGATGTCAATATTAATCATAAGGGAAAGTTAGTATATATAATGTTACCAATAGTTGTAATATGGAATGTCTCTGATAATCTTCCATCTCACATTTGTGAAGTTACAAAAGACAACTCATTGTTATACAAACTATAAAAATTGTTTAGTATATAATTTATGTTATTATGTATTGAATACATTTCTGTAGAAAATATTTTATTAAACCCTATTTCTGAATTGAATTTATAAGGAAAGACTTTACTTAAACTTATGTTGAAAAAAATACCTATAAGTATAGCAAGCGGTATACTATTGCTGCTATTAACTACAAGTTCAGATATTCTTACATTAATTAACATAAGTATGAAGAGAAAAAGTATTGAAACTGCCCCTACATAAACTAATAAGTAAGATAAACCTATAAAGTTTATACCTAACATCATTAGGTAACATGCTATAGTAAGAAACAATCCTATTAGAAACAATACAGATACTATGGGATTTTTGCTTATTATAACAGACACACCTGATAGTATAGCTAATACAGACACAAAATTTAAAAAGTTGTAGTTTAGGGAATTGGTAATTATTTCATTTAAAATATATAGATTTGACATTTATAAAATATAACATTTCTAAGTGTAGCATACCATTTTTTTTTTGCTTTAATAAAAACAGTTAGATATTTTAATCTGATTTGTAATTACTATTATAATATAGTAAGGGGTTTTAGTTTAATTTAGAATCAATTTTATATCTTTTTAATCATTGTAGGGTAAAAAAAGGCAGCAAATTTAAGCCTTATTCTGTTTACTCTCTATTGATAAAGCATTTTTACCTAGTTCAAAAGCAAACCCTAATGTCAATATCAAGAAGAAAATCAACATTATTATTAGCCCAAATATACCATTAACATAACTGCTTACAACATAAGGGTATACTAACAGTATTTCTAGGTCAAATAATAGGAATAAAAGAGCAAATATAAAAAAAGATATACTAAATTCACTTCTGTTTTGACCTAAAAATGAGTGGAATCCACATTCAAATGCACTATTCTTTTCTTCATAAGGGTTGTGTGGTGCAAATATAAGATTTATTCCTAGCAATACTATAGCTAAGATAGGTATAAATATGAAAAAAAATGTTTGACTTGTCATTTATGCTTTAAACTGAACTAAAGTTAAAATGCTAATAATGTTGAATCATTCTTCTGGTACAAATATAAACAGTATTAGTAATAGAGTTATCACAGAAATACTACTACTAACTGCACTGTTTATTGTTATGTTTTCTGGTTTAAATTTTACATTACTCTGTAATGCATGCACATCTTTTTTATAATAATCATTGGGTAATATGTGTCCGGTTAAGGTTTTACTATCAATAGTAGTGTTTTTCTGGTAATCACTTTTATAGAAAAAAATTTGTTTTACTAGATTTAAATAATAACCTGCTCCGATAACACTAGTTAATATTGCTATAAGCGCCATAAATACGTATCCATTATCTAGTGCGGCACTTAATATCATTTGTTTTGCAAAAAACCCTATCATAGGTGGCACACCTATAAATGAAAAAATAGTTATTGCAAAACTTATAGATATGAATGGATTAATATAGAAATACCCTTTTACTTGGTTTATTAACTGAACAGGTGAGTTATTTTTATCCACTAAATTTTCTTTATCTTCCTTGTCTTCATACACATAAAGATATAAAGAAAATCCTATGCTGATTAATATAATGAAAGCATTTAAGTTGGAAATAGAGTATTGTAGCAAATAAAAAATAAAAGCTTGAATAGACTCTACACTATTAATAGATAAAGCAAGCAGAATAAATCCTACATGGCTTATGGTACTGTAAGCATATAGTCTTTTAATTCTAAATTGTGTTAGACCTAATACAGATCCTATAAATAATGATAAAAGACTGCTTAGTAATAATATGTTTCTTCAAGAGAAATTTAAAGAATAGTAGTCTGTGTAGTAAACTAATTCCATAAGGAATGCAAATATAGATATTTTTGATATTATAGCCACATAAGTAGTAACTATTGTAGGTATACCATCATAAACATCGGGAGATCAAAAATGGAACGGTGCAGCACTAACTTTAAATAAAAACCCTACTGATAGTATTATTAAAGCTAAATTTAAATAGTATAATTGATATAAAGATCTAGGATCAAAGTATAGTTCACTAATGTTGGCTATAATGTATATATTATCTAAGTTAGTTGTACCTGAATTTGCATATAATAGTGCAGACCCCAATAGAATAAAACAAGAAGATAACCCTCCTAATAAAAAATAAGTCAACCCACTAGCAGTTGCTGATTCAGAATCTCTATATATAGTTGAAATTATATATAAACCATAACTTTGTAATTCAATGGAGAGAAAAACAGATATTAAATCACCAGTACTTATTAAAAATACTGCTCCAGTTATTATAAATAGGATAATCAAAGGATATTCTATTATACGAAACTGTTCTCCATTTTTATTTGAAATTAAGTTTTTGTTATATAGAAATTTAAATGACATTAATTTATAAAGGGATGTATATTCTGGAATATAAACTTTTCTTGGATAAAATGCTGTTAATATAAGTATTACTGCGCTAATTAAAAAGATGAAAACGTTAAATGTTTGAGTAAATGTAGTTATATTAAATAATCCACCATAAATACCTATTCCTTTTTCTAATGCTTTAATGTTTAAACCATTAAATCCTATAATTGCAGAAAAAATTAAAATTGTTATGGCAACTCTGGAAAATAATATAGACTTGTCTCTTCTAATAGTAACAGCATTTGAAACTAATAAAAAAATTAATGATAGTATTAACAATAAATAAATTTTATAAATATTTATTTGTTTTTTTTTTCTGCATATCTTTATATATACTTCACTATGGGTGATATAGTAAGGCCAGAGTGAATTGAACACTCATCTGAGCTGTCATGAGCAGCTTGCTCTACCAATTAAGCTATAGCCTTTTATATTTAAATTTTTGTACGGACAAAGGATTTGCACCTTTATCTACAGGTCATGAGCCTGTTATGTTAACTGTTACACCAATCCGCATTGTTTTTATAATAAATTTAACTTTTGTGTTTGTTTATTTAGCCCAATCCAAGTATCGCACTTGGTTCTACCGATTACAAAACGGGTGCATTGCTTTTATGCTAAATGGGCAAAGTTTATTTACAATTTTTTTATTTTTTTATGTAAATATTTTCGGGTTACTATGATTCGAACATAGCTTATCCTCAACCCAAATGAGGCGCCTAACCAACCCGGCTCTAACCCGTTGTTTATTTAACAAACAAATAATATAAAACTAAAGGTTTATACAAAATATGAGTTTAAGGATAAAACAAAAAAATTTATAATACTGCATTGTAGTATATTAAAGATGAAACAGAATAATGTAAACCGTCTAATAAAGGCGCAGGGTAAACACCAAATACAACAGTAAATGCTACTAATGTGAATAAAATAACAAATTCTCGTTTACTTAAGTCTGGTATATTAAATTTGAAAAATTTAGAAAAAGACCCTGCAAATGCTATTCTATTGAACATATATATAGTATAAGCTGCACTAAAAACGATGGAAGAACTCGCAAACATACCTAGTAAAGGTAATCTTTCAAAAGTACCATATAGACTCATAAATTCACCAATGAAGTTAAGAGATAAAGGTGTACCAGCATTACCTAAACAAAGTATGAAAAACAATATAGAGAAAACAGGCATAACTTGCGCTATTCCTCTATAAAAAGTAATCAATCTAGTTGAAGATCTATCATACAAGACTCCACCGGCACATATAAATAGTCCAGAAGAAACAAAACCATGGGCTAGACCCAACAATATTCCACCTTCAATACCTTGTATAGTATTACTGAACACACCCATCAAGTATACTGCTGCATGTGATACAGAACTATACGCAATAAGTTCCTTAATATCTATTGTTCTTAAAGTACTAAAACTTGCATATATAATTGTTATTACACCTACCACGTATACTACAGGAGTAAAGTAAAGGGATGCTTTAGGTATAAGTGGTAAAATTAGTCTTAATATACCATATAAGCTTAGTTTCAATACTATACCTGCTAGTATTATACTTCCTCCAAGTGGTGATTCTACGTGAGCTTTCAATAATCAAGTGTTTAAAAATATAGTAGGAGTTTTAACAGCAAAAGCTATAAATATACCACAAAATAAAAAGATTTGAGTATAAAAACTGAAATTTGTTTTGTACAAAGCGTCGAAATCAGTAGTACCCATTATTGATGACATAGTTAATATTGACAATAGAAGGAATAAAGATCCTAGTAATGTGTACAAGAATAAGTAGAAACTGGCTCTTACTCTGTTACTTGAACCAAAAATACCTATTAATAAAAAGAGAGGAGGAAGGATACTTTCAAAGAAGATATAGAATAGCAATATATCTAACACAAGAAATACTGCAAGTAATAATGTTTCCAGTAACAATATTATAACAAGATATGATTTAATGTTTTCTGATATAGAGCTTCAATTTGACAGTAGTGATATAGGCATTATTACTGTAGTTAAAAGTACAAAATATATAGATATACCATCTACCCCTAAATAGAAATCAAAATTGCTGATTCTATGATACTCTTGGACAAATTGAAACTGGTTGCTGCTGAAATTAAATAATACGAATATTACAAGAGAAATAAAAAGATTAACTATTGACGCTACTAATGCAACAACTTTGCTATATCTGATGTTTATAGCTGAGTTGTAGTTATTAGGGATCAAAGTAATAGTAAATATACCTAAGATAGGTATTAATAATAATGATATAAGTAACATTTATGAATATTTAATGTATAATGAATTTTCCTCTGTTGTTCTCACATATATAAAAGGTAATATATATAAAGGTTTTAGTGTGTTTTTTCTATTAAAAAAGATAACGTGATAAATATTGTATAGTTAACCCTAACTTTATCTGTGTTTAAGTTTACTAAATTATTTGGAAAGAGATATATTGATAAAGCCATACTTAAGAAAGGTATAAGGTCTTATAATGTATTAGTTCAGTAAGATTCTACAGAAACAAAAAAAAAAGATTTTTTTTGTTTTACTTTAAAGAGTTGTCACTAATAAGTTTGTCATAAACAATTTTTAATTATCCGTGGCTTTTCTTTTTTGGACAGTTGGAGTAGTAGATATCTCAGAGAAATCCCCTGACTTTAACTTACTTTGCAAAATATTTATCATTCTTCTTTCGGAATTTAAGTTAGAATCAGCTTCTTTCCTGGCTATTCTTGCATTCTCTGATAATGTTTCTCATTGATGGTGGTCCATGCTATCTCTTAGACCTAGAATTCTTTTAAATTCAGCATCATACAAGTCACATTGGTCTTTAAAATACACACAATTAGCCTTCTTCTTAGCTATCTCTTGTAATAAACCTTCTATCTGGCCATCCATACAATAATGTACTTCACCAAAAAAATGATAATAAATAATTAATGCAAGTATAATAAGGACCAAGATAGAAAATGGTTTAACAACGTACCTGAAAAAAAAAATTTTTACTACTTCATAACTGCCCGTAGGTTAGCCCTTTTTTTCTTGTATATGACCCAAATCTATTAAACTATTTTCCAGTAAACTTATTAAGGGAACTATAATTAAGAAATGTGAAAAGTATAATAATGTACTTATTTGACCAAACTCTATAAAAGGTGATTCTACATGTTTAGCTCCTAGTTGCATTAATATTAAAAAGTTAGCTATGAAAATATAAAAGGCTACTTTACTTAAAGGTCTGAATTGTATACCTCTACTTCTACCTAAATCAGCAAAAGGCATAACGAGTAATATTAATAAAGCAGAAAACATAGCAATAACTCCCAATAATTTGTTAGGTATAGATCTTAATATAGCATAGAATGGTAACAGATATCATTCGGGTACTATAGCAGGAGGAGTTTGCATTGGATTAGCCATAACGTAATTTTCGCTATCACCTAATGCATTAGGCATAAAGAATACAAATACTGATAAAACAAGAATAAATAAGAAAATTGTTATTAAATCCTTGAATATAAAGTAAGGAGCAAAAGGTAATCTATCAGAGTTACCTGATATTCCCAGAGGATTACCAGACCCTGCACTATCATGTAAAGCTATTAAATGCATTAATGCTAGTGCAGCTAGTACAAATGGTAAAACAAAATGCAGAGCAAAGAATCTATTTAATGTAGCATTATTTACACTAAATCCTCCTCATATGAATTCAACTATATCTTGTCCTACTCATGGTATTGCACTCATAAGATTAGTGATAACTGTTGCACCTCATAAAGACATTTGCCCATATGGTAAAACGTAACCTAAGAAGGCTGTAGCTATCATTAAAATAAGTATTACAGTTCCTATTGTTCAAACCAATGTCCTTGGTGCTTTGTATGAACCATAGTACAACCCTCTTCCTATGTGTAGGTACACTATAAAGAAGAACGCTGATGCTGTATTTGAATGTAAATAACGAATCAATCATCCATTATTAACATCTCTCATTATATGTTCAACTGAGTTAAATGCTTCCAATACACTAGGGTTGTAATGCATTGCTAATGTAACACCTGTTACAATTTGTATTACTAAACAAAATGCTAACAACGAACCAAAGTTTCATAGATAGCTTAAATTAGAAGGTTGAGGTGAATCTACTAGATATCCGTTAACCAGGTTAAGTAAGGAGTGACTTTTTCAAATTCTCATAATTTATGATTGGAATAATTAATGCTATAATGTTTTTTTAATAACTACGTGTTGTGTATATACTATAAGAAAATTATTATTTGACTTTAATTTATATGCTATAAAAAGATAAACATAGTTAACTATGTAACGCTGTTAGTATAGCTGAGGGCGTTATAGACCCGTCTAGAGCTACACTAATCGCAACGTTATTAGTATCAAAGTTGGTTATACCACATTTATTGTGCAATAAACTTTTAAATACATGACCGTCAGTAGAATAAAAATCACCTGAGTCCATAACTTCTTTAAAAGTTATATTTCATGAACCTTGAGGTTTAGTAAGTATAATAGACCTAACAGTAGAATCAACTTCACTAAAAAATCTGCTTATGTGTATATTTAGGCTTGTATAAGATTTTTTTTTTAATTAATTTGTTATTCTTTTTTTTCAGGTAATTTTTTGTTAAGTATTAAATATGCACGCTATTAGGTAAAAATAACATATGTAGTTTTATATCAAATAGACTACTAATAGAAAAACTTTAACTATATGACAGTCTTCCACTTTTTTTACATGTATACGCTATTAATACAAAAACTTAAAACAAGGTTATGTTGCTAGGTATTATGTCAAAACTATATATTACACAAGGAATTAAAACAATAAGTGCAATAACTATTGGTAATAAGATAGTTCAAGAAAAAGACATCAATTGATCAAAACGTATTCTAGGGAAAGAAGCTCTCACTCATATAAATACAAAAATCATTATACATGATTTAATCCCTATAGTTAAACCAGATAACATCCCTTCTATTAAAGGAGAATCAAACGTAAAGTCCATAATAAACAACACCTCATCTAACATGTGTAATATTTGTGTATAATTAAACAAGTAACCACCCAAAAATAGTATGGCATTTAATATACAAATTAGCACTATACTTGCATATTCAGCTAAAAAGAAGAATACAAATATTACTGCTGCATGTTCTGTCATAAAACCACTAACAAGTTCAGACTCTGCTTCAGCTAAGTCAAAAGGTGCTCTATTAGTTTCTGCAACTGATCCTATAAAGAATATAATAAATACAGGAAGTAATGGGAAAATTAATCATATAGCTCTTTGAGCTTCAATGTTAACAGTCAAATTCAAACTTCCTGTTAATAAAATTACAAGTAATATAGCTGAGCTTAGTATCAACTCATAACTTATAAGTTGTGCAGTACTTCTAAGTGAACCTAAAAAAGCATATTTAGAATTAGCTGATCATCCTGCAAGTAATATACCGTAGGTAGATAGTGAAGAAACTGCTAACATATATAATATACCCAGATTAAAATCTCATATAGCTAATCCAGGACCATATGGTATAACAGCATACCCTAATAATGAAAATATTAGAGTTATAACTGGACCAATGAAGAATAATATAATATTTGCTTGAGTAGGTGAAATATACTCTTTTAATATTAACTTTAGGGCATCTGCAAATGCTTGTAAAAGACCATAATATCCTACAATATTAGGTCCTAATCTTCTTTGCATACTGGCCATAGTTTTTCTTTCAGCTACTGTTACAAAGGCTACAGTAAGCAATACTGGAACAGTTACTAGTAAAACTTCAAGAATGGAAATTAAGGTGGGAGAATAAATCATGATAATAAATAAAAGAGTCAAAGTTATATCTATTGCAATTAATAAATATACATTTAACATTAAAGAAAACATTATTAGACACAGGCTAATCTATAATTAACATAGATAATAAAACAAATTATTAGGATACTATTATAACAGAATAAGTATTATTCTCACCTAAGAATCGAACTTAGATCTAGATATTAGAAGTATCCTGCTCTGCCATTGAGCTAGTAAGAATTGTATCTGAGCAGCATATAATTTTTTTTTCTACAATAATAAGTTAAATTATTAATAATGTACAATAAAAACTTATTAGGAAGAAAAGGAATTGAACCTTCGACAGCCTCGGCTATTGAGTTTACAGCTCAACCCATCATACCAACAAATGGAACCTTCCTTTTTTTTTATAAAGTAAGAGTGATAACGTAAAAATTATACTCTTATATACATACTTAGGCCACGTATAATAATAAGAAAGCCATCATTAAAGCGAATAACCCTGTAGCTTCAGCAAATGCAAACCCTAATATAGCGTAAGAAAATAATTGTCCTCTTAAAGAAGGGTTTCTTGCTACACCTAATATTAAAGCACCAAACACTACTCCAATTCCGACTCCGGCTCCTATTAAACCTGTTGTTGCTAATCCTGTTCCAATAATTCTTGCTGCCTGTATCATGTATTAAATTCATATTTTTTTTTTTTGGGTAAAACCCTAATTATTTACTTTAAAAGTTTTTGTATATATTTTTTAAGGAATAGGTGATTCGAACACCTGACCTTCCGTGTGTAAAACGGTTGCTCTACCAATTAAGCTAATCCCTTTTATTGGTTTACATGCATATTGTAATCATAAACCAACATTAGTCAGGGGAGAAAATTGAATTCTCATTCTTAATGCATGAAATTAACGTTCTAACCAATTGAACTACCCGGACTTTTTGACATATACCTTTTAAAATATGTAGTATTGTATTGTTTTGTTTAGTAATAACATAAGTAAGGGTGAATATCCTGACTTGAACAGGAAACTTACTGTTCCACATACAGTTGTTCTACCTATTGAACTATATTCACCTTTTTACTATAAATCTGCTAATTTATGTTGGAGTGATTCGAACACTCAATAGTAAATACCAAAAATTTATGACTTACCGATTAGTCCACAACATATTCATTAAACATTACAATGGAGATATTAGGACTCGATCCTAAAATAACGATATGCAAAATCGCAGTTTTACCAATTAAACTATATCCCCTTTTTTAGTAACTCTTTTCAGTTACTTTTTTATTAGTTACTGTTAACGTCTATGGACGTGAGCGCTACGTTGACTCACAACAAGGTCGGAAAAATTACTTGTAACCCTATGAGAAGTCCTTAACTCACCTAGTATACCCAACTTTATACTAAACTTACGTATGTGATTATTCCCCCCGACGCTATGTGAACTCCCAAATGTAATACCAGTATAGTCAACTCCATAAATGTTATAAGTTTCTATTATTCCAATATTATCACGCATCCTGAGACGAATAACCATATTACCACTAGTATCACATGTATCATGAATAAAAATTTCTTTGGAAGAAATTTTTATTCATGCTAAATTTACTACAGGCGTAGGCCTAATGTCTGTGTTAGTAGTAGTGTTAAGTAAACTACCTATTGACATTCTATCGCCTACTTGAGAAGTTTCAGCATACAGACTAAGCTCAGAAATTTCATATAAATCAAATTCTTCATTATCATCACTAAGCAAATCAGGATATTGATAACTTGGATAACACTGATGTGCTTTTGGATTAAGTGTACCATGATTAAGGTATTTATTACTTATTTTATTTCTTACGTAATTTCTTATTAATGAAACCAGTATTCAGCCAACTCCAAAAAGTATAATTACTAGGTAAAACATTATATTGTCGTGTAATTCCACTAATGCTTCCATTTGGGGACTAGCAGTGTCTTGAAAATACATACCTCATGGTCTAGGAGCATCGCAATTTAATAAATTAAATGAAAACATTGATAAAGATTAGTTGTTATTAATGTATTTCCTAATTAACACAATAACTTTTTTTTTTTGAGCTAAAATAATGAATAAAAAAGGATGTATGTTTATTTACCTGTTTCTTCCTTATTCAATGTTTCACAATAAACCATAAGTTTAACAAGTATGTTTTTCTCCAGATATCTCTTTAGTTGTATATAATAATACTATTGTTCTTGTAATCATGATAAGAATTTTTCAAGTGAAAGAGATTCAATTACGATTGGCATAGAACTGTGTAGTATACCACATATTTCAGAACATTGACCAAAGAAAGATCCTTCTCTATTAACGAAGACAGATACCTGGTTAAGTCTTCCGGGATATGCATCACATTTAATACCTAAAGAAGGACAGGCATAAGAATGTATAACATCTCCAGAAGATACTATAAATCTAACATGTGTTAACTCAGGTAACATAACTCTATTATCAACTTCTAACATTCTAAAACTTCCTTCTTCTAAATCTGATTCTGGAACCAAGTATGAATCAAATTCCAATTCTTCATTATCATCACTAAGGAAATCAGGGTATTGATAACTTCAATATCATTGATGCCCTTCCACGAATACAGTTAACGAAGGGTCTGTTACTTCATCCATTAGGTAGAGTAGTTTGAATGAAGGAAATGCGATTAATATTAAGATTAAAGCGGGAGTAATAGTTCATATTAATTCTATAAGTGTACCATGATTAAGATATTTGTTACTTATTTTATTTCTAACATAATTTCTTATTAATGAAATTAAAATTCAGCCAACACCAAAAAGTATAATTACTAAGTAAAACATTATGTTATCGTGTAGTTCTACTAATGCTTCCATTTGGGGACTAGCAGTGTCTTGAAAATACATACCTCATGGCCTGGGAGCGTCGCAATTCAATAAATTAAATGAAAACATTGATAAAGATTAGTTGTTATTATTGTATTTCCTAATTAACATGATAACTTTTTATTTATTCGAGTCAAGGTAACTATAAAGGGGTACCTGTTTATTTACTTGCCTATTAGATATTTAATAGTAAACTGTAAGTCTAACAAGTACGCCTTCATATTTTTTTTTATCTAATTGAAGTATTTCTTACTTATTCATATATATCATGAAAACGATAATTAAACCAATTATTTTAAGGTAAATCCGACTCGAACGGATAAGATTAAAAATCAAATAGTCCTAAGCTATTCATGTCTACCAATTCCATCATTACCCTTTTTTTTTTATAGAAAAAACCCTTTAAAGGGGAAAAAACTTATATAACCAACATAAGTAAACTATATTTTGATCCTATATCCTTATATCAGTTATACTATTTAAATTTATCTTTAATACTTTCAGCAGGGTTTTTTCAAGAAAAAAAAAAAGGAAAAAAAAAAATAACGGCTTTTAGATTTGAAAGAGCGGTTTAAATAAAAAAAAAAATTAGTTAAAATATCTAGCAACAAGCTCATTAAAGGTTTCATCCTTATGTAATTTAAGATCCTCAAATGTTTCATTATCATATAATTTAAACGCATCCTGCAAACTCTGGTTTACTCTTTCTTTAAGAAATAGATTCTTTAATGGTCTTTTACCTGATGTTTTTTTTAGTATACTTCACTGCCCGAACGTATCTCAGTTATTTTGGTTTTTATATTCAATGTGAGCTAGCGTATTCCTATACTCTCTTTGTTTTTTTCTTTGTTTTGCTTGCGACTCTTTTGCCATTATCCTGTTTTTTTTCTTGTTATCTTTTCTTCACTGTTGTGCTTCTAACCTATGTTTCTCTTTGTAATCAGAATTATCTCTATATTTTTTTTGATACTCCTTTTGGTATTTTTTTCTTCTTTCATTTGAGTCTTCATTACACTTAGTGAATGAAGGTTTTTTAGGCGGTTTATTTGAATTATTGGAGCTACTGTTGTTACTTGTTCCTTTACTAGTATTATCCTTATTGAAGCTACCAGACTCCATTATCTCGATAATAGACTTAATCAGGTTAAATGAAAGAAGAGAAAAAGACGAAATAAAAACAATTAACGCAATAATTAATAAAGTCGTATCAAAATTTGTTTTTACATAAATACTTGTCAAAAAATATCAGATATAAAAGAATAATTCCGCTTGTATTAAGTGCAATAAATAACAAAAAAATAGAGGTATCATTATATATACTTATACGTATTAAAGCATATATATTAATAACTCCGAATAAAAATAAAAAGTTTGACCATAATTGAAAGAGGAAAGTTTGCATTGTTTTTTCATTACTTTTATAATAAAAACTATTAACTAAATCATCATATATATTTTTTAAACCAATTTGGTATAAATAAAAATGATTATGTTCAAATATTCCTCAAATATAAAATGACTTGTCTTTGCCAACAGTAACAGCATTTGAAACTAATAAAAAGATTAATGATAGTATTAACAATGCTCAAGATAAGATTTGAACTTACAACCTAAACATCTTCAGAGTTCCGCTCTACCAGGTTGAGCTTCTTGAGCTTTTTTTTATGCTTTTATTTGCTTTTTTATTGTTTAATAACTCATCTTTTAATTGCATAATTATCTTAAATAAAAAGAAATATATCTAACCCCATGGGGATTTGAACCCCAGGTGTAACAGTGAAAGTGTTATGACTTAACCATACTTGTCGATAGGGTCTTTATTATTTGGATTGTAATTAAAAAAAAGCAATATCCGAGGAACGACTTGAACGTTCACGATATCTTATCAATAAAGCTTAAGTTTATCCTGTCTACCAATTCCAGCACTCGGACTTTTTTTTTTTGAAGTTTTGGTGTATTAATACTATTTTTTAAAATTCAGTTGATGTATAAATGATATATTGTCGTACATATCATTATAATCTTCAGAGATTTTACCTTCGTTTAATTTCTGGTCTTTGCTGCTTAAATCTTTATATTTGTCCATCTCAGTATTATACACTCTATCCATAATGTCTAGCCTTTTTGCCAAACGATTACCTTCTTCCTCAGACATAGTACTGGGTACATCTAATGAAGTATTACCTTCTTTATCTAAGATAACACTTACATTTTCTGATTTGATCAGCTCACGCATACGAGTTGTCATATCAGATGCATATGATAAAGAATTTAGCATATCCGTACTTATTTTATCCAACTCTTCAGAAGAAAGGGATTCACCAGGGTTAACAGATTTGCTAGAACTGCTAGGGCCAGGACCATTATCAGATTTGCTGCTAGAATTACCTTCCATGATATATTGATTGGGAGAAAGCTTTATACCATTTACACCATTAACATCAGTTTGTAATATAAATAAATCAAAACAGAAAAATAATGGTAATAAATTGATAAATGGATTTGATACAAAATTAAATATAATAAAACATAAACCAGAAACTAGGCTAACTCTTAAAAATATCATGGTAGTTTGACCAATAGTAGGAAATTCACCACTTTTAAGAATTTAAAGGGTAAATATAATTAGAACACCAAAACTTCAAATAAGTAGTAAGTAAAGAATGGTTATATCTTTTAATGTTAAAGCTATTATAGTTTTACCTGCCATACTGATAAAAGTTAAAACAACAGCACACAAAAACTCAATATTAAAAAATGTCATTTTTTTTACACTACTTTGAAGAGGTAGACTAGTAAATGCATGAGGTTTAGGAGGATTGTTTAACGCTCATTCTAAACTAGTATAGGCTCTACTTAAATAATGTTGTAGGAAATCCGTAAAGAACTGAGGAGTGGCTCATGGATATCTTAACATACTTTTACCTTCTACTAACTGATCATATAATAATTTCAAGAATAATCATGTGGCTACTACAGATATAATAGATCCGTAACTACTTATTAGATTTCAACCTGCAAATGCATCAGGATAATCACTAATTCTTCTTGGCATACCTTGAAGTCCTAAGAAGTGTTGAGGGAAGAAAGTAAGATTAACACCTATAAATAGAATTCAAAAATGAACTTTACCTAATAGTTCATTATAATCTAACCCCAATATTTTTGGTATTCAGAAGTATCATGCACTAAATAGTGCAAACACTGCACCCATACTTAGAACATAATGGAAGTGCGCAACAACGTAGTAAGTGTCATGAAAGGCTATATCTAAGGAAGCATTAGCTAAAATAACTCCACTTAGTCCTCCTATAGTAAACATAAACACAAATCCTAGCGCAAATAACATTGAGGGTGTTAAATGAAGTGATCCTCCATAACATGTAGCTAGTCAACTGAATATTTTTATTCCAGTTGGAACTGCGATTATTAATGTTGCAGCTGTAAAGTAGGCTCTTGTGTCTACATCAAGTCCTACACTATACATGTGATGGCTTCAAACAACAAAACCTAATACTCCAATAGACATCATGGCATATACCATACCTAAGTATCCAAATACGCTTTTGTTAGAACTGGCTGAAATAGTTGTACTTATTACACCGAACCCAGGTATTATTAGAATATAAACTTCAGGATGACCAAAGAATCAGAAAAGGTGTTGGTATAAAATAGGATCTCCACCACCTGCCACTTCAAAGAAGGATGTATTGAAGTTTCTGTCTGTTAGAACCATTGTTATACCTCCTGCAAGTACGGGTAAGGATAACAGCAGTAAAACTGCTGTTACTACTACTGCTCATCCAAATAAGGCTAATTTATGTAGTCTGATCCCGGGACTTCTCATATTTAAGATTGTAGTTATAAAGTTCATAGCCCCTAATAAACTACTTATACCTGAAAGATGGAGAGCAAAGATTGCTAAATCTACGCTGGGTCCACTATGACTTTGTATCCCTGATAGAGGGGGGTATAAAGTTCATCCTGTACCTGCACCATTTTCAATTGTGCTTGCAAAAAGGAATAGTATCAAACTAGGAGGAAGTAATCAGAAACTTATATTATTAAGTCTTGGAAATGCCATATCTGGCCCTCCAACTAATAAAGGAAGTAGGAAATTACCAAACCCTCCTATCATGGCAGGCATAACCATGAAAAATATCATTATTATAGCATGGGCAGTAATTATACTGTTATAAAGTTGATTGTCGGCTATGTATTGTACACCAGGTCCTGATAGCTCTAATCTAATTAATACAGAAAAGGCTGTACCCAGTAACCCTGAGAATAGTGCAAATATAAGGTATAAGGTACCTATATCTTTAGCGTTACTTGATAAAAATCAACGCTCTCACCACATTGATATTTTTGCTTGTTTTGTTTCACCTTGTAAGATAGGCTGATTTGTATTCTCGTATTTAGGCATTAAAAAAAAAAAATAAAAAAAGGGTTAACCAAAATAATGAAACTTTGTTACTTATTTTGGTTAAACTATGTAAATGTTTTATAAAATTATTACTTTTTTTTTTAGAAAAATAAAGAAAAAACTATCTTAGTAGGTATGTTGGAAATATGTGTACTTATTGAAAATAGATAGTTATACTAACTGCTAGTAATCTGACCCTGTTATGCCAGTTACATGCTAATTAAGACCACTTTAAAGAATTTTTGCAGAGAATATCCGATTCGAACGGATGTGGTGTTTTACACCAAATAAGTTTCAAGCTTATCGCTATAAACCACTCAGCCAATTCTCTTTAGAGTTGGACCTTTTCTATTGATACTTAAACATTAGTAGGAAACTGATTCCTCGATGACTTGAACATCGAACATACTCTTATCAAAAGTACACTTTACCTATTAAGTTAAGGAACCAAATTAACAAGAGCACTCAGATTCGAACTGAGGATTTGAAGTTTGAAGCTTCCTATTTTACCTGTTAAACTATGCTCTTTTGTGGCTAACTATAATTAAACCTAAGTTGGCCTTTTTTTATAGAAACCTTTTAAAGAAAAGTATATAACTTTTTCATCGTGCGGAAAAGAGATGATTTGAACATCCAGGTGTTAAAACACAATATTTAGCAAATATCTTGCCTTACCTATGGCGACTTTTCCTTTAACTTTCTATTTTATACAAAAAACGAGCTAGATCGGCCACGATCCGATATCCCCTTTCTCGACAAGAAAGTACTTTACCAATTAAGTTAATAGCTCTTAGTTTAAATTAATATACAGCCAACCGAATTCGAATCGGTATTCATCGTTTAGGAAACGAACGGTCTACCATTAACCTATAGCCGTATTATCTTAATTTTTCATCAAACACACTACTAATATAAATTCTTAATTTTATTTTTAGCACTTAACATATTACTAGTAAAAATTATGAGGTTTATTTAAAATTTTTATCACATAAGTTAAGTTTTGCACAAGGCTAATTGTAATTAGTAAATATATAAATAAGCAAATTAATGACTCTTAAACAAATTTACGGCCAACCGAATTCGAATCGGTACACATCGTTTGGAAGACGAACGGTCTACCATTAACCTATGGCCGTTTTTTTTGTATAAATATACTATTACATGTGCGGGCAACGGATTCGCACCATTATCTACAGGTCATGAGCCTGTTATGTTAACTATTACGCCAACCCACATTATTTTTATATCAAATACGTTTATATCAAATACATTACTAATACAAATTCTTAAATTATATAAGTATTAAAAAACTTTTAACTCATATCATAACAGTAATTGTAGGAAAAAAGTATCCTTTTTTTTTTGTTTATAACAGTACCATTGTTATAAACAAGATCTAATGATTCATAAGACTTAGACTATTACCGACAAGGACCGGGGGGACCGCCTAGACCACGAATTATCAAATATGATATACATCACCTAGATACTTCAATTAAAGCATCTCGTACATAAGGTAGAAAACCATTAAAAGGTAATACGCTATTAGTGTTTCAGCTTAAAACTGTGTCGATAATTACTCGTAATCTAACAACGCAAGCTTGCAATCTACTAGCTAGTTCAATAAAATCTGCAGTAAATATAGTACTATCATTAAGATACAGTGCTCTACCTAAAATATCAAAACCATCTACCATAATTGTAAAGGCACCTGGTAACATAGCTTGGCCTGTGTTGTTAAGACGCTCAATTATTACCATAGCAGCACCATTCATAGTTGATAATCTAGCCCGCATAAATTCCAGATCTCCCGCTAAATCACCTGTGGGATTATCAAGTCTATCAATTATTAGATACAAATTGCTATGTATCATATCTACTAGTGGAGAAATATATGTTAAAGCTGCTATCATATTAACTTTACTTTAATAATTACGACCCTCAATAATAAACAGATAGGAATAAAAACAGTCATACTACGTCCACAAAGTGTCAGTATAGTATTCCTGATTCTAAACCCAAATGGTGATTTTCTGTTAAGTGATATGCTAATAAACGTCAAAAACCTACAGCTATAAAGATGGTACCTATTATAACGTGTAGCCCATGAAATCCAGTCCCAAAGTAAAAACATGACCCGAAAGCTCCATCTGATAAGGTAAATGAGGAAACTGAGTATTCTACCCCTTGAAAAGCAGTGAATACAAAAGCTAATACTATAGTGAATATTGCTCCATATAGAGCTCCGTTTCTATTTCCTTGTATCAATGAATGGTGAGAGTATGTGATAGTTACCCCAGATGCTAATAAGATAACAGTATTAAGTAAAGGTAGTTCAAAAGCATTTATCGCTTCTATACCCATAGGAGGTCATTGAGCACCTAACTCGACAGTGGGTGATAATGCACTGTGGAAGTATGCTCAAAATATGGCTAAAAAAAAAAGAACTTCAGAAACAATAAACAGAGCCACTCCCATATTTAAACCTCTTTGCACAGCTAAAGTGTGATTACCTAAATATGTTCCTTCTGAAATTACATCTCTGAATCACAAAAACATGCTTGATACTACTAAAGTAAAAGCAAGGGGTAATCAATACCCTGCATATGAGAAGCTATGCATTGTTGAAACACCTGATGTAGTTAAACTTAACAAACTAATACAGGTGAAAATAGGTCAAGGAGAGGGAGATACCAAATGAAAAGGATGTCCTTGAAACGCACTCCTGTTGATATTTGACATGTTTACAAGTTACATAATTCACACAGATATAGTTATACCTGATGTAGTTAAACTTAATAAACTAATACAGGTGAAAATAGGTCAAGGAGAGGGAGATACCAAATGAAAAGGATGTCCTTGAAAAAGGTTTCTGTTGAGATTTGACATATTAACAAGTTACACCGTTTATATATATGTTTTTTTTACCCTGTTACTAATGTATCTATGTAGGGAGATTCCATTATATTATGAGCTATATTATGATTAACACATGCTGATACTGCACCTAATAAGGTAGTCATAACAACAATACGCATAATTCTAGCAAGCTCTTGGTCTGGTATAGAATATCGGTTTACAAATGTGCTTAATTGTCCACACATTTCTCTTAGTTGATCAACTACTCCTACATATACAGGATCGGCTACAAGAGGAGGGTTTGCTAGACCACCTTGTATTAAAACATTAAGGCATCAAACCCCATTACCTACCAAATTAGCTCTCTCATTATAGCCTATACTAAGTAACATTCGTCTGATATTAGATATGTAAGGGTATAAATCTGTTGCTAATCCCACAGTAGACGTACCCGAACCAGAAGTAGTAGTAATATGCATGTAGCGACACACTAGTTCAGCGTATTGGAGATCATTAATTATTGGTGTTCACATAAAGGATGTTTTTTTCTTCATACAAATACTTTTATCTTTTTTTTTATTATTTGGATATACATAAGCTAATTTTTGTTCTTATACATAATACTAAAAAAATGTTTAATATAAGGTTATTATTTCATCTATATAATTATAGCTTAATTTTCTGTTAAAGACTCAAATTTTTATACTGATGGCTATATTGAAAAAACCATAGACTTTACATGCAATAATGCAAGTATAATATATATCACATAATTACTAATAACAATATTAAAATTAATGCAATTCTAATGCATCTTTAATATAAGAACATGATAATACAACAAACACTTGAGCTTGAATAAATGCAATTCCTAATTCTAGACCAGAGAATGCAATTATAAATGCTAGAGGGAATAAACCTAAGAAAAAGAATAGTATTCCTGAAGTCATTATATTATAAGTAAATCCACTTAAGATATTAAGTAGCATGTGACCTGATAATATATTTGCTGCTAATCTTAAACCCAACGATACATTTCTTGCAAGGTATGAGATAAATTCAATTAACACTAATAAAGGTAAAAGGGCTAGTGGACAACCAGCAGGTACAAAAAGTGAAAAGAACTCTAAACCATGTTTGTTAAAACCTAGAATAGTTGCACCTAACACAACTGTAAAACTTAATGAGAAAGTTAATATAAAGTGGCTAGTTGAAGCAAAACTATAAGGCACCATACCTATTAAATTATTGATTAATATAAAGACAAATAACACGTATATAAAAGGGAAATATATTTGTCCTCTTTTTTCATTTATTTGATTAACAACTATACTGTGAACAGTGGCATAAGCAGTTTCTTGGCATATAGATCAGGAATTGGAAACAATTTTTTCATTGTTATTTCCAACAAGGCTTAATATAAATACTAAGTACCCTGCTAAAGTTAGATATAAACCTATGTTTGTTAAAGATAAAGATATATTTCCTAATAGGGGAGCGTTTAAACTTATTAAATCTCTAATTTCAAATTGGTCTAATGGGCTAATTATATTTAAAAATGTATTCATGATTTTAGTTATAAACTATAAATATACTAAAGAATTAGGGAAAGGTTTAAATGTTGCGATTATTTTTTATTAATAAGAGCTATGAGATTCGAACTCATATTACAATGATTAAAAGTCACATACTTTACCGTTAAGTTAAGCTCTCTTTACGTATAACATTTTTATATTCTTATTTAGGGACAAGCAGGAATTGAACCTTTTCCAATTAGATTTGCAGTCCAACGGTAAAACCATTTACTATTGTCCCTTTGAGAACAGTAATTACTTATACGTTTAAACTATTGAAAAAAGACGCCAATAGGGGTCGAACCTATACCTTTGCGTTCGTAGCACATAATTCTACCATTAAACTATAACGTCTTGAAGCCCTTAGCATGAATCGAACATACATCAAGGTATTAACAGTACCTCGCTCTACCATTGAGCTATAAAGGCTAAAAATCATTGGTCAATACATTTTGTAAAGCCAAATGAATGCAACAAATTATCTCTAAACATGATAAGCAATCTTTTTTTTTTGGGGGGGGGGGTTGTTGTTAATATTTATTAAACCCGTGCAATTTCTACTACACGAACCGTATTTCGACTTAACACCAATCAAAGTCATACATACGAAGATTAATTGACAAAACATAGTTTCTTACTTAAGGTAAAAAACAACCTAATTGTTTATAAATAGAGCCATCAATTAACCAAACTTATTGCACATACTCCTTTCGGCGCCTGACGAGTGGTTAGTACCTAACTGAGATAAGAGCCACCGTGATGTGGTGATTCACGATTACTAGTAATTCCTTATTCATGCAGTCGAATTTCAGACTACAATCCATATTATATCCTATTTTAGAGGTTAACTCATATTCACATATTTGTCTCTCTTTGTAAAGGCATATGCAGCACGTCGATAGCCCACAATATTAAGGCCATGATGACTTGTCTTCTTCCCTATTATCCCAGTTGCTGACGCAACCAAGCACTATCCTCATCGTTGGTAAATAAAGCAAGGGATTACGCTAATTTAATGGATCTAACCAAAATCTCACGACATTAGCTTTAGACAGCCGTGCAACGCTTGTTATATCCAAGTAACTATTAATATAAAAAGTAATAGCTATTTAAATACCATTCAAATTGTGGTAAGGTTTTTCGAGGGTCATCGAATTAAAAAACATACTTCACTACTGGTTTCAGAAACGGTCTAATGATTTCAGTTCCTGCGTTGCCGCATTACTCTTGAGGTGGAATGCTTACACTTTCATTTATACGCCAATTTATAATCTAACCTATAACATTCATGATTTTCTGCCTGGACTACTAGGGTATCTAATCCTGTTTGCTCCCCAAGCCTTCGTCCCTCAACGTCAGTTTATACATAGAGGGTTGTCTTCGCCGTTACACATTCTATTAGTATCAAGGGATTTCATCCCTACACCAATAGTCCTAATATTTACCTCTCACATAAAACTCTAGCAAAGATATACTTTTTAGAAGTTGCTTTTGCCGTCTAGGTACCCTTTAAACCTAATAAAGATGAATAACACTAATCTTACTTGTGTTGCCGCGACTGCTGGCACAAGCATTGGTCAAGATATGTGAATAGATATTTGTCATCATCAATCATCTACCCAGAATTTTATTCAACGGAGTTGATACATATCACAAAATTGTGAACATGCACGTCGTTAAACGATTACATTCCACCAAATAGCTGGTTCAGCCGTTAGGCCATTGACCAATATTCCCCACTGCTGTACTATACATATTGGGGTTTTTTCAGACCCAATGTGGTCAATAGACCTCTCAGTCTTGACTACAGGTTAAAGTTAGCTAAGAAATTACCTTAACTACTGCTTACCTTATTATAACATAAACATCTTAAAGCGAATAAATTATTATCCTTTTATAAAAAATACTGTATTTAGTATTAATTTCATTCTATAAGGGATTTTCTCCCTTACTTTAAGGTACTAATGCTATTTTATACTCACCTTTACACCACCTTATTTTTGTATACAAAAATAATGTTTGATTAGCATGTGTCAAGCCTTTGGACAGCGTTCAATCAGAGCCATCATCAAACTCAATATAAATTATTAATTGTACATATGTACTAACAGCGAAATTACTAAAGTTATTTTATCTTATTTCAATTTAGCATAAAGTATATGTATTTTAGTGACTTACATTTGTCTATAAGAAATAGGTGAGTTGAGCACCTAGCCTCCTACAATATTTGTTGAAAAAGAGCTGCTTTACCAAGTAAGCCCATTTTTTTTGTTTTTGTGTTTACACCTTTGTGTGATAAGTGTTTTATTTAGTTTTTAATAAAATTAGTACTTTGTACCTGAAAACATTAAAATTATTTAAGTCAAAGCCTATACAATTTATTACATATTATAATGTTACATAATAAATTCGTAGTGTTATACTACGTATATTTAAGAGTATCTTAAGGTAAACTTCGTGCCTATATGCATTCAGCACTTATTTATAACTAACATAGCTTTCCTGCCGTGCCTATTTTATTGATATACATTATTAAGTGTATACATGTCGAAAGTGAATAAACAACAGGTAAACCATAGGTTAATATACCCAACTCCTTTCGTACGAAGGGGCTATCCTTATTTTACTCTAATTACTTTTAGAA
>JAABUK010004310.1_pt1 | contig 23264 bp, 28 predicted proteins | sample 5559141 | NCBI WGS metagenome assembly JAABUK01 (sample SAMN10711869, study PRJNA513367) | rock metagenome | isolation source: Antarctica rocks | place: Antarctica: Victoria Land, Pudding Butte nord | collected 2016-01-03
GTCGCCTCTCTTCAGCACTCCGCTGGGATACAATGCGCTAGTGCCATGGTACACGCTGCCATTGGCACCACGCCCTATGGCTTGCACATTCACCCAACCCTCCGCCTGCATGCTGACAAAGGTTAGTCACACTGTGCACATGACACAGATGATGACAAAGATGCCAATTACATCATGCGTTTTCGGGCTTGACCAAGGCATGATGTGTGCTCGATGCAAGTTAGCTCCCTCCAGACAGGCTTGTTCTGGGCATCATGGATGTTGGGGTGCAAGGTGTGAAGATCAGACGGTACAATGTTGTTTCAGACAGTTCTGGGTCTACCATGGATGTATGATGCAAATGACAGTCGCAGCTGTGGAAGCAAAAGGCAAAGGTTCAGAAGCGAAGAGTAGCTGGCTTGCGGCACATGTGCTGCAGTCATGATAGTCAAAATACAGCAAGCTGCTGTGCATAGATTGATTACTAAGCTACAATGAAGTCAGCATGTATGCGACTCACATCTGCAGCAACATTGACGCAATCTCAAGTCACAAAGCAGGTTTGCATGAAGCATGAAAACCATGATGCGATAGTTGCACAAACTGGATGTTGGGCTGATGCAGCAAGGCTCAGCCAAGACACAACAGAGGTATGCACTGACCGTCATCATCAGCTCAGGGATGGCGGCCTTGTCCTGCAGAGCTGAGTAGGCGCGGTGCTGGTAAGCCAGCTGCCCCTGCGCCTGCCCAAGCTGCCCCTGCGCCTGCCCAAGCTGCCCCTTCAAGGCTGACACCTCCCTGCTTTGTACCTGCATGAACCAACAATAGTCTTCTTGACCTGTTGTATGTGCGCAGGCAATGTTGGCACAGTATATGATGGTGGATGGTACCAAACAAGGCTGGGGCAGGAAGCCTGTGGAGTGAGTCATACATGCACACAATTGCAGCTATGATGGATCTGATGCAAGGCTGTCCAGCACTGGTGCCTGCAACAACATGTCAACACCACTCAAGGTACACAAGAGGCGCAGAAGCGCCACAAATGTATCTTGCAAGCCAGACAGCAGAATGCCTGTCTAAGAAGCATCGCAAATGGGTCAGATGAGGGCATTGATCAGTAACAAGCTGTCATCATGGGTGAAATTTGAATCACCTCTATCCGGTCGCGCATGCGGCCAATGGTGGAGTCAGAATCCTTCAGTTTATCATTGGAGAGGTGCAGGGCAGCCTTGGCACCCTGCAGATCCTTCTGGAGAGTCTGCAGCTCAGGCTGAGCGTCGAGGTCGCCCTGTATACATGCGGCAACAATCAAACATCTTGCGTGACAATGACACACAAGGCAACAGATGTCAGGAGGCAGACTCATTGGTCACATGGCATAGCGAAGCTTAGCATTGCGTATCATGGCATGGCATAGCAGAGCATACCTTGGCACAGCATGACATACCAAAGCATGGGACAGGAAGCATAGCATGGCGGAGCAAAGCGTGGCACAGCAAAGCATGGCACAGCAAATCATGACGCTAGCAAAGCAAACCATGTCACAGCAAAACATGACGCTAGCCAAGCACACAAGCTGGAAGCAGCGTGACAACTGGGTTCTAAAGATGATAGGGCATACCGGCAGGGTGGTGGTGGCCATGCCAGAGGTCTCCTGCTGGAGGGGGGCAGTTAGGGTGCCATGCTGAGCCTGCCCCCTGGTTACCTCTGATGTCAATGCTGCCTCATCCTACAAGCATGCATCACAATGTCATGTATGTCACAGCAATCCTGTGCAGCATGCTTCAGTAAGCAATCATCTGGTAAGTGCTGCACCACAGCATCAGTGCACAGTTCTCCACCACAGATCAGGGCATTGGGGCACACATGATGTCTCAACAAGAGGATTGACAACAGATAAGCAGCAGGTGTTATCAGATGGGTACCAATGATGCCCAGTGCACAGCAATTGAGCCCACCTTCAGTACCATGCTGTAAACTGGTCATATATGCTATCATTGCTTGTGACCTAAACGCAGAAGTTATTTGTAACACTTTGAATGTGATCTGCATATAGCCAATGTGCATGCCAGAAACAAGATGAGGGTCCATGTAACTGACCAATGCATGAGTCACAAACAAGCAAAATGTACTATCTGCATACCTGGGGTGCAGCAGGGGGGTGAGCCTGGCGCAGAGCAGCCATCAGCTGAATGTCATGAGCAGCTTCAGGTTGGCTCTTTGTTACCCCATGCAGCTCAGCGTCAGATCCATGCAACTCCTGCACAGCATTGCCATCATATAAGGTCGGCCATCATGGGCATGTGTGTGCAATGCTGCTTTCAGCACTAGTTATGAAAGCTTTGATGACCTGGTGCAACATTGTACAGTCAGTCAAGCATTGAGCCAAATCTGCTGGCTGACAGCTTTGGAAGAAACAATCATCCACAGCAACATGCATGCTGTCAGACTGACATCTGACCATTTGAGAAGGGTATCATGATGGCTTCTCAGCAACTTGGTGCCACCAACCAAATTACCCAAGTTGGTCGTGATAGCATCATGGCCAGCACACTTGCAACGTCACAATATGATGTCAGCTTTGAAGGATGCGTCACCTGCAGAGAGGAAGGGCAGAGCAGCGCTGCCTCTTCCTGTTGCATTTGTGGAGGTACAACGGCTGCCTTTCCAGCCTGCCTTGCCTGACCTCCTGATGTATCATGCAGGTCCTGCATAAGCACAGACTGCTTCGCACAGCAAGAAGCCAGGGACGCCAGGGCATTTGACTGCCATTGGGAAAAGGGAGACAGCAGGCAGTTGATTGAATCAAACAACCAAAGCAAGTTCAGCAGTAGCGTAGCATAGCACAGGATAGCATAGCACAGCACAGCAAAGCATGCCATAGGAAAGCATGCTGTAGCATCACGCTATGCTGCGTGGCATAGCAGCGCACAGAAGCAGCAGCAGCGCAGCAACTGGGACCCAATGTTGAACGTGGCATACCAGCAGGGTACCGGGGTCCCTGCCAGGGGTGTCCTGCTGGAGGGGTGCAGTGGGGGTGCCTTGCTTGGCCTGCCCCCTGGTCACCTCTTCTGCCAAGGTCTGCTCATCCTGCAGACCCCAGAGTATGAAGCATGTCAGACCACAGCCTCCTCACACTCTGCTGGCACAAATGTGGGATGCAAGTGTAAAGTAATAGTTCAGCAGGTGCCCCTGAAGCTCAATGTCCTGGCTTACTGAGCATGGTTGTGCGGGACCTGCAAGAGGCACATTAGGACCTGGCAAGCCTGCAGCAGGCCAGCCAGGCTGGTGAAGAAGCCATTGTAGCTCAGCAAATGCAACAGCAAGAGGTAGCATTTGAAGAGCTCAACAGCAATACCATACCACAACATGAAACAGCTCAACATGACCCAGCAACAGCATAGCATGGCAATGCATGCCATAACACCACACAGCACAGGGTGGCATAGCAAATCACAGAAGCTAGCAGCAGCGGAGCAACTGGGACCCAATGTTGAACAGAGCATACCAGCAGGGTACTGGGATCCCTGCCAGGGGCCCCCTGCTGAAGGGAGGCAGTGGGGGTGCCTTGCTTGGCCTGTCCCCTGGATGCCTCTTCTGCCAAGGTCTGCTCATCCTACAGACATTCACCACATTTTGACTTGTGTCCCACCACAACTTCCTCACACTCTGCTGGCACAAATCTGAGATTTAAGTGCACAATGCAAAAGGCAGTTGTCACGCCACGTGACACTGGTGGACACTAGACTGAGCATGCACAGTGGAGCTGCACACATGGGGTGCAGCAGAGGGGTGAGCCTGGTGCTAGGCAACTGTTAGCTGAGTGTAAACATCAGCTTCAGACCGGCTCTGTTTGCTCTTATTCTACGCAACCTCAAATCCATATAGCATGGTACTGAGGGTGGCTTGCAGGGAAGCAAAGTAAATTGGTTTGAGATTGACAATGACACGTAGCTTATCATTTCACTGCACAGTACAACTCCATCACAAGGAGAGGAGTTTCAGCAGTCCGTGGCATGCGTTACATTACTGCAACAACTTTGGAGGTCTGCATGGTCAATGCTTGTGACTGGATGTCACTCAATCAAGCAATCAAAGCAAGTTCCACAGCATAACATAGCATACCATAGTAAGGGCTGAAGAAGCATAGCATGGCATAACAAAGCATGGCACAGCATGGGCGTAGCAAAGCACAGATGCTGGCAGTAGCATGACAACTGGGTTCCAAAGATGGAAGGGCATACCAGCAGGGTGTTGTTGTCCTTGCCAGAGGTCTTCTCCTGAAGGAGAGCAGTGGGAATGCCATGTTGGGTTTGCACCCTGGACAAATCGTTTGCCAAGATCTGCTCATTCTGCAAACATACAGCACACTATCAAGCGTGCCCTATCACAGCCTCTTCATAATCTGCTGCCACAATTAAGAGACGTAGATGACTTGTGGTGCATGGCAGTGAAGTGTCTCTGGCAAACGGCTAATTGTATAAGAATAAAGGGAGCCAGCTTGAGGCTGACGATGACACTCAGCTGTCATAGAGGCAATGGACCAGTTTGTGGCATGCATGCAATCTTTGCAACCAGCTGTTGTCATGGATTTGAGAGGTGCAATACCTGCAGAGTGGAAGAGCGGTGCTGCGCTGCCTCTTCCTGTTGCATTTGAGGAGCCGGAGCAGCTTCTGCACCAGCCTGACTGGCCTGCTTCAGGCTTGCCAGGTCTGCTTGAGCCTCTTGCAGATCCTGCACAACCACACACTGCTCCATTCAGCAAACTAACAGGAACCTCAGGGCATTGAGCAGGTGTTAAAAAAGGTAGCAGGCAGTCAACCGTATCAAGAAAGCAAGCCATGAAATTCATGATTGCAGACTGCTGCAATCTATCAGACAAATATCGTGCTGTTCAGCACTAAATATACAGTACAGCTTAGAGCCATACACTACATTCATGTACATTCAAGCAATCAGGCATACAAAGCTGCACCATACAGCATCAAAGGCCCTTGGCCTGTGCTCACCTGGTGCAGGGACTTGGCTCTGCTGGCTTCCTTGCCCAGCTCCAGCTGCACCTCAGCCACAGTCTGCTTGGCAGCCTGGTGGGCCTGCCTCTCACTTGCCACCTCTTGCTGCCCCTCTTTCCACTTGGTCTGAAGGAGCGCCCCCATCTGCTGTGCTGCTCTGCTCTGCCTCTGGCACTTAGCAATGGCATCCTCATGGCCCTGCTGTGCAGCCTCCATCTCGGCCTGCGACTGAGCAGCGGCATCCTCATGAGCCTGTGTATCTACTGACATCTGCTTCTGTGCTTTTGCCAGCTGAGTCTGCAGCTGAAGGGTCTTCTCCTCTTTTCCCTGCAGACGGGCCTGTAGGTCTTCGATGGTCTGCTTTGCATCCCTGTGGTCCTGCTGCTCTGTCAACAGGTCTTGCTGGGCTGCTGTCAACTGCGTCTGAAGCTCAGAAGCATTGCTTTCTGCTTCTACCATCTGCGTTTGCAGGCGTGCTGTGTTTTGATGAGCCGCTGAACTTTCCTTCTGGCTGTCTGCCAGCTTGCTGTTGGCTATGCTGAGCTCATCCTACAAAGGGACAGCACAATAAACAGGAGTGTTACAGTTATGGAGGCTCACCATGCATCAAACATCCTGTGGCAACTGCATCTGGGAAGACAGCATCCTGATTTTGACAGACGAGGACTGTGCAATGAAAAACAGACAGACAAACAAACCGAGCCCATAGGAACATATCACAATGCAAACAGACGAAAATGGGCGTTTCTACTGGCCACAGACTTAAGCCTGAAATGCATATCTATAATCAGGTCAGCTAGGATTCTATGTGATCAAATGGACCTGGGAGTCACCTGCACCGACTGGAGTGCCTGAGCACGCTCTTCTCCCGGAGTGGCAACCAGCTCCCCTGTCTTCTGTTCCTCAATCTTGAGCTGAGACTTGAGTGACTGGGATTTCTGCTCACAATCTCTTGCACGCTCCTGCTCAGCACTCAGCTCAGTCTGAAGCTTTCCTGAGTTAGCCTGCAGACCCTGCACACACACTCAGCCTTCAGTATAAAAGCAAGCCTGTTCAACCTGTTTTCACTCTCTTGTGGCAAACCTACTAATGTGCGTTACATGAACATGGCCACAAATCAACAGGACTGCTTTTGTAAACAGCAATATCATGCAAGTTGGCGATGTGGCAGTACCATGCAAGATGGCAATGCTGATGTTGACAACAACAGCAATTGAAATTTGCACGTGTGCTAGCCCTAGTGACAAGAAACTCAGTGGGTGTGACATAACTGGTCACAGGCCCCAATAATGTCAAGTGTGACAAGCGAAAGCTTGAATCACAGTCTAGATGAACCTTAAGGGGACAGGATGAAGGCACTGCATGACTGCAACTCACTTCCAAGGCTGAGCTGGTGTCTCACCTCAACCACTTGCTTTTGCTCATTTAGCTGACAGCGGAGAGACTTGTTGGTTTGCTGTGACTCATGCAGACGCCTCTGTACAGAGGTGCACACTTCATTGGCAGCCTGGGCCTGCTTCTCCAATGTAGCCTTGGCTGCCTCTGCATCCTCAGTGCGCTGCTTTAGAGCAGCTTGGGCTGCCTCTGCGACTTCAGCACGCTGCTGCAAAACAGCATTGGATGCTGCCATACGATCAGCGTCCATCTGTAAGGCCTTAATCTCCGCCTGTGGGTACACACACTGCATTTCAACATGCAGCACAGGCAGCAGTGGCCACAAGAAGTGTACATCCTTGAATGGGTGCATGCCACAGCCTGAAACAGTGTGGAGCATTGATAGCTGCAAAATGCCACATACATTGTTTTTGTACCAATAATATGTCAAAAGGTCCATTAATACGCTGTGTTGTTTGGTCTACTGCATGAGGCCTGCGCCTCAGCAGTCCAAAGAACAGCAACAGTGACAACACTGCTTTGCCCACAACGCAGCACATGCAAAGAGGAGAAACATGACAGCATTTTTTTTGCGCCTCACAATAAATGCAGCGATGCAGCACTGTCACCTGATGCTGCGCTTTGTCATCCATGGTTTGAGTATTCATAGAAGCCAATTGGCGCCTCTGTGCATAGAAGGCTCTGTGGAGCGCAATCTCCCTGGTGATGATAGCGTGCATCTGACCTTGCAGTCCTTGATTGCACACACTCAACTGCTGGCCTTCCTGCAACACACAGTGGGCTCAGAAAACAGCTTGAGAAAGCTTGACAGCTGAATGCATTGCAGGGATGCCAAAACCATGCCAGCTGCAGGCAGCCACCACTGACTAGACCCTTGCAGTGTAGCATGTAGCGCTAATAAGCCCTGCCAAGTTGGCCATTTGCTGATTTAGACCAAACCACAAGAGAAAGCAGCAGCGTTTGTCAGGCAGATATATATGCCGTCAGCAGAAGGTGCATTGCAGAAATGCCAGCTTGCCATGTTGCATCATGAGGCTCGGTAACCCTCAGACACAGCACCTGCAGAACGACAACAGCTTCTGCATGTTTCAATGTGAGCTGTACACCTAAACTCAATAAGTACAAGGGACCATGCATAGTGGGCTTTAGGTATATGTGGCAGGTCTACACTCTCCATTATGTAGCCATGCATAGCTGACGGCTGACGTGAGTGTGACAACGATGGTAATGGAGTGGTGATGGTGGAGAATGAGGAGGTTGATCAGGACCAGAACCATCCCACATTTGTGGTAGGCTTGGAACATGTTAGACGTGCTGCACAATACAAATCATGCATCTGTATGATGTACGTTGAACACAGGTGGATTGTATGCTGCATCATACAAATCAATCAACGTGATCAGATAGGAAGGTGCAGTGGGCACACAGACAGGACAAGCCATGACAACCACATGTGAAGAACAGGAGGTCAGGGTTGCAGCACCAGCACTAGCATCAGTCAACAGTCCAGCCTGACCTTTGCAAGGGTGTAGACTTGTATGCACCTTGACACTGTCATATGCATGTGATTCATGCATTTACAGAACAAATACCAAATAGCAGAAAGATGTGTGGATGTAACCTGGGTTGCAGTGAGGATCTGATGCTCCAGCTCCTGCACTCTCATGCTGTGCCGCTCAGCTGCCTTGTTCTGTGCCTCCAAAAAGTCCTGCATCAGTCTTGATCAGTCAGCTTACAGTCAACGGTGTGCAGATCCATAGCAATGACAGTGCATACCACTGAGGTTGTATGAGGCACAAACACACCTGCTTGAAGTCCTTCAGCACTTCTGCAATCTCAAAGCACCTGGTGCCTTCATCACATGACTCCATGACAAAGTTTTGGACCTACACAGCATACACACACATCACCTGTGTGCTGCTGCAGTTGACAGAGGCACAGCGTTTTTAGTGAAAGACTTTGACTGGCAGACTTTGCGGCAGGCAACATACCATTTTGCCTTGACTGGCAGCTGCGATTTGGCCCAGTGCATGTCCCAGGAACTGGCTGGGACTATTGTTCAGCAGGATGACTTTAGCTCGCTGAAGCATGCAAAGTGCTCTCTGCTTGCTGAAAACGTACTCCTGCACATCACTGTCATATATGTTGCTCTATGTTGCAGTTGTTGCAAAATGAAGAGTTCTTTCAGGTGGTGCAGGCGGTTGTTGTGCCAGAACCTTCAGATGAGACAATTCCAAGATACCTGCACAGCCTGTGCCGAGGCGTACTTTGGCGCATTCTCTGGCAGCCTCATGAGCTCAGGCTCATACTCTTCTACAAGCTCAGCCAGGTGAATGCATGCCTGTTCAAAGTCCTGCAATACAAATGGGCACTTGTGCCAGAAAAAAAGATACAACGATGACGTTGCACACCACATCACAGGTCATTCAGCACCTCACACACCACATCACAGGTCATTCAGCACCTCACAAACACTGTTTGACGCTCACCTCACGTGTGATGTGGCATTTGCTCAAAGCATTGCCCAAGCCACTCGTTGCTTGCATACAAAGTGCAGTCTTGAGCTTCAGCTTCTTGGTGTCCTCACAAATTTTATAGTTCTTGTATTCTGCATCCTGCAGTGATACCAGCATACAAAGCCAAATTAGATGTGGAGCAACAGACTGCAAAGGGAACCATGATATGTACTGAGCTGGAGACTGATTGGCTTTGAGCAGTAAGCTGGAAAGGACACCTGTAGGAGGCAGCCTGCAATGGACAGCATGATCTCTCCGTTTGCTCTGACCTTCAGAGCATAGTGTTTTAGACCCTGTGGTTCTGGACCCTGCAGGCAAGCGAGAGGGCTTGCAGGCTATAAATCAACATGCAGCAAGATGAACGAAACAAGCTTGAGGAACAAGTCACACCGGTCTGACACTAGGTTGCCTCTCCAGCGCTCTTCTGCGAGAGTTGTGCAGTTGCCAAAAAAGGCTGGGACAGGCACGAGAGCACATGTGTCCTGGCCGTCGTGCAGAACCTGTGTTGCTTGATGTGCCAGCCGGCAGCGCGTGAGTCCCAAAGGTATCCTGACGCGAAAAGGTCCGCTGTGAAGTGTAAGTTAACAGACTACTCGGTCACCACTTGACCTGAAAGATGTCACGAATCAACAGCAAGATTGGTTGGCGAGGCCATAGACTGAGCAACCCCCGCTTCGGTATGCATCGCATAATGTCATCCGAAGCAATGCTTGCAAGCTGCCCTAGGCGACTCTGCTCAGGTCAATTTCTTGGGTCAAACTGCTTGACCTGTGCTTGAGTTCCTCACGCATTTCGTATTACACCCAGAATTAAGCAGAATATTCCACCCATAAATTCACTCATGCACTCGGTGATACGCACAAGGGTTTCATGCCATTTGCTGCAATTGCTGCTGCTGTTGCTCAGTCAACGAGCCCTGACTAAAGGCGTGAAGCACGTGCCTATTCGATGCATCTGCAAAGGCTGCTGCTGTGTTTTGGCTGCCGGGTCGGTGGGGCAACACGTTGACAAGCATACACAGCCAGGCTCTAATACCTCTGTCACCTTAAGCAGCCTTTCAGCCGATACACCTGAGACAATTGCGCCCATTTGAAGCATCCGTCATATCGTTTGCTCCCCTTCGTGGTCTAGCAAATGTCGCACAACGTTCGCGCATTGGAATGCCAGAGGTTGCATCAACCGAAGAGCTCAAATGCGCGGCAACGCTTTACCCTACAGGGTAATTGCATCGCTGCCAAAACCGAAATCATTTGTACAGTGGACCAGTGTGAGAAGACACAATATTGATAGTCACTCCGACCGATTGCTGTGGGCATCTGCTGCCTGACCGATGCAAACAACATTTCAGGCAGTTTTCATGCTGCACGAAACATTCCCTTTCATCCCCAGGAGTGTCGTTTGAGCGAGGCGCAGCCACAGATCTGTCCTGATCTGCCGCACGCATGCACTACTGTTCGAAGTATATCAGCGTCGCATCGCCACGATGAATGCTTACAGTGCTTGCAAGCCCTTCTAGTTGCTGACAACCAAGCTTCAGAACAGTGAGAACGATTAGCGGACCGTCCACCGCCAGACAACATCTCTTGGACTTTCATTGCACAACTGTACAGTGAATCCCACGTCGATCCCACGTCAAGACTGCTGGCGTTGTCGCGGACTACCACACCCATCCCATAAACAACAATAGGACTTTCTTCCGTTGATCACATCACAGGGTGAGACAATCTGCCCGGCTCACCCGTTTTTGCTACGTCATGCTTGAGCCATATGTTGCTTGATCTCGCCCCGCCGCGGGTCATGCGCTTGCAGAGCGCTTGCAACAACCAGCTCGTGTGGGCCGTGTTGACAGTGCTTTATGTTTTATAGGACGGAATTCGGCTGAGACAATGTTTGACAATTCGAATGACCTAGGCCTGGCAATTTCAGTTGATGAAATCAATCAAGATGAAGTCTTGATAGGCTTTCGGCGTGCTTTTACCCTAAAGCTACTGTGGCCTCTTATGGATTGGGACTGTGAGTTGCCAGTGGATGCGCAGCAGTCACAGCAGATTGACGCTCTTTGCCTAGCAGCACTCAAGGACGTCTTTGGTGAAGCGCAGGAGCGGGAGGGACCCACGCCCTTTCAGAAGGCAGCATATGCAGGCATGACTCTCAGAGTCTGCCTGTCTGTGCACTTGCAGCAACCTTTTATGCAGAGTCAGTCAACTTTGGCCCAGTGTAAAGCACATTGTGTACACAATGACATGTCTCTGCAGGCGGTGAAGGGCCAGCTTTCAGATCTGCGTTGCGCAAGCTTGCCTATGTGGCACTGTGGCGGCCCACTGCACAGAATCTGTCTGCCTTGACAGCTGTGGTGGTTGAAGCAACCAAGCACCTGCAGGAGTGCCATAATGCACATGGAGACATCTTGGAATTCCTGGCCATGGTCACAAGCCTTCTAGAAGATCTTCCAGACAGGCTTGCGTCCAGTTCTAATTCCAGACCAACTTTGTTGACCTTTTGCAAAAGCGTCATCAGCAAGCACCAGTCAGCAGCTCAAATGTGGGAGATCAGCCCGGCTGGATACACATGCCAGCTGGTTATTGAGACTCTGCTGAACCTCACCACTGGCGATGATGATTGCAGTCATGATGCTCAAGAGGTCCTGAGCACATGGCTCAAGAATGCAGGTCTGCACCTGCATCGACTCGATTGACCTAAACCCGCTCGTGAGCACCCATGTAAGCATGTGTATTGCGAGCATTATGTTCAGCCGTAGTGATGAGTGCAGCTGCTGTGAATGGCCGTCATTGCGCAGATCTGATCTAGATGATATCATCAAAAGCTGTCAGAAGTTGTATACATACGTAGAGATGGACTGCTGTTGCCAGGCTCTGCTGAACACATACAAGGGTTGCAGCCTGTAGCGTTGACCTCCCTTTGCACTGCAGACATCTGCGCTGATGTGAAGCCTCTGAACCCGGAAGGGGCAGACCTGACTGACAGGCTGGTGTGGCGTGCATACCAAAGCCCAGCGTTCATTGCACCTGGCCGGGACCATGCACTCATCAGCCATCTGCCACCCCTCCTGCGCCGCCTGCTGTTACCAGCGTCGATGGCAGACACAGACAAGCTGCGTGGAGCTTTGCGTGCAATTCAAAATGTGCGTTTCCTGTATCACTGGGCGGCTGATGTGCAGGGGACAGGTGATGTTGTCGTGGTAAGAGTTTCATGCAATTAGTTGACTTATGTCGACTGCCTTGTGCTGCAAATGCCTCAGAGAAGCTTGAGCAGCTGGGATTTGTGTCGCCACAGCCATCACCAAGCTACGTCTAGCAACGGGCAGCGCAACTGATCAAGTGCTATCCTACTCGTGTATGCGAGCTTGCAGAGTGTCACTGAGCGATAGTCCATACTCACTGAGCGATAGTCCATACTGTTCCTGCTCTCCAGTTCCTGCTCTGAATTTATGCTGTGACCCCTGAGCGCCAAAGTGTGGTCTGACAGGGTGTGACAGGCATGCTATCTGCTTTGCTGCTGCATGTGACACTGCATGTGACTGAATGTGACTGGTCTTTGTGACGAAGAGCTGTCACGTGACAGATGCACCTGCTGCACATGTGAGTATAGTCGCATCACGTTAGTCACGTGTCAGATATTCAGGAAAAGATAGATGTGTGCGCATTCTATTGGCCCTGGCACTCATGCTGGCCTCCAGCAAAACGGCCAAGAACAACTGGCAAAACGGGAACCAATTCTCAACTGTAGAAATCCCTGCATGGACCAAAGAAGAAGAAGAAGATTACAATTGAAATAATGCAATTGCAATGATCGCCGAGCTGATGCAGAAGCCGCCACGAGGAACGACTCTCGATCGCGCACGTGAAGGGGCACACGCCACATGCCAACACGTGCAGAGGTGTGCATTGTCTTTGACGTCGCCTCGGAGGGGCAGCAATTCTTTCGCAGCTGGTCGCGACGTGTGCGTGCACATTTCCCCATACATCGAGCACGTCTTGAATCCAGCATAATAGGCATTGCCAGGTATCCTCATCTCGAGGTCGACTCGTGTCGACAATCTCTTGTCCAGCTGCGCTTGTAGCATAGCCCGCACATAATCTAAGGTTCAATCTTATCCAAAGCCTTTTCTCTGTTCAGGGCTTCTCCTTTAGCAGTGACCTGCGAGCGATAGCCGAAAATTCCTCGGGCGCGTACAACTGTTGCGTTGCTAAAGGTGCGCAGCCTCGCTGGCTCGACGCAATCATGTCTTGCACCTGTGCGCGTTGTGCAGAGCTGCGCCACATTGCCATCGCCACAAGCGTATCATTGAGCTTTGTGCTATTGCTGCAGGCTGATGGTGGACGCAGACTACCACCTAGACGGGAACCATTTGAGTAACCGCAACCTCGACAGTGCTGTGGAGCTTGCGGACGTCAGCAAGTATGGTGCTTCGGGCTCTGGTAGCTCTGGCAGCTCTTCACATACTCACGAAGTCCAGGAGCCTTTTGCTGGTGCCCACAATGCAAAGAAGTACAAGGTGGAATGGCATGAGCCAGAGCATGGTGTCCTGAATGACCCATTGATTTCAGACATCACCGGATGGCTGAAGCACAAGAAGCAATCGTAAGTTAACATTATACTGCACCTGTGTAGCATCAGGAATGCATGTTGTTAAGCTCCAACACAGACAAGCTTTCACAGGACTTGCTTCAGACAGCTGCTCACAGCAAGGCTCAGTGCATGTACTGTCATGCTTGACAATGTCGCTGTGTGTATAACCAGCATGTTGACTCACTCATCCTTTCCTTGGTCGCCATCAATAGGTTGACTTGTGCAAAATAGCAGCTGCGACATGTCTTGGGACTCTGAAAGCTGTCAAGCATGCCATCAACCGTACTGACTCAGCACTCGTCATGGATAGCAGTACACTAATGCTCCTTTGGCTTGATGTTATGCAGGACCAGGTCCGAATGGGCTCGCTACAGCTGGCTAGACATCCTTGGCATCTTCTTTCCTATTGTGAACTGGACACGCAAGTACAGCATCAAGCAGAACCTTCTGGTAAGCGTTTCCTCTCATTCTTGATGCATTTTGCCAGTTACTGTCACTTGTGCTTGTTGCTTTTGGCACTTTGTCATCATGGTTCAACTGACAGGCCTGGGATTCAGCTCAATAATGAGTAACTGCATAGTGGCAGCGCAGAGAACCATGCTTGAGCCTGGTGCAAGCTGGTGCACGTTTCTCGCATCACTAGACTATTGCCGTTGTCTGTGTCACTGGCTTGCATGGTCTGTGTCACTGGCTTGCATGGTCACATCTGACAGGGCACTCGATCCTGTGCCCTGTCACAGGTGCCCTGAGGTGCAGGGCCCTTGCAGAATGCATCTTACATCTTGCTATGGTGGTGCAGACAGATCTTATTGCTGGGATCTCTGTTGGGGCCATGGTTGTCCCCCAGGGCATGTCTTACGCCAAATTGGCTGGATTACCCAACGTGTACGGTCTATATGGCGCCTTTGTACCTGTGATGATCTATGCAGCCCTTGGTAGCTCTCCCCAGCTGGTAGGTGGCTTTCACATCGTCAATGTCCCTAGCACTTTGTTCTTGGCTTGATGTTGCTTGTATTTCTGGCCACAGTCTGGTTTATGGGAGTTGACTATGACTGCAATGTGTGGCTGGCAAACTCCCTCTGCATGTGTCTGCGCTGGCTGAAACAGCCCGACGTAGCTGGTGGGCTGTTAGCGACAGCACACTCTAACAGTGTCAAATAGTCCTTGACAGTCATCCTGCTGCATGATCAGCCATGCTCGTCTCTGCTCATACGTTCCCCACTGCACACAGTTGACATCCTCCATCTGTTGCTTCCTACCAGTTGTGGGGTCCTGTGTGGCACTTTCCCTGTCCTCCACTCTAGCTGTGCCACAGTTGCCAGCAGCATGAGCTAAATGTAGGACTGTGATTGAAGTGTGGAGTGACAATGCTTGAATGCGACCATGCAGTTGACTTCGTTGTGTCCTGGGCAGCCCGTTATGATACTTTGCTCCTCATCAGATTGACGCCGGAAGGTGTAGTTTTTTCTTTGACTCTTGTGACTTTGTTGTGGCATGCACAGGCTGTTGGACCTGTGGCTGTCACCTCCCTGCTTTTGGGTTCTGGCTTGAAGGACACCATCACTTCACCTGTCCAGGCTGACCCCAACAACCCGGCCAACCCTGCTGCCCAGATGGAGTACAACATGGCTGCAATTCAGGTTTGCCTCAGCAGAATGTCAAACCATTGAGCTTGAGGCATTGTTCAGTGCAAGACCGTGCGTAGGCAGGGTCATGTCTCATGCGTCATCATCAGCAGCAGCTGCACTGTGGGCTTAGTCTGCATCATCATGACTGCTTTCACCCACATTAGGGGCACGAGGGTACTTGAGGTCGATGTAGCATCAATCTCTGGGCACAGAGCAGTGAATCTTTAGCTCAAGTGCGCAGCTTTGATCACCACCTTCAAGATTCCCGGGAGCTCCTGGGCTGATTTCTTGCTTGGCACAGAGACCTTAGCAGTTCATTGCAAGCAGAGCATTGTGTTGAGCATCTTTGAAATGTGCAGTGCAGCAAGGGACACAGTAGGTCGAGCATCAGCAGGCTGATCTCAGGTCCATGCACAGGATTATAGACCGCTGCAAGTGGCATTGCTAGCTGTTCCCTTGCAGCGCATCAACTCACATTGTAATCAGCACCTTGACTGCCCCAAACAGGACCTTTGGAATGCAATCAGGGCTGTGCATACTTGTGGATATAGGGAGAGACACACATGTTACGATTGAAAGAGTTTGTGGTTGTGTGGTACATGTGGCATTCAGGGCTGTGCATACCTCTGGACATAGGGATAGACACACACCTTATGATTGAGTGACATGTGTGGTACAGGTGGCATTGCTAGCTGGGTCCCTGTACACAGCAGTGGGTCTGCTGAAGCTGGGCTGGATCACCAACTTCCTGTCTCACTCAGTCATCTGTGGATTCATGACTGGCGCATCGGTCATCATTGCCTTGTCCCAGGTACCCTACCTGGACCCCACCTATACCCCATTGCATTGTCAAGCTTCTCATGCACAAGGAGTTTTGCATGTTTTTGCAAACTGTGGTTTTCTTCTACGATTTACCTATTCTTTACGCACGTTTGTCGATTTGTTTATCTATCACCTTGGCATGACAGCCACTTGCGTTCTTTGCCTGACCTAAACTGTAATTTGCATGCACATGGACAGCACGTACTTCACAATGACCTTTCCCCAGTCACTGTCAAATCCCCTGACCCTCAAGACAGGATATGCACATTGATTGATTGTGTGACCAACAACCTGGTTGCATGTACACAGGTCAAGTACATCTTTGGGTACAGCCAGTACGTGATTCCCGCCACCAAGACCGTCAAGGCCGTGACAGTCACCTTCCCTAGGCACGACCCTATTCAGGAGCAGCTGCGCGACCTGCTGGGACATCAGTGGAGGCCCTACTTCCATTGGAGGGAGTTCATCATGGGGGGCACTTTCATTGTCATCCTGATTGCCATGAAGCACATTGGAAGGAGGTGGCCCAAGTGAGTCATCACATGCTGCTGCTGTTACGCATGGTTTTGGCCAGTAAGGCATATAACAAGCTGCTGCTGTCTTTCAAGAGTCATTGGCAATTAGAGAGTGTTTGCGGCTCTGGTGAAGACTGCGGTCTAAGAGTCCGTGATCTTTCACCGGTTCCTGCTGGTAGCAGAGTGCACGTTGCTGACTGAAAGGACACTGCAACCATCTCAAGCTGCATTTGCACATCGGCAGGAGTGGCAGTCAAGATGACATGCCACCATCACATCCACAGAATCATGCTTGACAGCTTGAGTGACAGCTTGAGTAGCAGCTCAATGTGCCTCTTTGGAATGCACAATCACCCTTCTCTTTGTGCTGCAGGTACCTGGGTTTCTTCCGGGCCATTGGACCAATCACCGTGGCTGTGCTGGGCATTGCCATCACCAACATCTGGCATCTTGAGTGCCCCACTTCAGACAAGAATAAGGTGTGTGCACGTGTCTGCATCTCTGTGTGTGTGTGTGTCTGTGTCTGTTGTGCGTGCATGAATTGTCTGAAGCTCATGGCCATGCGACCTGCTCTTTCAACATGCTGTTTGCTGTTCACACAACAGTCTGTTGAATTGGCATGACTGCAAGCTTGTTGTCAGGTCATGAGTATCTGTTCTGCATAGCCTGTCAGGTTTGGCTTGCAAGCATGCATCCAAGGGCTTCGTCTGCATCACATTGTGTGCATTGCATTCTTTGCCATGCTGTCAACTAACACACTATGTTATGCTCAGCAGCCTGCAAGACACTTCAAACCAACACCTTCCATGTTGTGGTGCTGCTGCTGGGTTGAAAATGGTGATTGTTTCTTCCACTTTCATGATCACATGGTCCAGACATATGTTGCACCAAGTGCTGACACTCCTGCTGTTGTTAACAACATGTCCATGGTCTGCAGGTTTGCGCACACACAATCAGAGTGGTGGGTGTCATCCCCAAGGGGCTACCCCATGCTACAGTCAGTTGGTGGAACCCCCCTGGGGGCATCCCCCGGGTGGGCAAGAAGTTCTCATACGCCATCATCATCTGCCTCATTGACTTGTTGGAGAGTATTTCCATTGCCAAGGCATTGGCTCTGAAGAACAGATATGAGATTAGGTTAGCCTTGTGTGGCTCAGCCTGTCTGCATGCTTTTATGCACTTACTGCTACACACACACATGCACGTGTGCCCGCCCACCTGCACCATGTGATCATCTATTGTACTCTTGCACAGTAATGTATACTATCAATGATGGATTGAACAAGTATCCTCATGCACTCCTCACTCATGTGACATGCAGATAGCCATGCAATAATTTATGTCACGCTGGCACCAGCATACATGTGAATGACAATCACATACACATTCAATGGTTGCTGCTGTCATGGCTTAGACCTGTTGCCTCTGTGTGCTGATTGCGTCAAGGAATGCTTGCGTGAATGCCAATCAGGGCATAAAGAAACCTCGCTCTGCAGGCCAACTCAGGAGCTCAGAGGCCTGGGTGTTGCTAACCTCTTTGGCGCCGCTTTCAACTGCTACACAACCACGGGATCATTTTCCCGCTCAGCTATCATGGACGCCAGTGGCGCCAAATCTCAAGTGGCGGGAATCACCAGCGCCATTGTAGTCATGTTTGTGCTGCTGTTCTTGACACCTGTCTTCAAGAACATGCCACAGAATGTGCAAGGAGCCATTGTGATTGCAGCTGTGATCGGCCTGTTCAACTACAGCGAGTGGTTCTTCCTGTGGAAGGTGAGCCCGCTGCGCTGTGCACGCTGTGCTGTGCATGCTGTGCTTTGCATGCTGCGCTCTGCATGCTGCGCTCTGCATACTGTGCTGTGCATGCTGCGCTGTGCTGTGTATGCTTTGCAGGCCATGCTTTGCTGCTTTTCCAGGTGGTGCCTTGCATCCCTCAGGCTGTGTTGTCAGAATTTAGACTCATGATGCTGACTGTACAGCTTTGGTAACCTTCAGTAATCCCTGATATCTCATACGAGGCAACAAAGCACTGCGCAAATTTCTGCCCTTGCTTGGAAATTCTGCTCACTTTTGCCTCCCGTGTACAGGTGAACAAGTTTGACTGGCTTGTGTTCAATGCTGCCTGGCTTGGAGTGATGTTTGCTGGGGTTGAGAAGGGCCTGGCTATTGCCATTGGTCTGTCTGTGCTGATTGTGCTGTACAAGACTGGGTTCCCCCACCTTGCTGTGCTGGGGCGCCTCCCTGGGACAACTGTCTACAGGTAAAGCCAGCTTTTTTGCTTCTGATTTAGCCATGATTGGCCTATTGAACATGGCATATACCGATGGTTGCCGGCATGAAATTTCCCTGTCGGGGTCAAGGCCCTACCCCGTGAGGGGGCATCGGCTCTTATGGGTAAACTATACTGTCTCCATGTGATTCTCCATCGATCAGCATGTGTTTGTGATCCTGTTTAGTGGTGCAAAACTGGTTTTAGCTTTAGAGACCGTCGTTCCAGTAACCAAACAGAGTGCATACATGGAGAAGAGAGCGTATCTGGTGCCCCTGAATGCTGCAAAGTGTCACCTTGCAGCATACACTTGGGCAGTCCCCTCTGCATGGTATGCCGGTCGCCACGCCACCATGCTTATAATCCTTACCATTGTGCAATTGTGTGATGGTTTTCATCATGCTAGCAAGCTGAGCTGTATCTAATGACAGAGCAGGCTGACCACACAGTCACTGGTACAGCGCAACGAATTGTGTCTGCTGGTGTAGCATGCTGATCTGTATCTGTTAATGTAGGAACGTGAACCAATACCCAGAGGCAGAAGGAATAGATGGCATGCTGCTGGTCAGGATTGATTCCCCCATCTACTTTGCCAATGTGGCCCCCATCAGAAACGCCCTCATGTAAGTTCTGCTGTATACAACCCATTCCTTGCCTTGCCTTAACCCACTTTGAACTGTCTTTGCCCTTTGTCTAGCCACAAAGTCATGCACATGCGGCTGCAGCAGCACATGAATACACAGTGCAGCACTTGCATGCTGGGGGTTGCATGCACTGTGCCTTCATGGCGTCATCATTGTTTAGCATCATCATCATCATCATCATTGGTTCCTTTTCATTTTTTTGTTCGCCCAAGAAGTTTGTTCTTGGTGCAGCATACAACTGATCATCTCATGACTTTTGTCATCAGTTTCCTTGTTGCTGTACCTTTGTATCATGAGTCTCATCCCCTCCCACATCAACTTGTGTACATCTGCCCATCTGCAGGAAGTTCCAGAAGAGGGCAGAGATCCAGCTGTCTGCTCGCGCACGCAAGCTGCTCTACATTGTCGTGGACCTCTCTCCAGTGACAGACATTGACGCCTCTGCTGTACACTTCCTAATGGTGAGTTGCCTCTCCACTTGACATGCCACTGCTGCGTTTTGCACATGAGCGTGGATGCGTCACGTGTCCAAGCTTTGTATTGCATGTTTTTTTGACATGGCCCATGCTATGCACTGCTTTGTCTCACCCAACCTCGTGTTTAGAGTTTGACGTTTGTGAGTTCTGGCTGTCGATATCCAGTATTGTAAGTAGGATGCACACCTAAGGGGGTTGATAAGCCTGGTCAAACTTAGGGTTTGGGGTGAGTTTGGCTGAGTCGTGGGTCTTTGATGCTGTTGTGCCCAGTATCAATACTACTGCTATGTGCATGCTGCTGTTGTTAATGCTTACCGGTCATCAAACATGCATCGCACATTTGTACTGCTTTTCACTCGTATCACATGCATTCGTGTACACATTCACACCTTTGAAATATTGGCAACATCTTGATAGCCATCTGATCATGACAAGCTGGGTGTTACAGGAGTGGGTCCGCAACCTGAGGGCAAACAACATCCAGCCAGTCTTCGCCAACCCTTGCCGCCAAGTAGTCCGTCTGTTCGAGGCTGCGAGCCTGCCCAAGATCATCGGCGAGGAGTTCATCTCCGTACGCATTCATGACGCAGTAACTTACTGCCAGGAGCTGATGGCCGAGGGGCAGGACGCCTACACTAGGATTGAGGTCATCTCTGAGGGAAAAGAAACTGCTGAAGACCACCGTAGGGAGGCCCACAAGCTTGCCGGACAGACATACATTGGACCTCCAGTCTAGAAAACAGAAGAATACAGCGTCCATGCCACTCAAGGGCTTTGATGGGATCCATTGTAAGTGACAATGGGACCCTGAGCACTTTTTGGAGGTGGTTATGGTCACATTACTGAGCATTGGCTATTTAAAGGACACCAGCATTTTGAATACATTTTGGAAGAGATTGTGCAGGATGAATAAGATGCTGGAATGACGTGTTGCGCAGCTTGTGTTGCAGCACTGATTCAGCATTTGGAGTACTATTTGCCAGTTGATTGTGCAGGATAAACATCATGCTGAAATGACGTGTTGCGCAGCTTGTGTTGCAGCACTGGTTCAGCATTTGGAGTACCATTTGCAAGTGACTTTGCAGGATAAACATTATGCTGAAGTGACGTGTTGCACAGCTTATAATGCAACAGTGATTTGGCATGATTGAGTACACTGTTGAGAGCACTAGGCGATTGCGGATAACACTGTTGAAGTTGTTGCGTGATTGTCAATGGTTAGGTACTTATTAGACAGGCAGCAACCTTGTACAGGACTGAGAAACATTTTGATCGAGGCAGTCTGATGCCTGGCTGTAGTTCACCCATGGCTACTGCTTGGGTATATATATTACTGGAAGTCTGACAGTTCAGTATGCAGCTTGCTGCATCTGAGTTGAAACACTGCTTGCTTTTTTGGACTGTTGGCCGGTTGTAATTTACGTCGATTGATTAACCCGCACTGCTGTTTCTTACTAAGAGTCCAATGCCAGCGTGCAGGTGCATAAAATCCACGTTAGAACATGTGACAGGACAACTGTCCTGTCACCACCAAAACACTTATTTCTGAAATCAAAGGTGAGTACACCTGCAAATCCTACTCAATGGCCACCTTGGTGCTATGTAGCTCTGAACACAGTGTTGAACACGGTGAACACAGTGTTGAACATGGTGAACACAGTGTTGAACGCAATGACTGCAGAGTAAGTGTGTAATACAATGACTACACAATGATTGTGTTGAACACAATGAACACAGTGTTGAACACAGTGACTGCAGTGGTCGACGTTGTCATAGAAGGATGACACCAGAGTGTATTTGGTACTTATATGTGGGTGGCAAGCTCGACAACTGCTCATAAAACTCACTGAGCGCGTTTGGGGGAAGCCTTAAGGCTTACAACAGCTCACAGGGCACAATCAGTGCTTCCGATGGCGTTTCCTTACACAAACCGCCGTGGATGCTGTGCATAGTCGAACATGCTTGTATGTGAACTGTGGGTGAAAATTCAAGCCAATGCAAACCTGCAGACCAACGGGAATCACAGAACTGTACCATGCATTGCCGTTGGCCATGGGGACCAGTTTCAATTGGCAATTTGTCCTGCTCAGCACGTATGGGGCTCATGCGTGATATTGCATATGCCCTCTATTGTCAGGTTGCTTCCTGCATGTCTCAGGCACAGCCCACGTGTGATGGAAGTCATGTTGCTGAAGCATTACATCAGTTTGAACCAACTGAGATGTGTAACACTGCTTAAGCATCAACTCATTGGCAAGATGGACTCAAGCGGGGTGACACACTGGTTAATCAGTCAGCCTCTAGCAACTGACCACCATCAACTGGCCTGTATTGATATTGAGGTAAGAAACTGTCATCAGTACTGCATGAGAAGAACTTCCAGTTGGTGTAAGAGACGAGTAGCCTTTTGCTGACATCATGTCAACCTGACAGCCTGGACTAGCACTGCTTCAGGCTGCCTGGCCCATGCACGCACCAATGGTCTCTGCCTGATGCAATGTTCTAACCTCGCTGTGGCTTTGTTTGCATACAACAGTTTCCTCCAATACTGCCACATGTTGGCTGATGCCGTTGTTGCATTGCTCGTATTCACAAGCAGGGCTAAACTGCTGACTTCCACTGATTTGCTGACGGGAACCTTGAGGCTGTAGTAGTCATGCAGGAGTAACAGACTTTGTTCTGGAAGAGCTGCTGGCTGATGTCACAAGCCTGACAGAAACTTTGTGACAGTGCATGCTCTTGCACTCACAGAGCGTATTGAATTAGTCCAAAACGCTGACTCACGGACGCTATTGCAGCTTCTGTATTAGCAAATTCGACCTTGGTTTGAATTGAAGCTTGAGCAAGATAGGTATGCGTTGTGAATGACAGGTACGCGTCGTCCACACGGAGAGACTGGCATGACTGCATCATTTAGAGCTAAATCAGGTGTGAAAGCTATCAAGAATCGGCTTACTTTATAAGTACAGTCTTTGTAAGCTCGTTTCATATCAGCGCAATGGCAATTCACATGTCGCAGAACTAGTGACATGTTGTTTTGACAAAAAAGTGTGCCATTGCTTGCGAGCCAGCGCTCTGAGCCTTTGATCCAAGCCTATTTGCACCAGATCGCAACATGCAGCAGCAGCTCCTCCTGAACATTGCATGTGTATCAATCAGACTGACTAGCAGCAGTCTTGTCATGGTGTTGTGATAATACACCCCATCTTGCGCTGTTGCAAGAGCGCACAACATGTCTAACAGTTCAAGCTGCCGCCACGTTGGCAGACACGTGCTGCCAGCTTGGCGCTACTCGCCATCGCCGACTTTGACTTGCACAGGCCTGCACCGCTCACCTTTCAAACAGCTTCAGCACCGGCACCATCGCCGCGCATTCCTCTTCACGACTGATTGTCTCGATCTCTGCTGGTACAGATCG
>JAABUK010004311.1_pt1 | contig 23263 bp, 19 predicted proteins | sample 5559141 | NCBI WGS metagenome assembly JAABUK01 (sample SAMN10711869, study PRJNA513367) | rock metagenome | isolation source: Antarctica rocks | place: Antarctica: Victoria Land, Pudding Butte nord | collected 2016-01-03
GATTTTAAAGAAAAAAGTAACAAAAAAGAAAATAGTAGTAATAATAGTAATATTATAAATAGAATTTGAATACAAATCTAAAGGACACAACGATGTTGAATGAAGATATAGCGCCCGTTCCCAAAATATTTTCCTAATCCAACTTATTTATTTACAGAAATTTTATTTGCTTTTTAAGAAAGCATTCCATTTTAATGCATATTACCTTTTCCATCTGACGTGTAAGCGCCGATGTCATTATTGTATGCAGCATTACCTTTGGCTATAGCAGGTGAACCGCTTTGTAAATGAAAATTATTGGCAGTGGAAGCTCCATTTGGCGCTGCAACTGTGCCATCGAAAGACTGGAACATCGGGTTCACATCAGCCGTGCCGGTTGATATTAAATCTGTTGGCTGAGGTTTGCCAATACCATCATTAGGATAAAAATTTCCACGTATGGAAATGGATACATTAGGATGAGCAGTTGTATCTGTATAATTATCGGTTGAAGCATAAAAAAGGTTATTGCCGTATTTAGTATTAACGGTATCAGCATCTGCAAATATTTCAAGCCCCTGGTAATTGTTTACCATAATATTATTATAGATATTTGCTTTGGCATTTAATCCTTCTGAGACACCTCTGCCAGGCTCAGCCGCCCCTCTTCTCCAGCCATTTGAAACTAATGTATTGTTATAAACGTTTACACTGGTTTGCGGAAAGGGCTGCAGACTGCTGGTTTCTAATTTAATGCCTGTACCTGCCTGGCTATAAATAACGTTATAAGCCACATCGCCTGTAACTCCTGATTTTAAATTAATCGCTTCGCCATCTGTACTGCCGGAGGAGAGAATCGTATTTCTAAGAATTGTTACCGTTGCTCCTTTTTGCATGCGCAATAAATCATCCTGACCGTTAGCGAACCATGAATCTTCAATATCAACCTTTACAGGAGCATTTACGAAAACTGATTTTCTTGCAGAACCTGAAGGGTCCGGGCCGCCGGTATTATCAATATGCGCCCACTTAATAGTGACAGCCTGAGCGCTGTCACATTGAAAACCTCCCCATGAGCCAGGCGATTTAGAATCCGAATTAAAAGAAACAGGCTGATCTTTTGTGCCCACAATTAATAAAACTCCATTAATATTAATCTGTGCATCATTTTTTACTACAACGGTAACTCCCTGTTGTGAAGCCAGCGTATCTCCCAGCTTTACGGTAAGGTCGCCGCTTATTGTGTAAGTATTACCGGTAGTTAAGGTGCCTTTTACAAATCCTGAAATATCACCCGGAGTTATCGGGTTCGATACCGGAACGGTAGGTGTAACTATAGTTGTTGTGTCATTTTTACTGCATGAGAAAAATGTGACTGCAATAATTGCTGCTAAAAAAGAATGTCTGATTTTCATGATAATTTTTATACTTTTTAAATGTTTAATTAGAATAACGAAGGCCAATACTGAAATTGGCTTTATAAGTGTCTTTCACCACCAATAGGTTATTGATTTTATTAACTGTAGCTGTATTTAAAAGATTATTGAATTTTCCGAAAACTGTAAAATGCCTGTTGAATAATTGCTTTTCAGCGGATAATGCAAGAAACGATTGCGGAGTTTGATAATAATCATATCCATAAACAGAATAAACACGGGCGAGCGTTTTACCTGTATATTGATAAGCAAGCTGCACAAAAACCTTCTGTTTATTGTTTCTATATAATAATGAATAGTTTATCGAATTATTTGTCTGGCCCTGCAATGGCCTTTTCTGCAGCCTGGAAACAGTTGTCTGGGCAACAACATCGGTATAAAATTTTGGAGACAATATTTTAGAATAGATATAAGTATAATTGCCCGTCATTCCAATATTTCCAAAATATTTTGTGTAAACAATTTCTCCGCCATAGACGGTTGCGGTACCAAGATTTTGAGGCTTATAAGTTTCTATACTTTCGTATGCGTATTCTATAGGGTCTTTTATCTTTTTGTAAAAACCGCCGATAAACAGTTGCTCTTCTTCTCTGGGAAATAATTCATAGCGAATATCGAAGTTATCCGCAATACTATGTTTCAGTTCGGGATTACCTGTTTCTGCTGTAGGCGAACTGTTGCTTAATAAAGTGGCGGGCACCAGTTCATAATAATTGGGTCTTGAAATAGATTTAAAATACGAAAGCCTGATATTGGTTTTATTGTTAAGTTTATATTTAAACATGATGCTTGGAAGCACATCAGTGTAGTTTTTTGTCACAGCATTTATACCTGTGCTATAGAAAGTATTAAGTGTATATCCCTGTTCAGTTTTTTCTACCCGCACACCACCAAATAAATCGAAATATTTTGCAGAGATTTTTGCCTGGCCATAACCTGCGGTAATATTTTCAAACAATTTGTAATTATTAATATCGTACTGCTGCGTGCCTTTGGTGTCATACACTATCCATTGTGCAGTGTTTATATTGTCAAATTGTTCCTTTACCCCGTTAGTGTTGTTGGTTACAGGTTTCAAAACGTATTCATCCTGGAGGTTATACCTGGTTTTATGCCTGTAAAGACCGCCTGTTTTAAGTTCAAGTAAAAAGTCTTTTATTTTTGAACGGTAAGTGAGATTAGCTAATGCATTATAATCTTTATCATTATTATGCTGCCATATCCTTGAAATGTCATCAAAATAATAAGGCGTTTGCACAAACTTGTAAGGGCCTTTAATATCATTTGTTGTGTGCAGGGTATCAATTTTTGTATTGATGTACAGATCAGATCTGTCAGGGGTTCTTTTTGATGCAGTAGAAAACACTCCGGCCCAGTCAAACAAAAAATGATCAGTTAAGATATGTTTTCCTTCCAGTTTTAAATTTTCTATAATCTGGTGGTCTGTTATAGAAAGATAATCATTACTTATTGGCCCGGTGCCCGGCACTGTTCTTCCGCCGTTACCTCCTTTAATAGCCGTATCAATTATTTCCCTTGCCTGAGCTAGGGAGCTGTATAAAAAAACATTGGTTAGGGTAATCTTATTGCGCTCATTTACATTATAATCGAGGTGCAGTGTCAACCCGTTATTTAATTGTTGGGTTGATATGCGCCTGTCAGCCACGTCGGAGATAGCCGGCTTGTTTTGATAAATATCAGGCACTGCCTGGTTGTATTGAGAGTTAGTGCCATAATACTGATTTTGAAAATTTTCTGCAATAAGAAATCCTAATTTATTGCCCAAAAATCTTTTACCGTAAGTAATACCTAAAATACCTGTAGGCATTGCCGTAATTTTTTTAAAATCAAGATTTGATCTGCTGAAATCGCCTGGCTGCGCTGTATAATCTGAGCCTTTCCTGTCGTACAAACTTTTTTGCTGAATATCTTTTTTAGAAAAAGACACATATTTCCTGTCGAAGAATATATTGCTGTAACCAACCGATCCTATTGCTTTAAACAAAACAGTATCAGGGGCATCTTTCATTACCAAGTTTACTGTTCCGCCTATAGCATCACCTTCCATTTCCGGAATAAGTGATTTGCTTACTTCTATTCTCTGCAAAAGGTCAGAGGGTACCACATTCAGTGAAACAAACCTTGATTTCTCATCAGGGCTGGCAATCTTCACTCCGTTGATAAGTGTATTATTATAGCGTGGTTCCAAACCTCTTACAATTGCATAAGCTTCGTCTGCACCGCTGTTTGTTTGCAATGTAACGCCTGACATTCTTTGCAGTACACTGGCAGCATTTATATCCGGCGATCTTTCCATCGCTTTTGCAGAGATAACGTTAGTAATATTATTCGCATTCTTTTCTGAAATTCTCGAAGAAGACTCGCCTTCTTTATTCAGCTTTCCGAAAACGGTTACATTTTGAAGTTCCGCTGATTGCGGGGTTAAGGCTATACTTACCTCTGATTCAATATTCGGTTTAACCTCAATTTTTTTTGAAACTGTTGCAAAACCAACATATTCGGATACAATTTCAAATTTTCCTGTAGGAACGTTTCTTAAAACAAAAGAACCGTCTTTTCCTGTTTCGGTTTTGTACGAGGTATTTTTTATAGAAACAAAAGCTCCTTCCAATCCCTTTCCCGAACTGTTATCAAAAATTTTACCTTTAATTCCGGATGATTGTGCAAATATCAGCAGAGAGATAAATGTGAAGAATACAAGTATAAAACATTTTAAGAAAAATTGCTTCATTTCGAAAATTTAAACGAAGCTATTTGTGTATGCTTTCAATTATTGGGCATAAAAAAAATCTTAATAATTCAATAATAGTAAAATAATAATTTATTGTTGTTAAATTAATAATCTTCTGAAAAAAATTATATATTGTTCTAAATATTTTCGTTTGTTCTATGTCTTAAAAATAACCCGTTAAGGTTTTTTTACTTATTCATTGATTATCGCATAAGCATAACACTAATTTCATTTTTACTTCATCTTAAGTTTACATACTTCTGATAGTTTTGAAAAACAAAATCAATGAAAAACCTGTTAATCCCGATTTTAAGCTTTTTGTTCTTTAGTGCCGCTGCACAAAAAACGTTGGAAAAGCAAAATATATTTATAATAACTATTGATGGATTTAGATGGCAGGAAGTATTTAAAGGCGCTGATTCAGCATTTATTCATAATCCTGATTTAGTTATGGATACGAGTCTTATCGCCCGGCAGTATTGGGATGAAAATCAAGAGGTGCGAAGGCAAAAACTAATGCCTTTCTTATGGAGTGTAATTGCGAAGCAAGGGCAGTTGTATGGCAACCGTGATTTGAATAACAAAGTGAATATGACCAATCTTTATAAAATCTCTTATCCGGGATATAATGAAATATTAACAGGACATACCAATTTAAAATTCAATCCTAATTTGCCTGTTCAAAACAAAAGCACTAACATTCTTGAATTTTTAAATAGTCAGGAAGATTATAAAGGAAAGGTTGCAGCCTTTAGTTCATGGAACATTTTTCCTTTTATCTTAAATGAAAAGAGGAGCAACCTGCCGGTAAACAGCGGCTATGAAATGTTAGATGAAACTGAAGACTCAAACAATGTAATCATTAACAAGGTTCAGCAAAGTGTGGTGAAACAAACCAATACCCGTTATGATATGCTGACTTATGCAAGCGCTAGAGAATATATCGAGCACAATCATCCCAAAGCAACTTTTATTGGCTTTGGTGAGACCGATGAATATGCGCATAGAGACAAATATGACCTGTATCTTCAAAAGGCCAACCAGATAGACAGGTTTATGGCTGATCTTTGGTATTACGTACAAACAGATCCTTTTTACAAAGGAAAGACAACTTTAATAATCACTACAGATCATGGAAGAGGTAAAAAAGCATCAACCTGGCATAAACATGGCTTTTTTACCAAAGGCTCAGGTGATACCTGGTTAGCTTTATTGGGTCAGGGCATTCTGCCTGGCGGAGAAATAAAATCAGAACAACAAGTGTATACTAAACAGATAGCCCAGACGGTAGCTTCTATATTAGATTTTAAATTTAAAGCAAATCATTCTGTAAGTGAAGCAATGTCTTTGCCTCTGAATGTTGTGATCGAAAAACTAATAAATAATCCTGTTAGTGATAAGCAGCCTTTACTTATTTCAATACAGAAATAAGTAATTCTTTAGATACTGGCAAAGAAAATTTTGCCATATTTATTTATTTTATACTAAATTTTAAACTTTCTATCTAAAACATTTATTATGGAAAATATGCAATCAAAAAATCTTCAGGAAGAAAATAAGAATGAAACTATCACTGAATTGGCTCACCGTCATTTAACTGATGAAAGCCATACAACAACGGATGAAGAATTGAAAAATGCAAAATTAGTGTTAACTCAAAATGTAAAAGCAGATGAAGGAAACCTTTTTGAAGTTGATAATACAACCATTATACCTCCTTTACCCGGAGAAAACAGTGATAAGACAGATGATGATGAAAATATTAATAATGATGAAAAACCAATGTCTAATCCTTTTGATATACTTGGTGGGTAAATCAATTTTGCTTCTGTATTAAGACTTAACCATTTCTTTATATTTCAATTGGTGTGGTTGTATAATTATTGAGGTTTTATAAATCATACAATTATCATCCATAAATTTTTTCTCATGTTATACTGTACTTCTATTAATCCACGATGTTTGATTCATCGTATAGCTAATAAATTTTATTGAGATAAATATTTTTTATCAGCTTCTTATTAAGGGTTAATAAACAATAAAAAATATGAATCTAAAAGAAGAACAATCCCGGCATCTTAAAGATTTCTTTTATCAATCTGATTTTTCTGAAAAAGGTGGAGTGATAACTGATCTTGACGGTACAGCTATACACGAATACCAGGGAAAATATACTGTGCCAAAAGAAGTAGAATTAGGATTGAAAAAAGTTCACGACTTAGGCAGGCCTGTTGTCATCAACACCTTAAGATTTCCGCTTTCTGTTATGCGAACCTTCGGCAAAGAATGGTACAGAATATCAAATGCACCTGTTCCAACAGTGCTTATGAATGGCAGTCAGTTAGGATATATGATAGAAACCGGCGAAGGCAATTTTGGTTATGAAGAAATTGCAGCCTTTCCATTAAACGAACAAGAAATTGAGGGAGTAATTACTAATGTTCGGGAATTGATTACAAACGGAATGAATGATTTGCTTGTCTTTTATTACCCGAGAGAATGGACAAAAGGAGAAATAATATGGACACCTGCGGATGATAAAGTGTCAACCGTGCAAAATAAATATTTAAGTGCATCAGAGGTATATACATCCGGATTAGAAGAGTTAAATACATCTCTGAAAGCTGAGGATATATGTATGATATTTCTGTTAATTGATATTCCGCAGGATAAACTCATGGCTTACCAGCATACGAAGAAAAGCAGTTTTTTCACACATGCTGGAGTAGACAAATTGTTTGGAGCAGAGCAAATTGCGAAACAGTTACATTTTTCACTTGAGCATTCGGTTGGCGCCGGAGACACTGAAATGGATACATTCTTAAAAGGTGTAGGATTGGCAATACATGTAGGCAATAACATTCTTCCTTACAATGGAAGTTTTCCTTCTTTACATGTGCCTGGCTCACCAGAGCTGGGAGAACTTTTGTTTGAACTGGCTGCAATGCAAAAAGAAGTTATTTAAAAATTTATGGAAAATCGCACAGAAAAAGATATTGCTGATTACACAGATAAAGCAAGTGCAGTTATTGAAGCTCTTTTTGGAAAAAAGCCTGAAAAGATAGATTATAAGACTACCGGACTTACAAACTATGTATTTGAAGTAAAAGTGCCGGATGGAGAATTTATTATTCGTATCTCAACTTCTCCTGAGAAAATAAAAAATTTTTTTAAAGAACAATGGGTAATAGATAGGGTTCGCAAAGAAGGTGTTCCTGTGGCAGAAATAATAAAAGTTGGAAGTGACATTATTGATGCTCCGTACATGGTGCAAAAGAAACTTGATGGACAAGTGGCCTTGTACCATCCTGAAAAGAAGAAGATTCTTCAAAAAATGGGTGAATATACTTGCTTAATAAACTCAATAGCTACGACGGGTTACGGAAATGTTTTTGACTGGTCATCTGAACGGTTATCAAAAAATTTTACATGGGCAGCGTTTTTAAAAAATGAAATTAAGTTGAATGATAGGATACAGATTTTAGAAAGAAATAAGATGATGTCAACTGATGCTTTAGAAAAACTTCGTGACAACCTTGAAAGAATTGAGGATTTGAATTTGCCGACAGTATTAAATCACGGAGATATGAGACGAAAAAATGTATTGGTTGATGAAAAAGGTACAATAAATGCCATTATTGACTGGGAAGAATCCTGTTCTAATATTGCTCCTTACTGGGATTTTTCCATTGCTCTTCATGATTTGTCAATAGATGATAAACAATTTTTTTTAGAAGGTTATGGTATAGAGCCAAAAGAGTATGCTAAGATATATGAAACTATCATATCTTTTAACCTGATTAATTATGCGCCAATAATAGATGAATTAGCAAAAAAAAACGATGAAATTAATCTGGAATATTACAGGTTAAGGTTAAGCGGATATTTGGATTTGTATACTTTTGCATGAATGGCTTATCTTTTATTCGATGTCCCCAATTGTTTTTTATTCTTTAAAATAGACCTGTCTGCTGGCAGAGGGGGTTATTTTATGAAGAGGAGCTTATTGACCCACTTTTAAAATCTGGTTTGCCTATAATAACCCTCAGGCGCCCAGACGCAAAAAACGGGTAAAGGAAGAAGGAAATTTGCGCAGGAAAAGTGGATTTAAAAAATATATACAAGCGAAAAATGAAAAACATGTTACGAGGATTAGCAGCTGCAGGGTTTAGAGTTAGAGGTGTGTGTAAGTCTTAAAAGAATAGTTCGCAAGTATAATGTAGTCACTGGGGAAATACATAACCAGCCCGATAATGATGTAAACAAAGCTTTTTTTATAACTTTGTTTTTCCTCCTTTTCCCCCCTTGCTCCGAATAGAGAAATAAAAAGAAAGATAGCTGTAATTAACTTGGATGTATTAAAGGTGGTAAACAAGATTGTCTTATAAATGTTGCTCATCAGCCTTTCCGAAATTCCTGCGGTGGCTTCCGATTGCCGAAAGGCGCAGTAGCAATAATAATAAAATACAGAACTAAAATGGCTCCATTTATCAGTCGCGTCATATCCACTATTTTTTGTAAAGACTGTTCATTCTCTGCGGTCTGGATAATGTTACTTTTAAATCATTTCATATGTGCTTTGAGAAGCTTTTTTTCTTCTTTTTCTTGCCTTTTTGGTAAACTCACCGGACACATAATATTTATTTCGTTCAAGTTGCGATAAGATTTGCAGGGACAATTTTCGACTTTGCCATGCTTGGTTTGTTTACCGTTATTTGGATTCTGAGCTTTATCGAATGGCTTGAAAAATTTTCTTTCACCTGTGTTTTTATTATTGTGAAAAAGTTTGCAGTTTTTGAGATATTACCAGAACTGATTTTCCCTCTGAAGAAGTATTTTGATCCTTTGGCTGTATTGCTTTACCGAATCGCTGCCCGTTAAAAACACATTTTGTCCTTTGATCCATATATGATTTCCACATAGGTTATCCCCTTATATGAGGCCATGATTATTTTAACTCACAACCGCATTAATGCCTTCCTTTTCCAAAGTCTTTATTAAGCTTTCTACAGAAGATTCTAAAGTGGCTTTATTATGAAAAGAACTGGCTTTAATAAGTATCTTGATTTTATTTCCCTTTTCATCCAAAATGTGATACAATAATCCCTAATGCTGGTAATGCCCTTGTTTGCTCACTGCCCTTGTCGCCTAAACACTATATTACTTATTACGGAGTTCAATTCAGGCAGAGATGTATACGTGTAATTATTTACAATTGCTTCCGGGACTTTGGCAATCGCCCGTCTTGAATCAACCTGCCGTATTGTACTCTTTGCTGCGGAATTGCCTTAAGTTTATAAGGCTGTTTTTGGCATGTATTCAGCCTTCAGCAAAATGTACTGAATTTCAATTTCTTTCCGTGTTGTCTTAAATTAGTTAAGGCCGATATTTTGTGTATCTATCGGGCTTCTGTTAGTCCTTACCTTTAGCGTTACAACATCGCTGTTCTCCTAACCCTGTATTCTGCATATAAGAACTTATTTCCTTTAATTTATCGTTGGAAAATTGCTGCTTTGGCAGCTCCAAATTCGCATAAATATAACACTGTTACGCGTAATATTTTCGTTTAAGTCCAGTATAGTTAATTTCTTTTTAAAAGACAATTTGCAGCTTCTATGATAATTGACATTGCAATACATTCCGCCACCCTTTCCATTACCTTATTCTCATTGTAATCCAGAATACGATTAATAGAGTCTGCGGCCTTGATTAATGCCACCCCTTATCACTTGTTTTTTAAATGTGATCTTTGATTTCACTGACCTTATGTAATAAGATTCTTTCCCCTGTTTCAAAGTGAATTATCTGAACTTTAATTCAGCAATCTGTTGCAGTATATGAAGCTTTTTTACAGTCTGATTAAAGTTACTTCCGGTGCTGTTCAGGTCGTGTCTAAGCCTGATCATCTCTGTCATATAGTCATCCAAAGATTGGTTACGATAATTTTCAGTAACCGGGTTACTCAAAATTATTTTTTTGGAATAATCACTAAGCTTGCGCCAGGTCGTTTTGCTAAACGTCTTATACAATTAAGCGTACTGATCAGTCTTTAAACGCAAGTGCAACCACTTTTACGGTTGTTGTTTTGTTCACTCATTACACTATCATTTTTACGTTTTCAACAATTATTTTCTATAGTATTCTCCACACACGACTTCGGAGTGCAGAGGTGGCAAGATTCGGTTGTGATACAACCGGACATCTTGCCGTTTGCAAATAAGAGGTAAACTTCTAATTTTGAAAATGCTCCTTAACAAACCATTAATCTTTTTTTAAAGAATTATAATTTTAATAAAAAACTTTCAAAAGCCAAATTTGCTGCTCTTATTAAGTAGCCCACTTTACCATTGTTTTTTGCTGAAATCCTTTTTATTATTCTTAATATTTTTCATTAACTATTCATTCACATTTTAATAGTCTTTTAATCGATAAATATCGGTGTAAAAAAAGTACGAACTGAAATTTTGTCTTACTATTTCTCAATTAAATCTATTTAAAAATTAAGTATGATTTAAAAATGATTTTAAAAGTTTTTTAAGCGGAGAAAGAACGATTTAAAATGACAAAATTTTTGTATTTAAAAAGGTGAAATTTGTTTAACAGAAAGGAACGAAAAAGTCAATAAAACTTTAAAAATAACTATCGTTTTCAAAACCATTTTTGATTGTGAAAATGTTTTTTTTCAACCGCTAAATTTTTAGGAAAAGGGATATTTAAAATACAAAAAATAATTTCGAAACTTTACACGAAAAGAGGTCTTACAAATCCACATTAAGTCTACCTTTTTGCCTAAGTTTTTTGTAGTATAGACAGTGCTTTTTTTATTTATAAATAACCTCATAAAGCAATAGAGAATTAGGTTGTTCATTCAGAATGTTTAGAATACTTTATTCACTTTCCTCAGGTCGTTTTAGTGTCTTTAAGCAGGTAACCGGTGAAAAGAAAAATCAATATTTATTTACGGGAAAAAATTACCACTTGTACAATTAAAATAAAGGGTCAGCTCAGTCTTTAATATTGCCTCCTTTACAAGCTTAATCATGCCTTTTATATGTATTTAAATGAAAGCTTTTTTTAACTTTCTAGGTGCAAAATACAATTAGTTAAAGCAAGGCTTTATAGCAATTTCATTTACTATTTTTTTTAATGCTTATTATAATTAATGGACTGACTTCTTCTTTAGGATTCCTTGCAATCCCTTATTCAAGGCTGACGGTTGTTCGTTTTACATTTTCATCTAATAAACCGATTTAGGCAGGGTTGTTTTTGTCACCTATCCTCACCATATTTTGATGAGGATAGTTATGTAGTTCCTTCATACTTTTGTCCTTGATTATTTTAAACTACGGAGTCTTAAATACAGAGATAAGATTAAAACGAAAAGCGATGAAGGATAATGTGAGCAATGGCGATGTTGTTACTCCTATGTTATTCCCATTTGAACCTGAACAGTTCTGGCAATCCATGAGGCAAATTATCAGAGAAGAAGTGTGTCGTGTTGAAAAAGAAAAACCTGTCTCCCCAATAGATGGAACTCCAGGGATGACATATAAACCACTATATAAGATGGCAGAAGTATGTGCCCTGCTTCGGGTTACAAAGCCCACTATATATGATTGGGTGAAACATGGAAAGCTGAAGCCATATAAAATAAGGTCACGTGTATATTTTTTAGCGCAGGATGTCAGGCAACTCTTGCATCCCGATCAGCAGCAATGAAAAGCCTTGATCAAAAACTGCATCAGCTTCATATTATGTAAATCGGCCAACTCTAACGGTGGTTTAAAGGAAAGCAGGTGACTGTGTAATCCACCTGCTATTTTGAACTTTTTGTTAAATAATCATTCCGCCTGAAACTTCAATACGTTGTTCGTTAATCCATCGTGCATCTTCGGTACGTAAACAGTAAAGTTGATCATTTTGCATGAAAAGTATTTGCAAGCATCAATCCAATATTTGAAAAACTCAAATATTGCTTTTACAAGGGCAAGTAAGGTTTGTTTTCTGAAGAAGTGGGAGAAATGGGCTAATTCTTCAAACTCCACGAATCAGCAACTTGTGAGAAATTCCAGTCCGTCTGTTTTAAAAGAATTTTTGCTTCCTAGATAAGCCTGCCGGTAATCATTTCTATGGTTGTTTTGCCGTTGTTTTATTTTAATACTTTATTCAATTGGTTTACAGGAACAAAGACGCGATCTGCATAACCTTTGGCTGTTCGTAAAGTAAGCTTTTACTGAGGCGGCTCAATGGGAAACTGGCGCTCGAGCAGTTCGATAAATAAAGAAACAATCCCGGCCGAAGTATTGTGTGTTGAATAAAGCGCAGTAGCAGGCAGCAACTTTTGTCCGGAGTGGATCAGTCTAAACCGTAATTGCGAAGCAAATGATATTTAAAGGCGCAATCACCTTATAACTCTTTGTGCATCTTTACAAAAACAGTAGTTAATTCCTTCCATGCTTCGTCCCCAATCTTGAATACAGGATAGCCACCAGGTTTAAAAATAGGAAGGTACTCAAAATGTGTGTTTGTAAAACTACAACAATAAGTGATGAAAGAAAATGCATGCAATGGCAATCTTGTTACCCCTATGTTATTCCCCTGTGAACCTGAACGGTTCTGGAAATTCATGAGGCAATTTATAAGAGAAGGAGTGAGTCGTGTTAAAAAAGAAAAATCTTTACAACAGAATCGTCAAATTGCCGGGATGTCATTTCAGCCACTTTACAAGATGGCAGAAGTTTGTGCGTTATTTCATGTTACAAAGCCTACTATATATGATTTATTGAAACATGGAAAGCTGAGGTCTTATGAAATAAGGTCGCGCATATACTTCTTAGAGCAGGATAACTGGCAGCTCTTAGATCCAAATAAGCAGTAATAAAAATATACAAAAAATATTGTAGCGCTTAAAGATTAAGTAATTTAATAAGTAAGATTTTTAGAAGAATTGCAAGATTACCTGCTGCTTTATTTTCAAGCATGTTAGTATCAACAGGTTTCTTAATTGTGCAATAAAGTATTAAACATAGTACCGTTCTCATGTTTCTAAATACAATCCATAATGATAACTACCATTATCATTATTTAAGAAGAATCTACAATTGTTTTTTTTCAGTAAAAGCATTCATTCCACCTCTTTTCTTCCAAAGTTCTTTGATTTTCTGCCCAGCTTCCTCTGGAGTAATTCGAATATATTTATAAAAATCTTTTACACTTTTATGTCCGCTAATTTTCATAATTAATTCTACTGGTGTTCCTGCTAAAAATTCATTTGTACAAAAGGATCTTCGACAGGTATGTGATGTAACCCATTCACATTTAGGTTTTGTTTCTATCAAATCCTTCCCTTGTTTTTTATAGGAGAACTTAATTAAGCCTTTGATCCCTGCCAGGCGTGCAATTGTTTTTATATGTCTATTAAACTCAGCATTTGTCGGGGTAGCGATGTTGTTTTCAAATCTACTTTTTAAAATATCTATTGCCTCATTTCTTAATGGAATAACCACCCAATGATCTGATTTGTTTTGCTTTTTATAAAGCATATCTTCCCGCAAATCATCTTTCATAAGATCAGAAAAATCAGAAAATCTGAGACCGGTCAAACAACCAAGTACAAAATCATTTCGATAATTAATAAGGTGTGGAACCTCAGACAGATTAAGATTATAGATGGCATCTATATCTTTCATGGTTAGATAAATTGCATCCACTTCCTCTTCCAAAATCTTCCATCCGTCCATATCTATCGGCGGTATAATTTTTTTTCGAATACGGTTGCGTAAAAAAGTTCGAAATTGCTTAATTGTTTTTCCAATGGTATTTACTTTTAAACCCGTTGTAGAAACTTTCCTTCGTCTTTGGATATAGTCAAAAGTCAGAAAGTCAATAAACTCTTCATAAAAATTCAAATCAAGGCAATTGAATGTAATAGGCACTTCGCGGAATTCTTCAAAAGCTTTTAAATGTTCCTTCATGTTGCGGTAAATCCTTGGCATGTCTTTACAAACTTTGTTCTCTTTTGATTTTGCATAGTCGTCAATTTGATAATATATATTTAAATTGCTTTTACTTTCTTCTATTTCTAATGCACTTTCCTTTTTTAAATTTGATATGTCAAAGTGAGGGCTAAAAGTCTTTTTTACAAAAATTCCTGGGTTTAAAATTTTTTTTTCAATTGCAAAGCATACAATATCTTCCGCAATTCTCATAATTCGTCTTAGCTCCTTATTTAGTTCTACATATTTGCCAAAGCTGATAGGTAATTTTTCAGAAATTTGCAGTTTGACTTCGTTCCAGTAATTTGAAGGAATAGCAATTTCAGTATTTAATAGTGTTCGTTTTTCAGGACAATAGCAGTATTGTACATAAATAAGACTCGTTCCATCTTTTCTTGCAAACCTGCTTTCACAAATTAATTTCAGGGGTAACTGCATATCTAAATAATTTTACTCGATTAATTACTCGATTAATTACTCGATTTTAGAAAGGTCAACCCTTGTAAAGATAGTGAGGCTATTTAAGTTAGAGATGTTATAAGAACATGAAAATCAATCTATTAAACGTAAAGATGAGTAAAAACAAGTAAGGATCACATTGCTGTAATCCTTACTTCAGAGGTCCCGAGCGGATTCGAACCGCTGTGGAAGCTTTTGCAGAGCTCTGCCTGACCACTCGGCCACAGGACCATTTTACTTCAAACGCGAAAATAAGGCAAAAGCTTTAAATGAAAATTGAAAGTTTTTTATATTTAAACCGCCGCTTTTTTGTTATAATTATGTTGTGACGGCTGATACAGTAAGGGAAGGCTATTCAGAAATAAGTTTCTTTTAATAGCTTGAAACGCTGAATTGAAAATTGAAAACCTTCATTATCTTTATCTGCCTATTTTTGCTTAAATGACTGCTGGTTATAAGATAATTTGAAACAATATTGATAAAAGCTGCCCTAAGATATACAGCCGAAAGGAGCGTCGCAACGAGGATGCAGAAAGATTCCAATGCTGGTTTAATAATAATACAACTATAAACCATTATAAAACTTAATATGGAGAAAATTGCTGAAAGCGAATTGATTATTAACAGCAGAGGAGCAATTTATCATTTGAATGTAAGACCGGAAGAGCTTGCGCCAACTGTTATTACTGTCGGTGATCCTGACCGCGTGCAGCAAGTGAGCAAATACTTTGATACGACTGATTATAAGTGCAGCCATCGGGAGTTTATTACACATACCGGTACAATCGGCCATAAGCAAATTTCTGTTGTTTCGACAGGTATTGGCCCCGATAATATTGATATAGTTATGAATGAGCTTGATGCGCTTGCAAATATTGACTTTACCACCCGTACTATTAAACCTACCCTTACACAACTTACCATTATACGCCTTGGCACAGCCGGCTCTTTGCAGGCCGATATTCCCGTTGACGGTATCGTTGCTTCCACTCACGGATTGGGTATTGACAATTTGCTGAACTATTACCGGCATGACAATAATGAGGAAGAAAAGCAAATCCTTCAGCAATTTATTGCTCAGACTCAAATCGCCGGTAACTTTTCGCATCCTTATATCAGTACCGCGGGTCCTGTTGTTTTAAAGCATTTTGTTAATGGTTTTTATCACGGCATCACGGTTACCTGCCCCGGTTTTTACGGGCCGCAGGGAAGAGTGCTGCGCCTTAGCCTTACCAATCCTGACCTCATTGACAGACTAATACATTTTACATTTGGGCAGCACCGGATTACTAACTTTGAAATGGAGACAAGCGCTATTTATGGTTTGGGAAGATTGCTTGGCCATCACTGCCTTAGCCTTAGCACTATTGTGGCAAACAGGATTACCAGAGAATTTAGCAAAGACGGGCATGCTGCTGTAGAAAATATGATTAAAAAAGCTTTAGACATTATTTCAGGCATTTAAAAAAAATGAACTTACAGTTTTATAAATACGAAGGCACAGGCAATGATTTCATCATTTTAGATAACCGTACAGGTGAGTATAATCATTTATCGCAGTCGCAGGTAAAATTTATGTGCGACAGGCATTTTGGTATCGGCGCAGATGGATTGATGTTGCTGACGATGGCACCGGGTTTTGATTTTGCAATGACTTACTATAACTCAGACGGCGGCAGCTCAGACGGCGGGCAAAGCAGTATGTGCGGCAATGGCGGAAGATGCCTTGTAAAGTTCGCTTACGATATGGGCATCCATTTGGTAAATTATCATTTTCTTGCTGTTGATGGTGAGCATGAAGCATTTTTCGGAGAACGTGGATGGGTGCAGCTAAAGATGAAAGATGTCGGTAACATTGCACACCATCATTTTGGAGATGCAGTATTAGATACCGGCTCCCCGCACTATGTAAAAATAGTCAGCGATGTGCGCCATTTTAATGTATTTGAAGAAGGGAAAAATATAAGATATAACAATGAATTCAGAGAGAAAGGAATTAATGTAAATTTTGTACAATCTGAAGATAAAAGTATTATGGTGCGTACGTATGAAAGAGGCGTAGAAAATGAAACCCTGAGTTGCGGCACCGGGGTAACTGCAGCAGCACTTGTTTTAGCTCATAACGAGCAGGGCTTTAACCACTTAGAAGTAGAAACATTAGGCGGTCACCTGGCGGTAGAATTTGAAAAAAACCATAATAATTTTACCAATATCTGGCTTTGTGGTCCTGCAACTTTTGTTTTTTCAGGTGAAATAAAACTTGAATAGATTTTTCTGAAAGCTTAGTTTGTAATAAAAAAACGTTTTTTCCTCTAATAATAATTTAGCATTTCTGCATGATACAATATTTTAAAAATATAAACAATCAGACTGTAGAAATAGATAAGCCTGAAAGCGATATATGGGTAAATCTTGTGCCACCATTTAAGGAAGAAGAATTTTTTGACCTGGGTGAAGAACTGGATATTCCAATAGAATTTTTAAGAGATTCTCTTGATATAGATGAAAGACCGCGTTATGAACTCGAAGACAATGTAAAGTTTATAGTAATAAAAACTCCTGCCGAAAACAATTCTTTCAACGATAGCGATGCTTTTTATATAACCATTCCCATTTGTATTATTTTAACGGATAATCATATAGTGACCGTCAATTCTTTTGACAATGGCGCTATCAAAAAGTTTTTGGACACTTTTCGAAAAAGACAGCCCGACAAAAGAAACCTGATGGTGTTGAAAATATTTGAAAAAGTGGTTACCAACTTTATGGATTACCTGAAAGAAATTAACCAGCGGCGAAACGTATTGGAGCAAAAACTTTATGACGCTAACCGGAATGAAGAATTGCTCGAGCTCGTGCGGATACAAAAAAGCCTGGTATATTTTGTTACCGCTTTGCGCAGCAACGAACTCCTGATGATGAAACTGGAAAGAACCAATTTTTTAAGTTTAAACGAGGACGAGCGCGAGATATTAAACGACCTTATTGTTGATAATTCACAGGCGCTGGAGATGGCGAATATTTATACAGATATTCTTACTTCTACGTTAGATGCCTTTGCCAGCATTATTGCAAACAATCAAAACGAAGTGCTGAAGCGGCTTACCACGCTTACTTTAATTCTAACTGTTCCTACTTTAATCGCGAGCATCTATGGCATGAACACACCTATTCCCTACAGAAATTCGCCATACACTTTTTGGATTCCCGTATTCATATCTTTCATAATATTGCTTGTAGCAAGCTGGAATTATTACAAACGGAGTCGCAAAACAAAAGCAAAATGATTACTATGTTAAGTGTTCGTGTATACGGCATCCTCAGCGATAGCTCAAACAGGGTATTGGTAAGTGATGAGTTTATCCGGGGCAGTTATTATACAAAGTTTCCCGGCGGCGGATTAGAGATAGGTGAAGGAACAAGAGATTGTTTAAAGCGGGAATTTAAAGAAGAAACAAATCTTGATGTAACTATCGGCGATCATATCTATACAACTGATTTTTACCAGGTATCCGCTTTTAACAATGCGCACCAAATTCTCAGCATTTATTATTTTGTTTATGCAGCCGAGCCCAAAGATCTGATTACAAAAACTGCTTTATTCGATTTTGAGCCTCATCAGATTGCTGATCCGTCAGCAAATTCAGAAGTCTTCAGATGGGTAGAATGGAACGATTTGACTGAAGAAAGCGTTTCTCTTCCTATTGATAAAATTGTAGTTGGACTCTTGAAAGAAAAAGCGTAATTATTATATTCATGAACCGAAGAAATTTTTTAAGCATAACAGGTGCAGCAGGAAGCATCTTTCTTACTTCACGTATTTTTTCCCAACAATTATTTGACGGACGTGGCAACCTGCTGTCTCTTCCATCAAATATTTCTGCTTATACAGATGCCGGCATCCTCAGTCTTGCCGGGTATAAAGGCAAAACAGAATGGCACGGAAAAGATATATCTGTTGAGTTTGCAGGGGATAAAGATTCACGAAGTGTTTTTTTAACCGGGGGCAAAACAGGTATTCATAAAGTAGTATTAACCTGGAAAATGCAATTTCCTGAGCAGGCAAAATATCTTTCCGATCAGTGGGAACGGACTTATGGCGATGTGGGCTGGCAAAGTATGAATAGCTTTCCTGTAAGGCCGTGGTACTTTATGTTTTACGACGGACAGCACACTAACGGGATAGGTGTGAAAACAAGTCCTGCTGCTTTTTGCTGGTGGCACGTAACGCCTGATGAACTGCAGCTAACCCTTGACGTCAGAAATGGCGGCACCGGTGTTATACTAAATGGAAGGAAGCTGAAAACAACTGAACTTGTGATGAGAAAAGGCCTGGCTGATGAATCTTCTTTTGAAGCAGCCCGGCGGTTTTGCCATCTTATGTGTGAGAACCCTCGCCTTCCTGCTCAGCCAGTTTATGGCATCAATGACTGGTACTTTGCTTATGGCAACAATTCGTCTGAAGATATCATAAGGAATTGTATCTATTTTTCTGATATGGTTACTAATACATCCAATAAGCCTTATTGCGTAATTGATGATGGCTGGTCAAAACCTGAAAATGCAAATGGCAATAATAATTCAAATGTAACTCATAACCAGCTTTTGCCAAATACCAGCCGCTTTAAGGATATGCCTGCGCTGGCTGACAGAATTGAACTTGAAGGATTTAAGCCGGGAATATGGATCAGGCCTCTTTGGGCCATCGCCACAGATCCGAATAATTTAACATTGCCTTCCAAAGTAAAAAGTTCTGATAAAACGCCGCAACGCATCTTAGATCCCACCATACCGGAAAGTATGGAAAGAATAACGTCGTATTTTACAACCGTTTCAAAATGGGGATACAAGATGATTAAGCATGATTATACAACGTATGATTTGTTTGGCTTTTGGGGTTTTGACATGCTGAAAAATAATTTCACTTCAGATGGCTGGCACTTTAATGATCGAAGTAAAACTTCTGCTGAAATTGTGCTTGAATTATATAAAAACATGCATACTGCCGGTAACGGCGCTTTGCTGATTGGATGTAATACGCTCAGTCATCTGTCTGCAGGAATATTTGAATTACAGCGGACAGGAGACGACACCAGCGGCCGGGAATGGGCAAGAACAAAAAAAATGGGCATTAACACTCTTGCTTTACGGATGCCGCAACATCGCAACTTTTACGATCTTGATGCAGATTGTGTCGGGCTTACTACCGATATTCCCTGGCGGCTTAACAGGCAATGGATGGATCTTTTGTCAAGAAGCGGCACGGCATTATTTATTTCTGCCTCAACAGACGCATTGGTTCCTGAAGTGCGCAAATCTATACGGGAAGCTTTTACGCGTGCATCCGAAGTGCAACCAAATGCAGAACCATTAGATTGGATGGAAAGTTTAACACCTTCAAAATGGAAATTGAACGGCCAGGAATTAGAGTATAAGTGGGATTAATATCTGAACAGGTATGCAGTTCGGTAAGACGTGTTTTTTAACCATTCTGTTACAACAGCGGAGGTAATCATGCCTGATCAGGAAGCTGCTCATACTTATTTGAGTGAGTGCTATTATAGCTTTTAAGAAAATGATTTGCAAAAAAATAAAAGTCTTTTTAAAATTAAATAACAAATGATTTTAAAAAAAAGATTTTAAATAAATAGTGTTTTTAAATAAAAGAACCATTTTCGCTTACTATTGGAAATAGACCCGACAGCAGTATAATCTGAAACCAGGCACACTGCAGTTGCATTTTTTAAAACAACAATAAACAAATGAGAATGTTAAAAACAATTTTTAGTATTAATGTAATGATGATACTGATAAGTTGTGATTTCAGTAGTCAAAGACAAAATCAAAACAATACTGATGCCTTCGCTTCATCCATAACTACTGTTAATGACGCAGGGAAGTATAAACTTACTGAGGCTTTTCCTGATCTTGAGTTTGAGCAGCCTGTAGAATTAACAAGCCCTGCCAACGACACAGACAGGATATTTGTAGTGGCACAAAAAGGAATAATACACGTTTTATCAAACAAGCCTGGTGTAAAAAAAGCTCCTGTATTTCTTGATATTGAAAACGAGGTAAACAGCGGCGGAGAAAAGGGTTTATTGGGGTTAGCTTTTCATCCTGATTATAAAAACAACGGGTTTTTTTATGTAAACTATACTCATGGCAATCCTTTGGAAACATTCATTTCACGTTTTAAAGTCAGCGCTTCTGATCCGAATATAGCCGATCCGAAAAGTGAAGTTGTATTGCTGCGGTACAGGCAGCCTTACGATAATCATAACGGAGGCAAAGTAGCTTTTGGCAATGACGGCTTTCTGTATATAGCTGTTGGCGATGGCGGCAGCGGCGGCGATCCGGGAAACAGGGCGCAGAACCGGAAAGAACTGCTTGGCAAAATTTTACGTATTGACGTTAATAAACCTTCGGGAAACCGTGCTTATAGCATTCCTGCAGATAATCCTTTCAAAGAAAACAAAGAAGGTTTTCGCGAAGAGATCTTTGCTTACGGCATGCGCAACCCCTGGCGTTTCAGTTTTGACCATCCTACCGGCAAGTTGTGGGCCGGCGATGTAGGACAAAATAAAATAGAGGAAGTAGATATTATAGAAAAAGGAGGCAACTATGGCTGGCACATAATGGAAGCAAATGAATGTTTTAAATCTGATAATTGTGACAGAAATGGTTTAATTGAACCCGTATGGAGTTATCAACAGGGAAGCGAAACCGGCCATTCTGTTACCGGCGGATATGTATGTCATGATAAAAATCTTCCTGGCTTAAACGGTAAATATATTTTTGGTGATTTTGTATCAGGAAACATTTGGGCATTGACTTATTCCGGTAAGAAAGCCGTGCAAAACGAACTTGTTACAAGACTGTCTGACGGGTTATCTTCTTTTGGGGAAGACAGCAAAAACAATTTATATGCACTGGCGTACGGTGCAGGCAAAATCTATAAAATTACTGAGGAAAAGTAGCTTGATCTCAACCCCAACAGTTACCGCAAGTTTGTCTAAAATGTTTTTTTGCAACAGCTTTTTAAGCTGGCCTGACCTTTGACGTTAATTTACTAAACATATTTTATGAGATACTTATTAATGCTGATAATTTTTACTGCGGGGCAATCAATTATAATTGCACAAACACCTGCTAACAAAAACACTGCCGGCCAGAAGAAAATACTAAATTCAAAAAAAGCCCGGCAACAGAGAGGAACAGGCCAGTATTATGGCAGCAAAGACACTACACCCGGAAGCCCTATGGGCACCGGAGGCGCAGGAGGAGATATGAGCGGCTCACCTGCAGGATCTGCAATAGAAACAGATGACCAAACCGATAAAGCAGATGTGCAAAAAGATACTGCAGCGAGCCAAAGCACTGATGTAAAAAAAATAACAAATAAAAAAAGAAAAACAGTAAGCCGTAAAACCAAAAGCAATCTCTGACCTTGAATTAGCAAACAAAAGTTTGACTGTTAACAAAGTTGAGTGTTGAATAATCAGGGTTGAAATAAAACGTCTTGTTTATCTTAATTTATTTCCGGCTGATTTTTTTAAATATTTAAAACATGCTACTATGAGTAATGAAAAAAATACCGCAGATAATTCCTCTGCTGCAAACAGCACTGAGAGCACTGCAAGCCAGGGCGAAAAAAATATCGAAAAGCAGCCTTTGCCTTTTCATAATCCATTAGACTCCAATGATCATAAACAAATAACACAGGAAGACTTAGAAAACGAACAAAAATATAAAGAGGCATTATCTGAAAGAGATTAGCAGGATAAAGTACCTCTGCAGCTATAAAAGATTTTTAACAACTACCCTTAGAAAGAATAACAGGAATATTTTATATCTCTAAAAACTGGCCTTCTTTTTGATTTGGTTCTGTTTAAAATAAAAAATTACTTATGAAACAGAAATTGATGGTGGCAATGTTTGTATTAGCTGCATTTGCAGTCAATGCCCAGACAGGGACTACACAAAAAACTAAGAAAACAACAACTCACAAAAGCACCACTACCAAAACAAATGGAGAAAGTGGTATGAGTGGAATGGATGATAGTGATACTTCTATGCATTCTATGCATCACTCCGGTATGTCAAAGAAGGGTAAAAGCGGTAAGATGCGTAACAAAATGCACTCAGGCACAAGTACCAACAGCAGCACTAACAGCAGCGGTTCTAATAGTACAGATGGCGCAAGCAGCAGTACAGACAGTACCACTACAAGCAGCTCAGACAGCACTCAACAATAGTAATGCTCAGTTGAATTACCTGTTGTAAAAGTTGCAACAAAAAAGAGGTTATCGTTTAAAATGGTAACCTCTTTTTATTTGTATGTTGTGCAAATGTATTTTTGTGCTCTGCTATAACTTTAAAATAAGTTACATTAATGTGGAATGATCTTCTCCGGCAATTAAAGCAATTACCACCTGCAGGATGGAATATTTTACTTGTATCAGCAGCTCTTTTAACAGGTTTCGTATTCAAAGCTGCTGCAACATCACTGCTGCACTTATATTCTAAAACCAATCAGACCTACTCTCTTTTCAGATCTTCCATCAACAGACTAAAAAACCCTTTAACATGGTTTTTACCATTAATTGCTTTAAACCTTGCACTGCCATTTATGGAGTTAA
>JAABUK010004312.1_pt1 | contig 23262 bp, 16 predicted proteins | sample 5559141 | NCBI WGS metagenome assembly JAABUK01 (sample SAMN10711869, study PRJNA513367) | rock metagenome | isolation source: Antarctica rocks | place: Antarctica: Victoria Land, Pudding Butte nord | collected 2016-01-03
CCTGCGGCAAGTAGCAGTGGCTATTACCTGCTACCCGCCGCGCGGCACCGCCTATACCGAGCACCTGCTGCTACCCCTGGTGGCTGCCGGGCAGTAAGTAGCCGGGTAAGGATTTCATAAGCGCTGGGTAATTTCCCTGGCTCATAACTTTGGGTAGTTGGAGTTGGTAGTAAGGGGGTTGAGCGAAAAATAAAGGTCACTTAGTGGCGTGGTACTAGCTTGCGAGCTCCATGCGAGGTGCGGTAGCGCAATGAGTTTAGTATCTATCTTTCAAGTCGTTTCGAGGTCTTATCGCTTTTCTTTCTTCTGTGACTACTGCTACTCCAATTGCTGAACCAACCCCCTTGCCCTCGCTGGCCTGCGTGGTGGTGGATGATAATGAGATGAGCCGGTTGATGCTGGAACATTACGTGGATATTACCGAAGGGCTGACGCTGGCCGGGGCATTTGCCGACGGGGTAGCCTGCCTGAACTACTTCCGTACCGGAAGCACCGCCGACGTCCTGCTGCTCGATATCAACATGCCCAAGCTCACGGGCCTGGACCTGGTGCGCATCTTGCCCGAGCCGCTGCCCGAGGTGGTGCTCGTGACTTCGCACCGCGACTACGCCGTCGATGCCTTCGAGCTGCAAGTGGCCGACTACCTGGTGAAGCCGCTCGACTACGCGCGCTTCATTCGCACCGTTGACCGCATCCGGAGCAAGCGGGCGGCCCTATCCCCCCCCGCGGCCCCCAACGCCGCGCCCATGTTCAACGCGGAGGGGAACAGCCTGTTTCTGAAAATAAACAACCGCCTCACCCGCGTCAACTTCGATGAGGTGCTCTACATCGAGGCTATGTCGATGTACTCGGTGCTGGTAACGGCCAAGCACAAGCACATCCTCTACGCCACCCTCAAAACGCTGGAAGAGAAGCTGCCCTTCGCGCACTTCATGCGGGTGCACCGCTCCTACATGGTAAATACGCAGTGCATCGAGGCCGTGGAAGACAATCAGCTGCAACTGCCTGGGGGACACACTATTCCGGTAGCCAAGGCCTACCAGGAATCCTTCTTTCGCCGGCTGCGGGGCATCTAGCGCCGCGCGGCTTACCTGGGCGCCTACTGCCTGGCCAGCTCGGCGGGCAGCTCGCGCAAGGTGGCCTCTACGGCGGCCAGCAGCTGGGCCACGGCTGTCTGGCGCAGGGGCGCGTCGGGGGTGGGTAGCTGCACGGGGGCTTTCTCCAGCGTGTGCACCGGGGCCAGGGCTCCCGCTATGTTCAGGGTGATAAGGTTGGGCTTGATGTGGTGCACCAGCTCGGCCACGGTGGCCCAGTCGTGGGCGGCGGCGGCGTCCCGCAGGCGCTCTAAGTTGGGGGGGGTATGCTTCAAAAACGACTGCACCATGCCCGCCACGAAGGCCCGGTTGCCGCGGGCCTCGTGCCGCAGGCGGCTGAGGCTGTAGAGGGGGGTAGGGGCGGGCGCGGCGGGCCGGCGCAGCAGCGCTGCCAGCTTGGCATACAGCTGCTCTTCGGCAAAGGGTTTGGCCAGGTAGTCGTCGAGGCCAGCGGCCAGGTACTGCTCATTTTCCTGGCGGAACGCGTTGGCCGTAAGGGCCAGAACGGGCGTGGCGGCCCGCACGGGGTCGGGGTGCTGGCGCAGGTACCGCGTCACTTCCAGGCCACTCATACCGGGCATCTGGATGTCCATGAGCACGAGGTCATAGGCGTTTTGTTCGAGCAGCTGCCGGGCCGTGGGGCCATCTTCGGCTTCGTCTACCAGCACCCCCCATTGCAGCAAGTGCAGGCGGGCCACGGTGCGGTTCACGGGGTTGTCTTCGGCCAGCAGCGCCCGGCAGCCCGCCAGCAGCCCGCTATCGGTGGCTGGCGGGGGGGTAGGAGGAGGCGCGGTGGTGCGCGTAAGCGGCAGCGAAAACGAGAAGGTGCTGCCCTGCCCCAACGTGCTGGTCACGGCCAGTTCGCCGCCCAGCTGCGTCACCAGCGCCCGGCTGATGCTCAGGCCCAGGCCCGTGCCGCCGTAGCGCCGGCTGGTATCGGCGTGCGCCTGGGTAAAGCTTTCGAAGATGCGCCCCAGCGCCTCGGCTTCGATGCCCACCCCCGAGTCTTCCACCTCGAAGCGCACGTGCAGCTCAGCCTCGGTATCGGCCACCAGGTAGCTGCGCAGGCACACGCGGCCGCTGCTGGTAAACTTGATAGCGTTGCTGAGCAGGTTGAGCAGCACCTGGTTGAGTCGAAACGGGTCGCTGAGTACCCAGGGCTCATGGGGGCTGGTGAAGGGTTCGATGACAAATGCCAGGCCCTTGGCCTGCGCCTCCAGGGCCAGCGGGGCCACGGCCTGCCGCACCGCCTCGTGCAGGTGAAACATCATCCGCTCCAGGGTCAGCTTACCAGCCTGAATTTTCGACACGTCGAGCACGTCGTTCAGCACGCTCAGCAAGTGGGTGCCCGAGCTGCGGATGGAGCGCACGAACTCCTGCTGCTGCGCGTCGAGGGCGGTTTTGGCCAGCAAGGCGGCCATGCCCAGTACGCCACTCATGGGGGTGCGAATTTCGTGGCTCATAATGGCCAGGAAGTTTTCGCGGGCCCGCACGGCCTCTTCGGCCGCCAGCCTGGCCGCCTTCAGGGCCGTTATGTCGGTGCTCACGCTCAGCACCTGCACCGCGCCGTCAGGCCGCGTCAGGGGGCGCTTCACGCTGTAAAACCAGCGCTGCTCACCCGTGGGCAACGTGCGCGATTCTTCGGCCTGCACCTCTTCGTGCGTGGCCAGCACCTGGGCATTCACGGCGGCTTGCCTGGCGGCCTCGCACCTGCTGATTTGCCGCAGGGTTTCGCTGGCGGGCAAATGGGCCGCCAATTCTTCCAGCTGGAGCTGCGCCTGGTTGCCAAAGATGAGCGCGCCAGCCGCATCACGCACGTACACCGGGTTGGGGCCCGTGTTGAGCATGTGCTGCATAAACTCCTGGTGCTCGCGCCGGGCAATTTCGCTGCGCTGGCTGCGCTCCTCGGCCTGCACGCGGGCCGTCACGTCGAGGCCGCAGCCCAGCATGTAGGGCAGGCCCGGCGCGGCCCCGGAGAGCAGCGTAAAGTGCCGCTGGTGGTATACCGGGCCGTTGGTCGTGGGGGTACAGTCATCCCAAAATACGGGCTCGGTACTCACCTCGGCCAGCTCAAACATGCGGTTGCGCTGCTCGGCCAGGACCATCGGAAAATCGTAGCGCTCGCAGTATTCGTCAACGGTGCGGCCCAGCAGCCAGGCGCGGTGTGCCGGGTCGGGCACGGCCTGGGGGTTGGCGTACAGGTAGCGGCGCTGCTCATCGAGCACCACAATCTCCACCGGCACTTCGTCGAGCAGCGTTTCGTAGAAAGTGCGCTGGGCATCGCGCTGGGCCAGGGCCCGGTGTTGCGCCGTCAGGTCGCGGTAGCTCAGCAGCCAGCCGGCTTCTGCCCCCAGCCGCACGGCGCGCACATCGCGCTCCAGCAGGCGGCTGTCGGCCAGCCGCAGCAGGCGCTTGCCGGCGCCGCACGTCACGGCCTGGGTAGTTTCGGCATCATAGGCAGCGGGGTCGGCCATGCTCTCGCGGGCCTGTGCCATTATCTCGGCAAGAGGCTGGCTCACCCACTGGCTGGCCGGCAGCGGCAAGTCGAAGAGGTGGCAAGCCTGGTCATTAATCAAGACCACCTGATAATTGGCCCCAACTAGTATCATGCCCTCGTTCAGGTTGCCCGTGAGCGCCGCGAGGTGCTGGCGCGCCAGGTCCGCTTCGGCGCGGGTCTGGCGCAACTCCCGCTCCAGCTCGGCCAGGCGGCCGGGGGTAGGAGCCAGCGCAGGCTCACTGGCGGCGAAGGATAGGGAACCGGAAACAGGCATAGAGTGTAGAAGCTAACCGGCCTTGAAGGTAAACAAAAAGCCGGCCATCTGGTCGTAAGCGGTTGCCTGTTTGCTACCCCCGCCCGCTGGGCGGTACCTTTGCCAAAAAACCAGTTAGCTCGTGAATTTATTTATCGGAAACCTCGGTCAGGCCAGCGTTATCGTGGCCTTCGTGGCGGCGGCGGTGGCGGCCTACGGCTACTTTCAGGCGGCGCGGGGCCGGGCGCTGGGCCAGGCCGATGCCAGCTGGCTGCGGCTGGCGCGGGGCGCGTTTTTCGCGCACGGCGCGGCGGTGCTGCTGGTGGTGGGGTGCTTGTTTAATATTATTGCCCACCACCGCTACGAGTACTACTACGCCTGGTCGCACTCCAGCAACCACCTGCCGGTGCAGTACATGATTTCCTGCTTCTGGGAAGCCCAGGAGGGTAGTTTTCTGCTCTGGATATTCTGGCACGTGGTTATTGGCCTGGGCATTATGAAGTTCAACAAGCAGTGGGAGGCGCCGGTGCTGGCCGTGTTCGCTACGGTGCAGGCCTTTTTGGTGAGCATGATTCTGGGCGTGGTGGTGGCCGGCGTGAAGGTCGGCTCGTCGCCGTTTATGCTGCTGCGCGACTTCCTGGTGGACCTGCCAGTGTGGAAAACCCAGCCCGACTTCGTGCCTAAGGATGGCACCGGCCTCAACCCGCTGCTCCAGAACTACTGGATGGTGATTCACCCGCCTACCCTCTTCCTGGGCTTTGCCCTCACGCTGGTGCCGTTCGCGTTCGCCATCGCGGGCCTCTGGAAGAAGGAGCTTACTACCTGGGTGAAGCCCGCCCTGCCCTGGACCGCCCTCGGCGGCGCGGTGCTGGGCGTCGGCATCATGATGGGAGCCTACTGGGCCTACGAAACCCTGAACTTCGGCGGCTTCTGGAACTGGGACCCGGTGGAGAATGCCGTGTTCATTCCCTGGCTGGTGCTCATCGCGGCCCTGCACGCGATGGTGCTGTGGCAGCGGCGGCGCACGGGCCTGCGCACGGCCTACGCGCTGGTGGTGACCACGTTCGTGCTCATCCTCTACGCTACGTTCCTGACCCGCAGCGGGGTGCTGGGCAATGCCTCGGTGCACTCGTTTACGGACCTGGGCCTGTCGGGCCAGCTCATTATCTACCTGGCGTTCTTCGCCGTGGGCGCCATTGCGCTGCTGGCCTACCGCTGGAAAACCATCCCGGTTTCGGAGAAAGAATTAACGGCCTATAGCCCCGAGCTGTGGGTATTCGTGGGCGCTACGGTGCTGTGCCTGGCGGCCTTCCAGGTGGTGGCTACCACCAGCATTCCGGTGTATAATGCCTTCCTGGGCTTCGTGGGCATCAAGTCGAACCTGGCCTTGCCCGCCGACCAGATTCAGCACTACACCCGCATTCAGCTGTGGACGGGCGTGCTCATCGGCTTCCTGTCGGGCATTGGGCAGGTGATGTGGTGGCAGCGCAACGACAAGCACACCGTAGTGGAAGCGCTCGCTACCCCCACCATGCTGGCCCTGCTTGGTACGGCGCTGGTGGTGTTGCTCACGCGCTACTTCGGGCACGCGATGTCGGGCCCCTACGTGCTGCTGCTGCTGGCCGGCTTGTTTGGGATTATGACCAACGCCAGCACCTTGTTTGGGCTGTGGCGGCGCAAGGTGGCGCTTTCGGGCGGGGCGGTAGCCCACCTGGGCATCGCGCTCATGCTGCTCGGCATCCTGGGCTCGGCGGGCTACTCCAATACCATCTCGCGCAACGTGAGCGGCAAGCTCATCTCGCGGGAGATGAACGACAAGGACAACGAGGAAAACGTGCTGCTGTGGCGCAACGAAACCGGCGCCATGAACGGCTACGACGTGACCTACACCGGCCAGTATTTCGACGTGCCGGGCGTGCCCGACTACGTGAACACTACCCTGCTCTACCGCACCGACGACGAGTACAAGGCCGTGGCCCGCGCCGATATCAAGAGCCAGGGCCAGACCCTATATCACATTGGCGACACGCTCACCATCCGGCCCGAGAATACATATTACCGCGTCGAATATAACGACAAGAAGACGGGCCAGAAATTCACGCTCTACCCCCGCGCCCAGGTCAATGAGGAGATGGGCGGCCTGCTGGCCTCGCCGGCCTTGCAGCGCTTCTGGGACCATGATATCTACTCGCACATTTCGTCGGTGCCCGACCCGCGCAAGGAAATTCCGTGGAGCGCCGCCGTGCCGCACGAGCTGAGCGTGGGCGATACGCTGTTTTTGAACGACTACTTCGCCGTGTTCCGGGCCATTGAGCAGGCGCACGAGGTGCCCGGCATCAAGCTGCTACCCGGCGACATTGCCCTGCAAGCCGACATGATTATCACCGGCGAGAAGGGCCGCCAGTACCACGCGCACCCCGTGTTTCTGCTGCGCGACCGCCAGGTGGGCCACGTGCCCGAGATTATCGAAGACCTGGGCCTCAAGCTCACCCTCGACCAGATTGACCCCGTGAAGGGCAAGTTCACCTTCGCCATCAGCACTACCGGCAAGGATTATATCATTCTCAAAGCCACCGAAAAGCCCTTTATCAACCTGCTCTGGGGCGGCACGCTGCTCATGGGCTTCGGCCTGGTGCTGAGTATGCGCCAGCGCCGCGCCGCCCGCGCCGAGGCACCCGCGCCTACCCCCCGCGCCGGCCGCGCTGGTGCCGCCCGCCCCCAGGCCGTGGCGTAGCGCGAACTGGAAAGTTCGCGCGCGCGCGCAGCGAGCAGGCGGCACCGGACGAACCGAACGACGATGCTCGCTGCGGTCGCGCGCGAACTGGAAAGTTCGCGCTACGGCCCACTAAAAAAGGCCGCCCGATTGGGCGGCCTTTTTCGTGTCAGCTTAGCAGAGCTTATTTCACGATGGCAAGCTGGCGGGTCATGGTTTCGTCGCCGTTGCGCACTTGCAGGTGGTAAAGGCCGGGAGCCAGGCCAGCCAGGTTGAGCGGGTTGGTGAAGTTGTCGCGGGCCGTGCCCGTGTACACTACCTGGCCCAGCAGGTTGGTCACCTGCACGCCCAGCGCGCCCTTGGCATTCGCGCCGTGGATTTCGAGGTCAAATACGCCCGTGGTCGAAGGGTTAGGAAACACCGTCACGGCCTGGAGCAGCGCCGCCGAGGTAGTGGCCGTTACGAACGTGGCCGTGATGGTGAGGTCATCGATGTAGAGGTTACCCTGGTTGGCGGCGCTGATGACGTGGAAGCCCACGTACTGCGTGCCGCCCCCGGTCAGCACCGCCACGGCGGGGGTAGCGGCCCCGTCGGCCAGCGCGTAGCTGGTGTTGGTGATGCTGTTGTTGGTATACAGCGTGGTGGTCTGGCCGGCGGGGGTAGCCGAAGCGCCCGCTTTCACTTCCAGCTTCTCGGTATAGTTTGACGCACTGCCCGCGATGCCCTCGCCCCGGTAGCGGAAGGCTACCTGGTAGCGCAGGTTGGCCGGGGTGACCAGCGCCGGCGTGAAAAACCAGTCGTTGGCCGCTTGGCTATTGGTGAGGGCGCTGGTGTAGCGCAGGGCGTTGGGGCTGGAGCTGGGGGTAGCCCTGGTAATGGCCCAGGTAGCGCCATCGTTGTTGGCATCGAGCACCGTGATGCCGCAGGGCAGCGCCTGGCCCGACAGGACGGTATCAAAATTCTGGCTGTAGGGGAAGGCCGTAACGGGTGCCGTCGCATCGCAGGCCGTGATGAAAGTGGCCACCACCGTGAACAGGCTATTGCCCCCGGCGGTGCAGTTGCCGCGCACGTACACGTTGTAGGTAGTGGCCGGGCTGAGGCCCGTGAGCGTCACCGGCGAAGTGGTCGTCGTCACGGTCGTGCCGCCCGCGCTGGGGTTGAAGCCCGCCGGCCCGTACACCACCTGGTAGCCACTGTTGCCGGCCGCCGCCGCAAAGCTGACGGTTGCCGTAGTAGTGCCCGTACTGGTGGCGGTTACGGCCGTGGGCGGGTCGCAGGCCGGGGCGGCCCCCAGCTGCACCTCAATGGCGTAGCGATAGGGAACGTCGTAATCGCTCAAATCGAGCCAGGGTGCACCCCCGGCAAGAGAAATGTAGAAGGTGCCGGTTCGTGGCGGCTCTTCTTCCTGGAGCAGCAAGCCCGCCCCGCCGGTGCTGGTTTCCTGCATCCCCACGTAAAAAGAGCCCGCTGGCACCTGCAAGCCACCCAGGCTCACCGAAACGTCGCCCTGCGTAGCCGGCCGCGTTTGGTTGGGCGAGGTATACAGCACGTTGCCGGGCGTGCCGTTCGTGCCGCTGGCATCGTACACAATCACTTTGTACGTAACGGGCTGCGTGGCATTGCTGGCCAGGCCCGCGAGCAATACTACGGCGTTGGTGAGGGTAGTAGGCTTCGGAAGGGTAAACTTGACGGCCTGCACGCCGCCCGCCGTCGAGCTGTCCACGTCGGAGTAGTAAAACAGGTTATTGCTCGGGTCGATATACGATAGCCGGTTGGTCGTCACCAGCTGGCCGTAGGTGGCCGTGTTGTTGGCCGCGTTGCCATCGCCCGCCACGGTGGCCGTCGCCGTGAGGCTGTTCGTGCCCGTATTCAGCGTGGCGGGGTAGGCCGCAAACGTCACCGTAGTCGAAACGCCCGGCGCCAGCGAGGCCACGGTCTGGTTGTCCGTAAAAGTATTGGCGCCGGTTACGCGCAGAGCCACCGCCACGTTGGTGAGCGCCTGGTAGCCGGTGTTGGTCACCACCGCCTGCACCGAGTGGGGTAGGGCCGTGGGGGTAGCAATCTCGCCCAGCGTATAAAGGGCGCGGAGTGCCACGTCGGTGGGCAGCGCCGGCACGAAGCGGTAGGTGCGCCCGGCATCGGGTAGCACTCCCTTGGTGATGTCGTGAGCATTAGTAGTATAGTTGGTGTTCTGAAAAGTAGTGGCCCTCCACGCGGCATTAACGCTCTTCAAACCTAGCAACAACTGCTCAGCAGCCAAGCCCGAACCTTTGAGGCCCACATTCGGAAAGCGGACGCCCGCTACCCCACTGCCCGCCGTGGCCTGGCCATACACAAACTCGATGTCGTTGGTCGTCTCGTACAGCTTGAGCTGAAAGCTGAAGTTGGCGTACTGCGTAGGGTTCTTAGCATCCTTCCCTATCCCCGCTTTGTCGGCCACGTTGCGCCACTGAATGGTACATACCCGGTTGGGGACCGTGCCGCTAGTCAGCATCCGGTAATCAACTGCTCCGGTGCCCGGTACCAAGTCAAAGTTGAAAGGCATTATCAGATTCACATCGGCTGCGCTCGTACTCGCCAGCGGGTCGACTCCGCTCTGGCCTGAATTGTCGTAGTACATGGCCGCCGACGAGGGAGCCGCGCTCCCCAGGCGAACCAGGCCGTTGGTATTGAAGACAAACTGCGTAAAGCTGCTGCCATTAAACGAGAAGGTGAAGCCGATATTCTGCGCCGCCGAGTTGGCATCGTCCGTATTGGCCGTAGCAATGGCCGTTCCCGAAGTGCCCAGGTCAGCGTAGGTGCCCGCCACATTGGTAGCCGAGGTAGTCGTGTAATTCAGCGTTTGGGCTTGCGCCACAGTAGCACCGCCCAGCAGCAGCGCCGCCAGGCCCAGCCGTCGCAGCCGCTGGCTCCAGGCGCGGGCCCGAGAGTAAGGATTGGTCATTATCGAAAAGGGAAAAGATGAAACAGATAAGTTAGAAAGCTAAAAGGCGAATGATAACCACAAAGCAGTGGCTTTTCTATGAAAAAAACCGGGTGGTCTTGGTTCTGTCTACAATATGCCACCTTTTTGGCATATCTAGCTCAGCTTCCCGACTATTACGGCACTTTACCGGTTAGAAAGGCGCTATTGACGGCGCTGGCCCATATTTTACGATGTTTTATGCAAGAAAGTAACAATCCAACGGTACGCATCGGCTTATTCGGGGCCGGGCGGGTAGCGGCGGCGCTCGCCCCGGCGCTGGCGGCGGCGGGCTGCCCGGTAGTGTTTGTGGCCAGCCGGGCGCCTGGCCCGGCCCAGGCCCTGGCCGCTACGCTGCCCGGTTGCCAGGCCCTACCCCTCGCCCCGGCCTTGGCCGCCCCGCCCCCCGCCGATATCTACCTGCTGGCCGTGCCCGATGCGGCAGTGCCGGCCCTGGCTGCCGCTGGGGCCTGGCCGGCCGGGGCCGTGGTGGCGCACGTGGCCGGGGCGCTGGCGCTGGCCAGCCTGGGCCGGCCGCCAGACCTCGGTACCGGGGCCGGGGTGCTGTATCCGCTCCAGACTTTTAGCCCCGGCCGCGCCATCGACTGGGCCACGGTGCCGCTGTTCGTGGAGGCCACTGACCCGGCCGCCGAGGCCCGGCTGCTGGCGCTGGCCCAGCGCCTCAGCCGGCGCGTGGCCCTGCTCGACTCGGCCCAGCGGCTGCGGCTGCACCTGGGGGCCGTGTGGGCCAGCAACTTCACCAATCACCTGCTGGGCGTGGCCCAGGCTGTGCTGGCCGAAGCTGGCCTGCCCTTCGAGCTGCTGCACCCGCTGGTGCACGAAACCATAGCCAAGGCCCTGGCCGCCCAGCCGTCGGCTTTTGGGGTGCAAACCGGACCCGCCGTGCGCCACGACGCGCCCACGCTGGCGGCCCACGCGGCGGCCCTGGCGGCGCATCCGGCCTGGCAGGTGCTCTACGCCGACCTCACGGCCAGCATTCAGGCGGCAGCGATGGATGAGTAATGCGACGGCGGGGGCCTTAACTTTGCGCTTTGCATCAAGCCCGCCGGGCATTCTAGACTTTGACTCCCTCCACTATTATTTTTCAGTTTCAGGACGGCCAGCCCGCCCAGACGCACGTGGCCGCCAGTGGCGAGTCGGTGCTCGACGTGGCGCTCAATAATGGCATCCAGCTGCAACACAACTGCGGCGGCGTGTGCGGGTGCAGCACCTGCCACGTATATATCGACCAGGGGGGTGACGAGCTGCCCGAAATTTCCGAAAAGGAAGAAGACTTCATCGACCGGGCTATCAACCCGCGTATCAATTCGCGCCTCGCCTGCCAGTGCGTGCTGCCCAACGAGGCGCTAAAGGTGGTGGTTACCCTACCCCCCCAGCACTTCCTGGGACACTAGCTTTATAATTATGAATGGGGAATTATGAATGATGAATTACGCGACAGTCGTATTTTTCCGGCAGCTATCGTGGACTCTTTGCTTTTGTATTTCCTCGTTTTAATTCATAATTCTCTATTCATCATTTATAATTCAACAAAGTGAACCATTACGAGCCGCCCATTCAGTGGGCCGACCACGAAGACGTAGCTATCGCGCTGTACGAAAAATTTGGCGACGACTTTGCGGAGGCCAAAATCTACCGCATTCGCTTTACCGAATTGATTGAATGGGTGCTGGAACTGCCTAACTTTGAGGGCACCCGCGAGCAAGCCAACGAAGGCCACCTCGAACAGATTCAGGCCAAGTGGGTATATGAGTGGCGCGACCACCAGTAGCCAACCCCGCTTGTCCAGTTTGCGTACAACCAACTCACTGGCATTAAAGGCACCAGTTCTTTTTGCCACGTGAGTGGCAGCCTCTTTTTTTTTCTTTGCCAACCACCATGAAAACTGGGACAGTAAAATTTTTCAATGAAGCCAAAGGTTTTGGCTTTATTACTGACGACAATACGAAAGAAGACTTCTTCGTACACATTACGGGTCTCAACGGCGGCCAGATTCAGCAAAACGACCGCGTAGAGTTCGAGACGCAGGAAGGTCGCAAGGGCGTGAATGCCGTGAACGTAAGGCGCGTATGAGTCAACTGAGCAGCTAAACGCTGCTTTTGTTCGAAAGCCCCCGCCGGTTGCCGGCGGGGGCTTTTTGCTGTAGGCCGGGGCCGGGCGGGCGGGCAGTATCTTCGGGCTTTCGTGCCCCGAATTATGCCCGCTGCTCCTATGCCTGCGCCCACTACCGGGCCGCCTCCCGGCAACGCCGGTGAGCTGCTGCCGGCCGGCCCCAACCAGGCCGGCCGGCTGGCGCGGGCCGTGCCGGGGCTGGTGCGCTGGCCCAACCTGGCCATTATGCTGCTGAGCCTGGTGCTGGTGCGGGTGCTGCTGCTGCCGGGGCAGCCGCTGGGGGGGGGGCTACTGGCCCCGCGGTTTGGGCTGCTGGTGCTGGCGGCGCTGCTGATAGCGGCAGCCGGCTATATTATCAACGACTATTACGACGTCAAGATTGACGCCATCAACCGGCCCGCCCGGCTGGTGGTGGGGCGGCTGCTGCGCCGCCGCCACGCCATGCTGGCCCATGTGGTGCTGAGTGGGGTAGGGGTGGTGCTGGCTGCGGCCCTATCGTGGCGCCTGGGGGCCGTTACGCTGGGCGCGGCGCTGCTGCTGTGGGGCTACTCGGCGCGCTTCAAGCGCCTGCCGCTGGTGGGCAACGTCAGCATTGCCACGCTTACGGGCGCGCTCATTCTGCTGCCCGCCCTGCTGCCGCTTGCTACCCCCGAGGGCCGGCTCAAAGCCGTGTGGCTCTACGCCTTAGCGGCTTTCTTGCTCACGGCGGTGCGCGAAATAGTGAAGGACCTGGAGGATATGCGCGGCGATGCCCAGCACGGCTGCCGCACGCTGCCGCTGGTGTGGGGGGTAGCGCGCAGCAAGTGGGTAGCCGGGTTCTTTCTGGTGTGCCTGGGCGTGCTGGTGCTGGGCGTGGCCGGGCAGCTGCTGGCCTGGGGCCGCTGGCCGCTGGCCGCGTGGCTGCTGGGGCTGGTGCTGGGGCCACTGGGCTGGCTGGCCTACCTGCTACTGCGGGCCGACCGCCGCCGCCACTTTCGCCAGCTCAGCGCGTGGTGCAAAGGCATTATGCTGGCCGGGGTGCTGAGTATGCTGCTGGTATAGCGCCGGTAGCCGGGAGCTGGGGCCTTGCGCTACGCAAAATACTATTTGCTTGACCTGCTGACGGGCGCAAAACGGGGGGTAGGGCTTGATGACGTTTGGTTTATCGGTACGCGTTCCGCACCTTTACATCTTAACAAAAGGATTATGCTAATTACTTGCGTAAAAGTGATAGACTTCCTTTGATTGCGGTCCTCGCTCCAAGTTGATTTTTAGTTTCTATATATGCCTGGTTTTATTCCGGTGCAGTTGGATGGAAGGGTAAGTTGGTGGTGGTTGAGCGTATGGCTGCTGGGCGCGCCCCTTGCCGGCCTGGCCCAGCGCGCGCCCGTGAGCGGCAGCGTGGCGGGCCCGGCCGGCGCGGCCGTTGAGCTGGCAACCGTGACGCTGCACCGCGCTGCCGATTCGGTAGTGGTTAAAACGGAGTTCAGCAACGCGGCCGGCGATTTTCGGCTGGAGGCACTGGCCGGGCAGCGCTACCTCGTGTCGGTGGCGCAGGTGGGCTATAAGCGGTACTGGAGCCCGGCTTTTGAGTTGCCGGCGGCCGGGCAGGCACTGGGCCAGGTGCGGCTGGTGGCCAGCCAGGCCACGGCGCTCAAGGACGTGACCGTGACCGGCCGCAAGCCGCTGTTTGAGCACCAGGCAGACCGCACGGTGGTAAACGTGGCCGACAGCCCGCTCTCGGCCGGGGCCACTACCTTCGACGTGCTGGGCCGCGCGCCGGGTGTGACCGCCGATGGCGCCGACAACCTGGCCCTGCGCGGCCGGCAGGGCCTGCTGGTGGTCATTGATGGCAAGCGCGTGCCGCTGACGGGTACTGAGCTGGCCGACTACCTGCGCGCGCTGCCCGCCGAGCAGGTGCAGCGCATCGAGCTCATCACCAACCCGCCCGCCAGCTACGATGCCCAGGGCGGGGCCGGCGTGATTGCCATCACGCTCAAAAAAGACCAGCGCCTGGGCACCAACGGCAGCGCCAACGCCAGCTACGGCCGCGGCGAATACGGCAAGTTCATCGGCGGCCTGGCGCTGAACTACCGCCGCAAAAACCTCAATATCTACGGCAACTACGCCTACACCGACCGCCGGGGCTACCTGCGAATTGACTTTGACCGGCAGTATGCCGCCGCGCCGCCGCTGCCCGCCGCCAGCAGCCTGATAGCCAGCGAGCGCCTCACCTGGCTGCGCTCGCACAGCGGTAAGGTGGGCCTCGACCTCACGCTGAGCAAGCGCACGCTGCTGGGCGTGTCGGCCACCGGGCTGGCCAGCCAGACTATCACCACAACCAACTCAAATATTCAGTTTTTTGATGAGAACCGCCAGCCGGTCAGGCACTACACGTCGCTGGCCGACCAGGACATTAAGCGGCCCAATGGCAGCGTCAACCTGAACCTGCGCCACACCTTTGCCGACTCGGCCGGAGCCAGCTCGCTGGCCTTCGATGCCGACTACGCGCGCTACAACACGACCCGCCTGCTGGGGCTGTACACGTATTTTGACGCCCCTACCTCCCCCACCACCCTGCTAAGCGGCGACCAGCGCAGCAACCTGGATATTGGCGCGGTGAAGGCTGACTACAGCCAGCCCCTGCCCCACCGCGCGCGGCTCGACGCCGGGGTAAAGGCCACGCGCATCGCGTCGGACAACAACGTAGTGTTCGTGAACACGGTCAATGGCGTGAGTACCATTAACCCCGACATTTCCAGCCAGTTTCAGTACCACGAAAACGTGAATGCTGCCTACGCTACCGTGTCGGGCGCGCGGGCGGGCACTACGCTGCAAGCCGGCCTGCGCGCCGAGCAAACCAATACCCTGGCCGAAACGCCGGGGGGTAGCAGCCGCGAGCGGCACTACATTCAGCTGTTTCCCAGCTTGTTGGTGCAGCACTCCCTGAGCAAGCAACACGAGCTGGCCCTGGCCGTGGCGCGCCGCGTTGACCGGCCCAGCTACGGCCAGCTCAACCCGCTGCGGGCCTACCTCGATGCCACGTCGTACATCGCCGGCAACCCCGACCTGATAGCCAGCACCAGCTATAATTTTGAGCTGACGCATACGTATAAGCAAAAATTCAGCACGGCTCTGGCGTATTCGCGCACCGACCAGCCCATCGTGTTCGCGACGCAGCTCTCGCCCGATGGCAACCGGGTAGTGGTGAACCGCGACGTGAACCTGACCACCCGCCACTTCTACACCCTTACGCTCACCGCCCCGCTGGAGATAGCCAAGTGGTGGACACTGTACGCCAACGGGTTGGCTTACTATGACCGCTACGTAGGTACCCTGGAAAATACTTTCCTCGACCGTGGTCAGTTTTCTTATAACCTGACGCTCAACAACAGCTTCACCCTACCCCACGGCTGGTCGGCCGACGTGAGCGGGCTGTACGAGTCGCGTAACGTGGGTGGTTTTCAACTGCTGCAAGAGCGGGGGCAGGTGGCGGCGGGTATCCAGAAAAGCCTGTGGAACAAGCAAGGTACCCTGCGCCTGAACGTGAGCGATATTTTCTACACCACCCCGCAGCGTGTCACTTCTGACTACATCAATTTCAGCGAGTATTTCCGGGCGCGCATGGACTCGCGGGTAGGCACCGTCGCCTTCACCTACCGCTTTGGCAATACGAAAGTGGCCGCTGCCCGCAAGCGCGCCGCCGGGGCCGATGAGGAGCTGCGCCGCGCCGCCGGCCAGTAGATGAATGCCGCGTGTAGGCAGTATCTTGTTGGAAAATAAGGAATCGTGGGTGATAAGGCTTTGCTCAGTCAACCGCCTACCCCTGTTTTCCGTTGAGGTCCCCACACGCCTCCACTTTATTGTTTTATGCGCATTTTTTCGCTACTATTAGCTGGGTTGCTTACAATTGCCCTTGGCGCTTCGGCCCAGACCCCGCCCGGCGACCCGCCCCTGGAGATAAAGCCTCCCAAGACACCCAAACGAATTACTATTTTGCCCGTGCCCGTGCTGTTCTATCAGCAGGAAACCGGCGCTGGCTACGGCCTGGGCGGCTTGCTGAGCGGCCGGCTGGGCACCGACACCCTCACGCGCGCCTCCAACGCCCGCGTCCAGTTCTGGACCACCCAGAAAAGCCAGTCGCTCGTGCAGTTCGTGCACACTATCTACTCGCCCGGCGAGAAATATTACCTGAACGGCGAAATCAGCTCCTATAAAAACCGGCTCTACTTCTTCGGGGTCGGCAACAATCCTCCGCAGGTGCAAACCGCCCACCGCTCATTCGTGGACTTTCAGCTGTTCATCATTAACCAGCGCATCCAGAAAAGTATCGCCCATAATCAGTTCCTGGGCCTGCAATACCGTTTGTCGCGCGTGTTTAACCTCGACGAGGAAAAGGGCCGGGTAAATGATAATGGCGACGCCATTCTGGGCCAGCCCAACTACCTGCTGGTTGACCCACGCGTTGACCTGCGCCAGACGCGCAATTTCAGCCTCTCCGGTATTGGGCCGGTCTATACCCTCGACAGCCGCGACGTGGCCCTGGCCGCCTCGCGCGGCAACCTGCTCGATTTGCAGGTGATGTTTAACGGCGGCTTTGTTGGCTCCGATTACAACTTCGTGCGCTACCAGATTGACGCCCGGCACTACCAGCGCATTTTCGGCGACAAAACCATTTTGGCCCTCCAGTTTCTGGGGCAGTTTCACTCGGGCAACGTGCCGTGGTACGGGCTGGCCGGCATCGGGGCCAACCTGGGCGGCACGCTCTACGACAACGCCAATATCATGCGCGGCATCTACGAGCAGCGCTTCCGCGACCGGCAGCTGGTGAGTGCCCAGGCTGAGCTGCGCCAGCACCTGTTCTGGCGATTCGATGGGGCGGCTTTCGTGGGGGCGGGCCAGGTTGGCTACAACCTCAGCGACTATACTTTCGACGGCCTGCACGCGGCCGGCGGCCTCGGGTTTCGCTTCAACTTCATCCGCCGCGACCGCGTGAATCTGCGTTTTGACTACGCGTTTGGCACCGACCCCGGCTTTTATTTCGCCATCGGCGAGGCTTTTTAAGCTGATATAAGCCCCTGCCAAAAGCCGCGCTATCCTCCTTGGGTAGCGCGGCTTTTGATTTTTGGCTAACAATATTAGCTAGACATTTATTTAGATTAAAATACTGATAAAAAACAGATTATGCTAAAATTAAGCTTGAATAATCCTTGAAATTATTGAGAAATAATAAAAATTGTTGCGCTATTGCTCATCCTTGCGCGGGGGCGGGCGTACACAGCTTTCATTATGGACCAACTTGCCACGCCAGCCCGCTTTCACGCCACGCGTGAGGCGATGGCCACCGCTCCACCGGCTCTGCTGCCTCAGCCTCCCACCGAAGAGCAGCTTCTACGCCAAATCGAGCGGACCCTTCACCGCCAGCTACCCCCTCCGTGCGCGGCGCTGCAAGCCTGCGTCATTATTCCGGCCAAGGATGAGGCTGCCAACCTGCCGGCCACGCTGGCCGCGCTGGCCGCCCAGACTACCCTCGGCGGCCAGGCCCTGCCCAGCGGAATGATAGAAGTATTGGTGCTGGCCAACAATTGCCTCGACCGCACGGCGGCTACCGTGCGCCAGGCCGCCCGCCGCCACCCCAACCTGGTGCTGCACGTGGCCGAAGTGCAGCTGCCTTACCCACAAGCCCACGTGGGCCGGGCGCGCCGCCTGCTGCTTGACGAAGCTGCCCAGCGCCTGGAAAGCACCATCGGGCCCACCGGCGTATTGCTGAGCACCGATGCCGACACGCTGGTGGCCTCGACCTGGCTGGCCGCCACGCTGCGCGAAATAGAGCTGGGCGCCGAAGCCGTGGGCGGGCGCATTCTCACCCAAACCGCCACCACTACCGAGCGCTGCCCCGTGCGCCGCACCCAGCTTAGCGACGCGGCCTACCGGGTGCTGTTGCGTCAGCTCGAAGACCTGCTGGACCCCTGCGCGGCCGACCGCTGGCCCTGCCACCACCAGCACTACGGGGCCAGCCTGGCCCTCACGGTGCGGGCCTACCGGCGGGTAGGGGGCCTGCCGGCGGTGCCGTTTCTGGAAGATGAGGCGCTGTGGCAGTTGCTGGTGCAACAAGACCTGCCGGTGCGGCACAGCCCGCACGTACAAGTGTACACCTCGGCGCGCCGCTGTGGCCGCGTCGAGGTAGGTCTGTCGTGGCAGCTCCGCGAGTGGGAAGCCCTGAGCGCCCAGCATCGCGAGCCGCACGTGCCCTGCCCACACGAGCTGGTGCGGGTGTGGCGCGCGCGCCGCCGCCTGCGCGCCTGGTGGCAGCAAGGTGCCCGCACCGCAGGCCCCGAGCTGGCCCGCCTGGCCCGCGCCGTAGAAGTACCCACCGCCGACCTGCTGACGCAGGCGCGCCAGGCCCACACCTTCGGCCAGCTCTGGCAGTGGGTAGAGGCCACGCGCGGTGCCGTGCTGCCCGTGCCGCTCAGCGGCGCCCTGCGCGCCTTGCGCACTTACCTACGCGAGGGAGTTACTGGTTTGTAGTTCCTGGTTCCTGACATCTATATGCTTGAGATGAATAACTAAGAACCAGAAACTAGAAGGAACCAGGAACTTCAAATAAATCGAGCCGGTACTTGTCGGCGCGGTGGCCGTGTAAGTGCTTTAGTAGGCCTTGCGGACCAGCTTTTTGTAAAAAAAACTCATGCACTTCGTCGCCGGTCTGGGGGTAGTCGGGCACTACGGGCGTCCAGTGCACCAGCAGCAGTTGCGCGCCGGGGGGTAGGGCGGCCAGCATGAGGTCGGCGGCGCGGGCCAGGTCGGCGGGCGACCAGTAATAGCCCACTTCCGAGAGCATAATCAGGTCAAACTGACCATCCGGAAACTCGTTCGGCACTTGCAGCCGCCGCAGCGTAACCTGCGGCAGGTGCGCGCACCGCTGCCGCGCCTGAGCCAGCGCCGCCTCGCTCACATCCACACTCAGCAGCTGGCCACAGCGCGGGGCCAGTTGCGTGGTGAGCACGCCAATGGAGCAGCCAATCTCAAAAGCCCGCTCGTAGCGCGACCTGGGCAGCGAGGCCAGCGTGTCGGCATATTTCGCGCGCTCGTAGGGGCTGCTGGTAAAGGCCCAGGGGTCCTCATTGGCCCGGTACACGTCGTCGAAGTAATTGGGGTCAAGCGTATTGGGCTGGTTGGAGTTCATGGGGGTAGGGGGCTGCGATGAACACTTCGGTAGGTTGGGCAAAATGCGCCAGCATGGTTTCCGACAGCAAAAAGCCGCTGGGGTCGTCGGTAATCGTGCCGGGGGCCAGCTGCGAACGGTGGGCCGCGATAGCGCGCTGCTTCCGGGCCAGCACGCTGCTGATGTCGAGCCGAAAGCCGGTGCCCTCGCCGGGCTGGGGCAGGTCGGCGGGCGCGGCGCGCTCCCAGGCCCACACCACGTATTCGAGGTGGCGCGGGGGGGTAGGGAGCCGCGCCAGGGCGGCGGCCGTGAGCAGGCTGCTGGCGCGGTGGTCGGGGTGCGGGTCGCGCCGCCAGGGCACCAGCACCGTATCGGCCTGCTGCTCGGTAATGAAGGCTGCCAGCCGGTCGGCGGCGGCTTCAAAAGCGGGGCCTTCGCTGGGCACCTGGCTATCGGGCAGACCCAGGTAGCGCACGTTGTTTTCATCTGCCTCCAGCACGGCCAGTGCGTGGCGCAGCTCGGCGTAGCGCAGCTCGCGGCGGGCAACCGGCGAAAACTCCCGCGAGTGCGGGTGCGACATGCTGCCATCGCTCACCAGCGCGGCCGCCACGGGCTGGCCCGCCTGGCGCAACAAAGCCAATAATCCCCCGCAGCCCAGGGCCTCATCGTCGGGGTGCGGAACGACGATGACGACGCGCCCCAGCGTGGCCGCGTAGCTGGCCGGCCGCAGGGGGTAAGAGGCGAAGGGTAGCTCAGACATGCCAGGTAATGAGTCAGCTAAAACAGTTCTGGAATTTGTGTGACAGAATTAAACATGATAAATTAAAAATTTGACAACCAGATTTTTAATTTATCATGTTTAATTCCAAAAAAGCGCCTACCCCGGCCACAGCTGGTAAGCCGGCTTATCCGACGCCAGCGCGAAGCGGCCGATGTCGGCCTGAGCGGCGTCGGGGGCGGGCTGGCGCAGGTAGTGGGTCAGGTCGCGGTGCAGGCGCTCGAAGGGCTCGGGCTGGAGCAGGCCGCGCGCGCCTACACTACGCTCAGCCAGGCGCAGGGTTTGCAGGCAAATGTCTTCGGTAGTGGTGCGCAGGGCGTTGACGTAGGCCGCCAGGGCGTCGAGGCGGGCGGGCGGCAGCACCTCGGCCGGGGTGGAGGGTAGGGCGGCGTGCTCGGCCGCGCCGCGCAGCCAGCGCTGGCCGGTTTCGTGCAGCAGCAGCATTTCGCCCAGGCGCTGGCGCTGGTAGGGGTCGTCGGTGCGGCCCAGGCGGCGCAGGAAGCGGCGGGTTTCGTCGAGCACGGCGGCGGCTCCGCCCAGCTGCACGGCCGCGAAGCGCGCCGCCCCGCCCCCAAACCACGGGGCGCGGTAGTAGTCGTTGGGCTGGCCCACCAGGTCATCAGCCCCGATTTCGAGGCCCGTAAAATCGGCCCGGAAGCTGGCCGTGGCCCGCATCCCCAGGGGCCGCCAGAAGCTGCGGTCCGGCACCGGCGGCTGCTCGTCGGCGCGCAGCAGCACCAGCTGCCAGCCGGTGGGCGAGGGGGGGGTAGGGGCCGGCACGGGCGGCAGGCTGGGCCCCTGGTCGCGGCGCGCGGCGGGCGCAGATGGCGCGGTCAGCATCCCGGTCAGCACCGGCCGGGTGATGTGCCCCGCGCCCGAGGCAAACGTCTTGGCTCCGCGCAGCCGGTAGCGGCCGGGCGTGGCTGGCAGCGGCTCCAGGTGCACGCCCCCGGCCGGGTTTTCGGTATTCCAAACGCCAAAGACGTGGCCGGCGCGGGCATCAGCGGCGGCGCGGGCCAGCTGCGCCGGGGTGCCGAAGCAACGAATTAGTAATAAGGCATTCACGTGGCCTTCCCAGAGGCGGCCCACCGCCAGATTGCCGCGCCCGATGTGGTAAAGGGCCTGCAACAGCGCCAACGCGGCGGCCGGCTCGCCCAGGCCCACGCCGCCCAGGCTGGGGGGTAGGGCAGCCGTGAGCAGGCCCGCCTCGCGCAGCCAGGTCATCTCCTGCGCCGGAAAGCCGCCGATGGTATCGGTGGCCGCCGCCTGGGCCAGCAGGCGCGGGGCCAGCTGCGCGGCGGCGGCTACCACGCTGGCGAGCGTGGGAGGGGTGTGCTCAGGCGCTTCGGGCGACTTAAAAAAGGCAAGCAGGTCGGCGGGAGTGAATTCAGTCATCAAGAAGCGTGAGCAAGCGATTAAGTTATACTAACTCCAAACCGCGCAAACGAGTTGCCGGCCGGGCGCGGGCCGGCAGTTTTCGGTTTTTCTGATTTCTGGCCCCGGCCGCCCCGGTTAGTGGGGCTACCTTTGCGGCGCCAAGCCCTTACCGCGGTTGGCCGGGTAGGGGGGAGGCAGTTTTTGCGCTCCGCACAGCATTTTACCCCCCAAACTTTCCCTGCCAATGTCCGCCGCTCGCCCCATTCGCGCCGCCCTGCTTTCCGTGTACCACAAAGACCGGCTGGCCCCGCTGGTTGCCACCCTGCGCCGCCTCGGCGTCACGCTCTACTCCACGGGTGGCACCCAGAAATTTCTCGAAGAGCAAGGTGCTGAAGTAACCGCCGTCGAAGACCTGACCGGCTTCCCCGAAGTATTCGGCGGGCGCGTGAAGACGCTGCACCCCAAGGTATTCGGCGGTATTCTGCACCGCCGCCACGAGGCCGGCGACCTGGCCCAGGCCGCGCAGCACGGCATCCCGCCCATTGATTTGGTGGTGGTCGATTTGTATCCTTTTGAGGAAACCGTGGCCAGCGGCGCGCCCGAAGAAGAGGTGATTGAGAAAATCGACATCGGCGGTATTGCCCTGCTGCGGGCCGCCGCCAAAAACTACCGCGACGTGCTGGTAATCAGCTCGCGCGACCAGTACGAGGCCGTGACTCAGCTGCTGGAAGAAACCAATGGCAGCCCCAGCCTCGACGACCGCCGCCACTACGCCGCCGCCGCCTTCGCCACCACCAGCCACTACGATACGGAGATTTTCAATTTCTTTAATGAGAAACCAGGAATGAAGAATGAGGAATCAGAAGGTAACGAATTCGCTAATTCCTCATTCCTCATTCCTAATTCTAAATTCCCCACTACCCCGCTCCGCTATGGCGAAAACCCGCACCAGGCGGGCGCCTTCCTCGGCGACCTCACGGCGCTGTTTGACCAGCTGCACGGCAAGCAATTGAGCTATAATAATTTGGTGGACGTGGACGCCGCCGTGCAGCTCATGCGCGAATTCGCGGGCGGGCCGCCGGCCGTGGCCATCCTCAAGCATACCAATGCCTGCGGCGTGGCCCAGGCCGCCGACCTGCACGCGGCCTACGTCAACGCCCTGGCCTGCGACCCGGTGTCGGCCTTCGGCGGGGTCATTATCGTGAACCAGGAAGTGGACCTGGCCACGGCGCAGGAGCTGAACAAGCTGTTCTTCGAAGTGCTCATCGCGCCCGCGTTTGCCGCCGATGCGCTGCCGGTGCTGCAAAGCAAGAAGAACCGCATTCTGCTGAAGCAGAAGCCGGTGCAGTTTCCGGCCAAGCTCTTCAAAACCCTGCTCAACGGCGTGATTGAGCAGGATGCCGACCTGACCACCGAAACGGCCCAGGACTTCCGCGTCGTCACGAAATCGGCCCCTACCCCCGACGAAACGGCCGCCCTGGAATTTGCCCTGAAAATCTGCAAGCACACCAAGAGCAACACCATCGTGCTGGCCCGGCCCGGCCAGCTGCTGGCCTCGGGCGTGGGCCAGACCTCGCGCGTGGATGCCCTGCGCCAAGCCATTGAGAAGGCCGCGAGCTTCGGCTTCGACCTGCACGGCGCCGTGCTGGCGTCGGATGCGTTTTTTCCTTTCCCCGACTGCGTTGAAATCGCGGCGGCGGCCGGCGTGCGCGCCGTGGTGCAGCCCGGCGGCTCCATCAAGGACCAGGACTCGATTGATGCCTGCGACCGCCTGGGCCTGGCGATGGTGCTGACGGGGGTGCGGCACTTCAAGCACTAGGGCCGTATGAGCCTAACTGCCGAGCTGTCATTGCGAGCGCAACGCAGTGGAGCGCTCGCAATGACAGCTGGCTTCAATACCCAGCCCTACCCCCCGTTCTATGCACGAAATCGAGCTACTCGTTATCCTACTGGCCGTGACTACGGCGCTGGCCGAGGTGGCCAACCGGCTGCGCATCCCGTACCCCGTGCTGCTGGTACTGGCGGGCCTGGCACTGAGCCTGTTGCCGGGCCTGCCGCCGGTGTCGCTGGCGCCCAACCTGGTGTTTTTCGTGTTTCTGCCGCCGCTGCTGTACTCGTCGGCCTGGCAGCTGTCGTGGTCGGCTTTCAGGAGTGAGATTCGGCCGATTGGGCTGTTGGCAGTAGGCTGCGTGCTGTTTTCGCTGGTGCTGGTGGCGACCGTGGCGCACTACGTGTTGCCCGGTTTTGGCTGGGGGCCGGCCTTCGTGCTGGCGGCCATTATTGCGCCCACCGATGCCGTGTCGGCCTCGGT
>JAABUK010004313.1_pt1 | contig 23256 bp, 22 predicted proteins | sample 5559141 | NCBI WGS metagenome assembly JAABUK01 (sample SAMN10711869, study PRJNA513367) | rock metagenome | isolation source: Antarctica rocks | place: Antarctica: Victoria Land, Pudding Butte nord | collected 2016-01-03
GCTTCTGGAAGAAGCGCGTGAAAGTAACGATGAAACTCTTTCGAAAGATCTGACGCGTATCAATTCCGCCGGAAAGCACCTGCTCGCCCTGATCGGAGACATCCTCGACCTCTCCAAAATCGATGCCGGCCGCATGGATCTGTATCCGGAAACGTTCTCCGTCGAAATGCTGGTGCGCGATGTATCCTCAACCGTTGAGGCCCTCGTGTCGCGCAATGGAAACAAACTGGAAGTAACCGTAGCTCCAGACTTGGGCACCATGTTTGCAGACATGACCAAGATGCGGCAGAACCTGTTTAACTTGCTTTCGAATGCCGCTAAATTCACCAGCGAAGGCAAAATTCACCTCACCGCCTCAATGGACCGCGAGCAGGGCAAAGATGAACTGATCTTCAGGGTGGAAGACACCGGCCGGGGAATTCCGCCCGAGCGAATGGATCAGCTTTTCCAGCCATTCTCACAATTAGATAAATCCATTTCGCGCGATTTCGGCGGCACCGGCCTTGGCCTGACCATTACGCGCAAGTTTTGCCAAATGATGGGTGGCGATGTGTCCGTTAACAGTGAAATGGGGCGCGGCAGCACCTTCACCATACGCCTGCCCCGCAAATATCAGCCTCCGGAATTGCTTGAGCCCGCAGAGGGCCGCGCGTCCGATGCAGTCTGCGAGCCCGGTGGAAATTTGGTGCTGGTGATAGATGACGACGCTACCGCGCGTGACCTGATGAATCGCAATCTGACTCGTGCCGGCTTAACTGCGGCGCTTGCCTCCTCAGGCGAAGAAGGTCTGCGGATGGCCCGTGAACTGAAGCCCAAAGTGATCACCCTTGACGTGCTGATGCCCGGTATGGACGGCTGGGCAGTCTTGCAGGAACTGAAAAGTGATCCCGAGTTGGCAAACATACCCGTAGTGATGGCCACCATGGTCACTGATCGCAGCTTAGGCTATTCGCTTGGTGCCGCGGATTATCTGATGAAGCCCGTCACGCGCGAGAAGTTGCAAAATGCACTCGCTAAATACAAGTGCGATCCCCCGCCCTGCTCCGTCCTGGTAGTGGAAGACGACCTTGATTCACGAGACCTGATGCGCACCATGCTCACGCGCGAAGGCTGGGACGTACGGTCGGCCGCGGACGGCCTTGAAGCTCTGGCCCGCATGGAAGAGCGTATCCCCACTGTCATTCTTCTGGACCTGATGATGCCCAATATGGATGGATTTGAATTTACGGCCCATCTTGCCAAGCGCGAAGAATGGCGTAAAATTCCAGTGCTGGTGGTCACAGCAAAAAATCTGACAGAGCAGGAACGCGCGCGTTTGAACGGCCATGTGGAACGCATTCTCACGAAGGATGCTCTTGCCATTGACCTGCTGCTCAATGAGGTGCGCTCGCTTATTTCTACCTGCCTGGAACCTAGCATCACCATCACTCAAAAATCGGCATGAGAACGCAAGTTATCATGAGGACGGTTCCGTATGGATTCGCCTGAAGCCCCGCCAACGCGCAAGCGCAACATAAAAAAATGGCTTGTCCCTGCGGTGGGTTACACCATCGCAATTGCCAGTCTCTACGGCGTCTTCCACGATTTCGATTACAAGTTGATGGAACAGGATGTCCGGGCTCTCAGTTGGGGATGGGTGCTCATAGGTATCCTGCTGAATCTGACCGTTTACGTTTTGGATGGGCTTCGCTGGGCCGTACTGCTCAGCCCTGCCGAAGACGCGCCCGTTGCCGAATGCGTGAAAGCCGTCTTTGTCGGTCAGGTAGCCAACGCGGTATTGCCCGCGAAGGCCGGCGAAGTGGTTCGCTGCTATCTTCTCTCCTTCTGGACCGATACCCCTTTCACGCTTGCCCTTACGGCTGACGCAATCGGCCGCGTGATGGATGGCCTCTGCATGGTGATCGCGTTTTACCTGTTCACGTGGAGCTTGGTCGATATGCGTCGGGATCTGCGGGATATCGCGTTTATCTTCGCCGTTGTTGTCGTTATTCTTTCCTGTCTGCTCCTGTTCGTCTTGTTCCGGCGTGAGCACGCGAAATTGTTCGTTTCGAACTCGAAATGGGGAGCACGGTTTGCCTCCATTCTGCATGAAATCCATAGCCTGGGCGACGCAAAAGTGCTTCTCAAAGCATTTGGAATCAGCGTGCTTTATCTGCTGATGCCCATATTCTCCGTGTGGGCTCTATTCCATGCATACAACTTTGATTTCTCATTCCAGCAGGCGGCAATTGTACTGGTGATAATTCACATGGGCACCACTCTCCCAGGTGCGCCCGCGAATGTCGGCGCATTCCAATATGCCGCCACCATCAGCCTGGAAATGCTGGCCGCCGGCCCCATGGAAGCGAAGATTTTTTCTGTGATCCTGTACTTCGCACACACCTTGCCCCCCATTATCGTCGGCGCGGTGGTCTTGCTCTTGACAGGCATCAAACTGGGCGAAGTTCACACCCATGCAAAGAAAGCACACAGTTCCGGACATCCATCGTCCTCTCCGGATCAGGCGCCCACCGTCAGTTCAACTGACGGTGAGTAGTTCATTCCTCTAAATTCAGGTCTTCCTCAGGTTTTTTGGGCTTTTCATTCAAGCGCTTTACAATCTCCGCTTCCGAAGCTCCCCTCATCTCCGCGGCAACCGGAAAATGTTTTTGCAGAGTGTTGCGCAAGCGGTCCTGCACTACGCGCTGCCCGCAGGTATTCAGCGCCAGCAGGATTTCATCCGGCGCGAAGGCTTTCATCGTTAGATAGAGATCTGCCGGTCGCTTCACGGAAGGCGCAACGATAGCCGATTCCAGTTTCCGCGCCCGAACGACTAGATTTTTTAGCGCGTCCTGAGATTCCTTTGTGATGCCTAGGCCCGCTGCAATATCAACTTTCTGACGGGCAGTGGCTCCGTCCGTCATAGCCAGATAAAGGGAACGCCAACCATCCGTCCACCCCGTTCCCGCAAGAGGGATGCTGCGCTTCAACTTCTCCCATTTTACGATTGAGGCGTAATTGCATCCCGGAATGCTCAAAATCCGGCGGTCTTCCAGTTCGCGCAACATCACGGAAGGTGCCGCTTCACTGCCCCACGCGCAAAGCTCCTCAAACCAGCAAGCCGGTGTGATCAGGCGCTGAAGATCGGCGTCGCAGGCGTTTTGTAGCTGCTGCAAAGTTCGCTCCGCAACCGTAAAACTCAGTCGGTGCTGAAACCGGATCAAGCGCGCCATCCGGTTCGGTTCGGCGGCAAACGCACTTGAGTTGGTGGTGCGCATTTCGCGGCTCCCCAAATCGGCTAAGCCATTGGTGGGGTCCGCAAGCATCCCCTTGGCCGACCGGGTTAAGCCAAGCCCGATCGCGTTTACGGTAAAATCCCGCCTCTCCAAATCCTCGCGGATATCGGAGGGTGCAATCTGCGGCTTGGCGCCAGGCTTGTTGTAGCGTTCCGTCCGTGCCATTCCAATCTTCGCCGTTACGCCCTCTGGAAATTGAAAGTGCATCAGCTTGCGCACATCGTCTTTCCGTAAGATCAGCCCGCCTGCTTCCTCAACTGAACTCATGTTGAGTTTTATCGGATCCCCGCAAAGTGTAAAATCCAAGTCGCGTGTAGGGAAGCCTCCTAGCAAATCGCGAATAGCGCCTCCTGTCAAATACAAAGTCTGGTCTGCCGCGGAAGCCGCCGCTCCGAATAAGCGCGCGACTTTGTTCTGAGCAGCGCTCAGGTGATTTTCCAGCAGGTAAAGGTAATCGCTCATTATCGTTTAGGCGCGTGGGTGGTGCTGGTCCACAGTGCTCCGCAAGCGGCTCCTCAGCACGTGTGTGTAGATCTGAGTGGTGGAGATATCGGAATGTCCCAGCATGGTCTGAACGCTCCGCAGGTCTGCCCCGCCTTCCAGCAGGTGAGTAGCAAAACTATGCCGAATCACATGGGGAGTCAGGTGATGAAAAATCCCGGCGCGTTTGCCATAGCCGCGTAGTAGCTTCCAGAATCCTTGGCGGGTCATGGCTCCGCCCTGTGCCGTGACGAATAGCCACTCACTCGCGCGGCTCTTCAGCAGCGCCGGGCGGCCCTGGCTCAAGTATTCCGCAATAGCCGCGAGTGCTGATTTTCCCACCGGCACAATGCGTTGCTTGTTCCCTTTCCCGTTTACCCGCAGCACGCCCAGGTTGCTCTCCAAGTCGCTGACCTTCACGCCGCAGAGCTCAGAAACCCGCAGGCCGCTGGCATACAAAAGTTCCAGCATGGCGCGGTCACGGCACTCGTTCGGCTTGGCCAGGTCAGGAGCTTGCAGCAGCGCTTCCACTTGTTGCAGATTCAGAAAATGCGGAATGGTTTGCCACTGCCGGGGGCTCTCCAGGTGCTCTGTCGGATCTTCCGCAAGGTGGCCCTCCCGCTGCAGAAACCCGTAATAATTCCGCAGCGTCGTCAAGTGCCTGGCAATGGAACGGCTCCCTAATCCACTTCTGTACAAGGAATTTAAATAGAGCCGAAGTAGTTCCTTCAGCCCTAAACCACTGATTTCTGCAGACTTTTCAAATGCCTCATACCGCTCTAAATCCAGCCGGTAGGATTCCAGCGAGTTCTTCGCAAGCCCCTTCTCCAACGCGCAAAAATTGAGATACTCGACCGCCCGGCTGTCCGGCATCCTGCCAATGATACAATATGGACGAAAATGTTTCGAGAAAAGGCGTGATTTGGCAGGGTCCACCACCAAGAAAGCCTTCGTGCGGCGCTTTGATCGTGAGCCGCTGCAGGCGTTCGTCAGTCCGCAGGATTATCTGCAGCAAAACGGGATTGAAGTGCTTACGCCAGCTGGAAGCGTCCTCTTCGTCGGCTATTACGATCTGAAAAATGTCTGCTTCGTAAAAGACTTCGATTCGCCCGGCGAACCCGCGCGCCAATTCCAAACGCGCCCCAAAATGGACGGCCTATGGGTCAGGATGAAGTATCGCGACGGCGATGTAATGGATGGCATCCTGCCGAACAACCTCTTGCAATGGGACCGCTTCGGGTACTCAGTAATCCCCCCCGAACCGTATTCGAATAATCAGCGCGTGTTTGTACCCAGGGAAGCACTCACCGATATTCAGATTTTGGGAGTTGTCGGTAGCCCCCTCACCAAAGGCACACGCCGCAAGACAGTTGCAGAGGGTCAGCCAACGCTCTTCGATTAGCTATGCAAGCGGATGCTGGCCAAGTCTTTCCAGCAAGTTCCCTGCAGGTTTTTCACGAAATCCAGCATACACACCCGGAAGGCGCGCGGCCCGTCATACTCCGCCCAGCGCTTCTTCGCCACCTCAAACATGGGCAGCACCAGCTCAGGTTCTACGTTCTGAACCAACGTGATATGCGGGTGATAAGGAAACGGTTCGCAAAAGCTAACGACGCCTTGGTTCATTGCCCGGTACATGCGATGCAGTTCGATTTCGCCACGCTTAATCGCAACATAAATTACTTTCGATTGAGGGAACATTTCCACCTCGCCTAATTCCACTTCGAAATCGGCAAAGGGCTGCGATACATCCCGCAACTCTTCCGCAGCTTCTTCCGCACAAGCCTGAATCGGGCGGGGAGGCAGGACGGTGACGTGTGCATGTGGGCTGCAGTCCGGTACCAACTCTAAACGTAAATCATCAAGGAATGTACCCAGCGGATCAGGAAGATAACTCACCAGGGCAAATTGCTTTAATTGCGCCGGAGGCGCTTCCACCGTACTCATCGACAATCCCATTGTAACGATTCGCGGCTGCTACTGATGCTGTACTCTAGTACTAAGGAATGGACTTCTTCCGAAAGCTGCTCCCCACAGGCCTTCTGCGGGGACTTTGGCTTACTTTCCGCCATCAAAAACCATCGCTGGTTCAAACGGAACAGTATCCTCTCGCCCGCCCTGCCGTGTCGGAGCGTTACCGCGGTGCGCCCCGGCTGAATATAGATCCCGCATCCGGCGAAACGCTATGCATCTCCTGCAATCTCTGCGCGCTGGCGTGCCCTGAAAATCTGATTGTTGTATCAAGCATCCGTAATGAAACAACCCGCCGCAAAGATCTGACGGAGTTCACCTACGACCTGTCCCGCTGCCTGTTCTGCGGCCTTTGCGAAGATGCCTGCCCAGTCGATGCGCTGGAACTGACACAGGATTTCGAACTTGCCTCTTACACGCGTGAAGGCATGATTTGGGATCGTCAGATGCTGGAAGAAGGCCCGCGCCCGGTGGATTACCGCCACTAAATGCTGGACGCCGTTTTCTTTTGGGCCTTTGCCCTTTTCGTCGTGGCGGGCGCGTTAGGGACTGTCATGCTTCGCAATCCGGTGCACTGCGCCGCTGCCTTGACTGCTTCACTTGTCGGAGTCGCTGGAATTTTCCTTCTGGAAGGTGCTGAGTTCCTCTCCGTTGCGCAAATCATCGTGTACGTGGGCGGAATTATGGTGTTGTTTCTGTTCGTCATCATGCTGGTCAATGTCGGTCGCGCAGAACGCGAGCGGCGCTTCAGCCAAAATGCCAAGCTCGCTGCGGCAATTTGTTTTAGCGCCGACGGATTGATTCTTTATTTCCTCTTCTCGCGCCCGTTACAGTTCGCCGCGCCCATCGCTGCGGAAGACCTTGCGCAAGGCAACACAGAGCGCCTGGGGAATGCGCTCTTCACCGGTTATTTGTTGCCATTCGAAATCGCATCGGTACTTCTTCTTGCCGCTCTGATAGGCTCTGTGGTTCTGGCGCGCAAACGCACTGAAGCATGATTACGAATGTCCATTATGTCGCGTTAAGCGCTGTCCTTCTAGTGATCGGCACCGCCGGTATCCTCACGCGCAGGAATCTGGTGGTCTTGCTCATGTCTGTGGAATTGGTGCTCAATGCCGTGAATATCAATCTCGTCACTTTCGGGCGTCATCTTCACAGTGATAGCGGCCAGATCTTCGCTCTTTTTGTGATTGCCGACGCTGTAGCCGAAGCCGCCGTCGGCTTAGCGCTATTGATCGCGCTCTTCCGAAACCGCCCGACCGTTCTCGCCGACGAAGTGGATTCCTTGCGGTGGTAAGCGCTCTTCATCTCATGTGGTTGATCCCGCTATTTCCCCTGGCGGGCGCAGCGTTTTCACTGGTGGCTCGTCCGGGAAAGCGCATCGTTGCCATCGTCGCGCCCGGTGCCATTCTGCTCGCCTTCTTGTGGTCGGCCGCCGCTGTCTACGAACTCGGTGGCCTGCCCTCCAGAACCATGGAATTGCCTATGGGCATGTGGCTCCCGAACATAGGCGCGGAGTGGGGCCTCTATCTTGATCCCCTCAGCGCCATCATGATCCTAACCGTCACCGGCATAGCATTTCTGGTTCACATCTATTCCGTCGGCTACATGAAGGGTGACGATGGGTTCGTCCGCTACTTCGGCTATCTGAACCTCTTCGTATTCTTCATGCTTTTGCTGGTGCTGGCGAACAACTATGGGCTGCTCTTTGCCGGCTGGGAGGGTGTTGGCCTGGCGAGTTATCTTCTGATTGGGTTCGATTTTGCGCGCAAGGGTGCGGCTGGTGCAGGCATGAAAGCGTTCATCGTGAATCGCGCAGGCGATGCAGGCTTGCTGATGGGCCTGTTGCTGCTCTGGTCACTGGCGGGCACCATGCGTTTTGCCGATGCTCATGCTGCCATTGCGCGGCTAGGTACAGGCGCTGGAGTGATTACCGCAATCGCTATTTTGTTCTTCGTGGGAGCCGCCGGAAAATCGGCACAGTTCCCACTTCACGTCTGGCTGCCTGACGCGATGGAAGGCCCCGCGCCAGTCTCGGCTTTGATCCACGCCGCCACCATGGTTACCGCCGGAGTCTATCTAATGGCCCGCGCCCATTTACTCTTTGACCTGAGCCCCAACGCAGCTAACCTGATTGCCGCGGTGGGGGCGTTTACCGCTATTTTCGCCGCCACCATCGCGCTGGTCCAAACCGATATTAAACGCATCCTCGCTTATTCCACGGTGAGCCAGCTTGGCTATATGTTTCTCGCCCTTGGCACAGGCGCATGGTGGGTTGCAGTGTTCCACCTCTTTACGCACGCGTTCTTTAAGGCGTTATTGTTCCTAGGCGCGGGTTCCGTGATTCATGCTCTTCACGGCGAACAGGATATTCGCAAAATGGGAGCCTTGAAGCGGCAGATGCCCATCACCCACTGGACCATGTTCGTGGGCGCGGTCGCGCTCTCCGGCATTCCGGGGCTTGCCGGCTTCTTCTCAAAAGACGCCATCCTTGCGCAGGCATTTCACTCCGGAGCCACACTGCTGTACCTAACCGGTCTGCTGACTGCGGGTTTGACTGCCTTCTATATGTGGCGTTTAATGCACCTGACGTTCTATGGCGAAACGCACGTCGAAACTGGCCCGGTGCAAGAAGCTCCCTTAGCCATGTCAGTACCTCTTATCGCGCTTGCTGTTGGCAGTTCCCTCGCTGGATGGATAGGCGTCCCGAAAGGCTGGAACACTCCGGCCATCTTTCGCTTGTTTGAAATGTGGCTTCACCCGGAGGGCGGCGGTACCGCGCCCATGGCCCGTACCGAGTGGATTCTCACAGGCCTCTCCGTGGCTGTCGCGCTCATCGGCATTAGCATCGCGCGCTATTTCTATGGACATAAAGGCGGAGTGCCCCACACGTTCCTGCAATTGGTCCGACCGCTGCAAGGTGTGCTCGAAGAAGAATGGTATGTAGACCGCATTTACAACAGGTTTTTTGTACACGCGTTCGCCCGCGGCGGCGGCAGTTTGCTAAACCGGCTCGATACGGAAATCATTGATCGTGGTGTGCACGTGGCAAGCGCCTCAACGCGCCTGGCCGGAAGCTTTTCCTCCTGGTGGGATGAATGGGTAATCGATGGAGCGGTCCGTGTTTTCGCTTATTCCATCAAGCTGCTTTCCTATCCCGTCCGCCTGCTGCAGACGGGCCAATTGCAAACCTACGCGCTGTTCATCGTGGTGGGAGTGGTGGCGTTTCTTAGCTACCTCGGCTTCGCGCGATGACAGAACACCTTCTCAGCATCATGTTGTTTCTGCCGCTCGCCGGCATGCTTCTCTTGTTGCTGATTCCAGAGAGTCAGGCTCGTACCATTCGCCTGTGGTCCCTCGGTGTGTCGCTCGCCTCATTCGTAGTCTCACTCATGGCGCTGAACCGTTTCGACATTTCCGCAAGCGGCTTCCAATTATCAGAGCGCGCGCCCTGGATTCCCACCCTTGGCGTTCAGTATGCGATCGGGCTCGATGGTATCAGCCTGTTGCTGGTTCTGCTGACCACCGTAATCTGTCCCATAGCGTTCCTGGCATCGTGGAATGTCACCCAAAAAGTAAAGGCTTTCCATGCATTATTCCTACTGATTGAAACCGCAACGCTAGGCGTGTTTCTGTCGCTTGACGGATTCCTTTTCTATCTCTTTTTCGACCTTGTCCTGATTCCGATGTATTTCGTGATCGCGTTATGGGGCGGTCCGCGCCGCTTATACGCTTCGCTCAAGTTCTTCCTCTATACGCTGTGCGGAAGCGTGCTGATGCTGCTCGGTCTAATAGGGCTGTACTTCGCACATATCAGCCAATTCGGCTACCCCAGCTTTGAAATAGCGGCCCTGATGAAACTCACGCTCCCGCTCGCAACACAACAGTGGATTTTCTGGGCGCTCTTCGCAGGCTTCGCAATCAAGATTCCCATGTTTCCCTTCCACACCTGGCTTCCCGATGCGCACGTCGAAGCCCCCACAGCCGGCTCCGTAGTGCTTGCCAGCCTGTTGTTGAAGCTCGGAACCTATGGCTTCCTCCGCTTCTCTCTGCCGCTTGTGCCCCAAGCTTCCTCAGACCTCACCATCGTCCGGATCCTGCTTACCCTGTCCATCATCGGCATCCTGTATGGCGCGCTGGTCAGCCTAATGCAGCGCGAATGGAAACGCCTGATTGCGTACTCATCCGTTAGTCACATGGGCTTCTGCACGCTCGGAATTTTCGCGTTAAACCCTATCGGGATCGCTGGCAGTGTTCTGCAACAGGTGAACCACGGCATCTCGACAGCGCTGCTATTTCTGCTAGCCGGAATGATGTATGAGCGCCGCGGTGCGCGAGAGATCTCGGCTTATGGCGGAGTCGCCTCCTCCATGCCTCGATTCGCTTTCATCTTCGGTGTGGCTGTTTTCAGTTCAGCCGGTCTGCCGTTGCTGAATGGCTTCGTCGGTGAATTTGCCATCCTGCAAGGCGCTTTTCAAGTGAGCCGGACGTGGGCCGCCTTCGGTGTCGCTGGCTTAGTGCTAGCCGCGGCGTATCTGCTCTGGCTGTATCAGCGCACCATGCTCGGCCCAATTACACATGAAGAAAACCGCAACCTGCCTGACCTGAATGCGCGCGAAACAGCGGTCCTGCTACCGCTAGTGGCGCTGGCATTTGCAATAGGCCTCTATCCAAAACCGCTGTTCGACATCGTCCAAAAACCCGTAGCCGAACTTGTGGGAAGAGTTCATCACAAGTGAGCTATACGGCATCCGACAATTTCGCGTTAACACCAGAGATCTTGCTGGTATTGTTCGGGTGCGCGCTGCTCTTCGCGGGTCGAAAATGGGCACTGCCACTGTTGTATGCGGCACTGGTTTTCACGGCGGTGGCTTTACTACGCCAGCACCTATGGCTGAATCAAAATCGCGTAGCTGAACTCACGGCATTCGGCGGTGCTCTTGCGGTAGACAGATTCGCGCTATTCTTTGACGCTCTTTTCTTAGCAACCACCGCTCTGGTTGCGGCGATCAGCAAGCCGGCAATCGAACGCGATTTCCCGGAATACACGGCCATGCTGCTCTTCGCGCAGTGCGGCATGTTCGTTATCTGCGGAGGACACGATCTGATCACACTCTTCCTCGGTTTGGAGTTGATGTCTCTTTCGTTCTATATCCTGGCCGGTTTCACTCGCGAGGACCGCCGCTCGAACGAAGGAGCGCTCAAGTTCCTGATCCTGGGAGCGTTCTCAAGCGGCCTTGTTGCCTATGGTTTTTCGCTGCTTTATGCCGTCTCAGGCTCAACGCGATTGAGCGTGATCGCAGCCGCGCTCGCCTCGCGTGATCCGCATGACGTACTGCTGATCCTCGCGCTATCTACTGCCGGTGCGGGCCTGTTGTTCAAGATTGCAGCCGTACCGTTCCACATGTGGGCACCCGACGCCTACGAAGGCGCGCCCACCCCAGTCGCTGCTTACCTTTCCATGGCGTCCACTACCGCCGCCGTTGCGCTCTTGATACGCCTTTTCACGGGGCCGCTTGCACCCGGCAGAACGGTTTGGGAGCCGCTGCTGGCTGCTGCCGCGATAGCCACTCTCACCCTCGGTAACCTTGCCGCCATAGCGCAAAGCAACATGAAGCGCTTGCTTGCCTACAGTTCCATTTCCCATGCAGGTTACCTGCTGCTTGGCTTGGTTGCGGGCAATGCAACGGGGATTAAGGGCATCTCGGTCTACCTGCTGACTTACCTGTTTATGACTGTGGGGGCCTTTGGGGTTTTAGTGACTCTGCGCACTGATGGTGGCTTAGCCCAGAATGTTTCCGATCTCGAAGGGCTCGCCCGGCGTAGCCCCTGGAACGCGTTTCTAATGCTAGTTTTTCTGCTCTCGCTCGCCGGCCTGCCCCCCACCGCGGGGTTCCTGGGGAAGTACTTTATACTTCAGTCACTAGTTGAAACTGGGCATCATCTGCTTGCCGCCATCGGTACCCTTTACGTGATCGTGGCTCTCTATTACTATTTCCGGATTGTGCGCGCCATGTTCATGATGCCGCCCTCACAAACCGGCACAGTGCAATCCAGCTTGTCCGTGCGCCTTGCCCTGGCAGTGAGCGGTGCCTTCACATTGGCCATCGGCATCTACCCCGAGCCATTCCTGCGGTTCGCCGAATCGAGCGTGGCGCGATGACCTTGGTATCACTGATCACCGCTGTCATCTTGGTCGCCGGTGTTCCGTTGATCGCTCTCTACCTGCAACTGGTGGAGCGCAAAGTTCTTGCTGATTTTCAAATCCGGCTTGGCCCTATGCGTGTCGGGCCGCATGGCCTGCTGCAGCCCATTGCCGATGTTCTAAAACTCGCGCTCAAAGAAGATCTTGCCCCGGCGGATGCGGATCGTCTTCTGTTCTGGGCCGCACCGGTGTTTGCTACGGCTGCCGCGCTGGTGGCGTTTACCGTGCTGCCGCTCAGCGCCAGCATCCGGGTGATGGATGTGAATGTTGGCATTCTGGTGGTCTCTGCGTCCGTCGCCATCGGCGTGCTCGCGGTCATTGTTGGAGGATGGTCTTCCAACAGCCATTATTCACTGCTAGGCGCCCTTCGCAGCGCTGCGCAGTTGGTCAGTTTCGAAGTGGCACTTGGGTTCGCTCTGCTCTCGGGCCTTACGGCCGCGGGCACGCTCAGCATGCAGGGCATTGTGCAAGCTCAGCAGCAACAGCGGATCTGGTTTGCCTTTTCGAATCACGGATTCATGTTGTTGCCGTTCGCTATATTTCTGCTCGCCATAACGGCGGAGGCGAACCGCGCCCCCTTCGATCTGCCCGAAGCCGAATCAGAGTTGATCGGCGGCTATCACACCGAATACAGCGGGCTGCGGTGGTCATTCTTCATGCTTGCGGAATACGCAAACATGCTGCTGGCTTGCGCGGTGGGGGTGACACTCTTCTGGGGCGGATGGCTGCGGCCATTCCCGAATACTCAGTGGCTTGCGTGGCCCATGAATTCAGGCGTCCCCGTGGCGCTCGGTGCGTATCTGGCATTCTCTTGCGTCAACATGGCGCGCAAGCTGCGGCAAGCTCAACAACGAATCGTTCTGGTCGCCTTCGGGCTCACCCTTTTCTTGCTGGGTTTGCTCTTTCTTGTCCCTTTCGTCAGCCTGCGGGCAGCCGCCCCGTTCTGGTTTGTCGTGAAGCTTTCCGTGTTGGTCTATGCGATGATCTGGTTCCGCGGGACTTTCCCGCGGCTTCGCTACGATCAACTCATGCTGCTCGGCTGGAAATACCTGATTCCCGCCGGCATGGCCTGCCTGCTGATCAACGCCGTATTAGGTCTGTTGCCCTAAGAATCTTTCAGGCAGTCGGCGATATCGCTTTCCTTTACCGCGCCTTCTTTAATCATCTTCCAGTACGTTTCCGTGATGTCGACCGTACTCGCTCCCGCGCCTACGCAAACGCCGCCATCGAGCACCAGATCCACCCGCCCGTCCATGGTGCCGAATACCTCAATTCCGCTGTGGCAAGTGGGCGCGCCTGAAATATTCGCGCTGGTCGAAATCACCGGGCGTCCCAAACGCTCAATGATGCCATTGGCTACAGGCGAAAGCGACTGGCGCACCGCTAAGCGGCCCGTGTTCCCGGTTACCTTGAGAGGCACCTTCGCGGCAGGCAAAATTATGGTGAGCGGGCCGGGCCAGAACCTCCTGGCTAATAGGTAAAACCGGTTCGAAACATCCCGCGACAAATCTTCCACCATCATCATGTCGCTTACCAGCAGCGGCAGACTGCGGTTCGATTCACGGCCTTTAGCTAGGAAGACCCGCGACACGGAACGCAAGTTGAAAGGGTCCGCGATCAGCACGTACAAAGCGTCCGTGGGAATTGCGACCACCTTGCCGTTTGCGACCGCCGCGGCTGCCCTCTCTATGGCTTCTTCGGAAGGCTTGTCAGGGTCTATTTCAATCAGGTCTGTCGCCACGTAAAAGTCAGGGTAACAAAAAAGGCGCGGAGGGAGGCCCCGCGCCAGATAAACAAAACAGACAGGCTAAGTTACTTTCTTAGGAGGAATTTCGACAGGTACTCTAGAAACCCAGCGTCGGTAGGAATGTTTCGGTCATGTGAGTGGAAAGTCAGGTTACAGCCGCGGTAGCTTCCTGTAACTGTGTATCGAAGGAATAACCGAACCCACGTACTGAGTGAATCAAAGTCGGATTCGCTGGATCTTTCTCGATCTTTTGTCTGAGTCGAAGAATATACACATCAACAGTACGATCTGTAATGGCGCGGTCCTGACCCCATACGGCGTTTAGTAATTGTTCGCGGCTGAATACTACCCCCGTTCGGCTCATCAGAAATTCCAGGAGTCTAAATTCAGTGGCAGTTAAAGCAATGGGCTGGCCATCCAGCCTGGTTTGGCAGCTACTGCGATCTAACTCCACGCCCGCCCCTTTTAAGATACGGACAGGGGTTCTCTGCGAGCGGAGCTGGAGCTTGATGCGCGCAATGAGTTCACGAATAAAGAAAGGCTTGACGATATAATCGTTTGCGCCCAGTTCGAGACCAACAATGCGGTCGGTTTCCGAAGCCCTGGCCGTTATAAAGATGACCGGGACCTGCGTCAAATCGGAGTCTTTGCGGATGCCTTTGCAGATTTCAAGACCGTCGGAATCGGGGAGCATGATATCCAGCAGAATCAAATCCGGGCGTACCCGGCGGCAAAGCTCGAGAGCTCCTTTCCCAGTTTGTGAACCTGTCAGTTGAAACCCCTCTTTTTCCAGGTTGTACTTGAGAAGCGCGAACAGATCGACATCATCTTCGATTAAGACAATCTTCTTCATAACTGATGCAAGAGTAGCTTGTGGCATGTTACGGGACGGTTAAGAATCGGTGAATTGCGGGTGAAATTCGAAGCGGTATCCGAACCCGCGTACCGTCACCAGGTAATATGATCGTTCAGCCACATCCAGTTCGGCTTCATCTTCAACGATGGCGATGCGCTTAGCCACGAGCGGTAAGACGTTGCCGCCAGTGATCGTTGAGGCGGATCAGAGAGAACAGGCCGAGAAGCAAGAGAAGTGCGGCACCGGCGAAGTGCCAGGAGTGCGCTTTCAGGTAGCTGCCGGAACCTTCCCCCAGATTGATACCGAGCCAGGCATCACCGAAAAAGCGGAGAGACCGCGCAAGCATCACGGTGAAGAGAAATGGGCGTACGCCGGTTTGGAGCGCTCCCGCAGAGATAACGAATAGCTTCAGTGGCAAGGGAATCGGCAGCAAAGCGGGAATGAATACCGTGACCAAGCCATAACGCTCGAACCACCGGCGAAAGCGGCGCACGCGTTCCGGATTACCGGATTTTTCAAGGTATTTCCGCCCTCCGCTGCGCGCGATTCGAAACAGCAGGTAATTACCGCCGAGCGAACCGGCCAAGCAGGCCGCCGCGCCTAAATAGGCCGATTGGGGAGTCTTAACCGCGATCAGAATCAGCAAAGCATCAAGGCCCGTGGCAACGGGAACTCCCACAGAGTCAATTAATGAAAGCACCAGAAGGCCAACCGGACCGAACGCCACCAGCGCCTGGACAATCGTATGGAACAAACCGTGATTGTAGCGCGTCAACCCTCCATGCTCAGCCGAATTTTGGGTACGTTGCTGTTGGTAGGAGGTTGCGCGGAAGCCCAGGATACCCTTGAAGCGCATCTGGCGGCGGGACGCCTGGCGGTGGCTCAGAGCCGGTACGCCGTGGCTCAGAAGGAGTTTGTGGCGGCGCTCAAGTTTACCGCCGGCACGCCGGAATCGGCCGAAGTTCTGGAAGCGCTCAGCGATCTGAACTTTGTGCAGGGTGATTACAAGTCGGCGGAAAGTCTGGATAAGCAAGCGCTTAAGCTTCGGGAGCAGACTTTAGGGGCCGCGACCCCGGAACTGGCCCCTTATCTTTTGAAATTGGCGGGCATCCTTCGCGCGAGTGGGCATCCGGATCAGGCGGAACCGCTGCTGGCGCGGTCTCTTGCCATCCACGAGGCCGCGGGAGGCGCGATGGCGGCACCCATTGCCGGGGACATGGACCAGTTCGCGGCGCTTTACCAGCAGATGAAGCGCGGCAAGGAAGCCGTCGAGTCTTACCACCGTGCCTTGGTGATCCGAATGGCTCACGATGGTCCGGAATCGCTTGAAGTGGCAACAACCATGGTGGCTTTGGGCCAGCTTTATGTGGAACTAAAGCGCAACACGGAAGCGGAGAGCAGCTATCGCGGAGCGCTCGACATTTCGGAGAAGCGGCTTGGGTCTGCCGCATATGGACTAGTCGGATTGCTGGACCGCTTGGGGATTCTATACCGGCAGTTGAACAACTATGCGGCTTCCGAGCCTTACTTCCAACGCGGGCTTGCTATTCGGGAAAAGAACCTGGGTCCGTTCCATTCCGATGTTGCACCTGCGCTGGATAATCTGGCGCTCTGTTACTTCCGTGAGAAGAAGTATGGGGAGGCGGAATCGCTCTACAAAAGGTCGCTTGCAATTTGGGAAGCCACTCAGGGCAAGGACAGTGCGTTTGCGGCGATTGCACTCGATAATCTCGGTGCCCTTTATGCAGCACAACAGATGTTTGAAAAAGCGGAGCCGCTCTTTCTACGAGCGCTCGGAATCCGCGAGGGCGATTCGCTGATCAGCCTCGATACACTGGCGAATCTTTATCTATCGATCGATAAGCCCGAACGGGCCGAACTGTTTTACAAGCGGGCGCTGGTACTAGGCGAAGCAGGGCTGGGTGGCGAGCATCCGGAAGTGGCCGTACTCCTGGAAAATTATGCGCTGCTTCTGCGTCAAATGAAGCGCCCGGCGGAGGCGGGGAAGCTGGAGGCGAGGGCGAAACAGATCAAATCGCATCCCCTGATTACGGTCAAGTAGGCATCAGACCACGTCGGCAAAGGTCTTTCGCAGCTTGTGAAAGACGGCATGCCCGCCGATGAAAATAGCTAAAGAAAGCAGCCACAATTTCCAGAGCGAGTGCCACTCTGGTGCTAAACTTTGCAAGAAGATACGGCGGTAACCTTCGACCAAAACATAAACTGGATTTTTTGTCAGCAGCCACCTAGCTTCTGGCGGCATAGCTGCCTCGGAATAGCAGATTGGCGTAAGGAAGAACCAGATTGTGAGAAGGAAGCCGTTGATCTGCGCTAAATCCCTGAGGAAGACGCCGAGTGCGGCAAGCAGCCAGCAGAGGCCACCGGTGAGCAACAACTGCGGCACGATTAGAACTGGAAGCCAAAACACCGTCATCGGGATGCTATGACGGGCCAGCAGCAGGCCGAGCAGGAAAATTCCCAAACCGAACACCTCACTCACCAAGCCAGCGAAGGTGAGATTTAGAGGTAGGATTTCCACGGGAAATCGAAGCTTCTTGATAAACGTGCGGTGTTCCCACATATTGACGGGGGCGCGGCCCAGAGCTTCGCTGATGGCCAGCCATGGAAGCATTCCAGCCAGGAAAAATAAGGCAAAGCCGGCGCGGCTGGGGTCGCTGCCAAAGCGGGCTTTCAGAACCACGCCAAAGACGAAGAAATACGTCAGCATGAGAAGGAGCGGGTTCAGGATTGTCCAGAACCAACCGCCGAAAGAACCGCGAGAACGGCCCAGGATGTCGCGCCGCACCAAGCTGCGCATGAGGCGATTGTGCTCCGACAACATCTTGACGGGGAGCGTAAAGGCCAGACCGGCGGCCCGCATTGTGCGTAATTGTGCAAGCTTTCGCAATGTTGTGCACAACAATTGGTCTTGATGGATTTCGCTTGCTACAGTGACATCCAACAAATAGAAAGGCTGATTGCGGGTGTAGGCCCACTTTTCAGGCGGATCGATGCGGGAGATGTAGAGGCGATAACGACCCCCTTCAGGCGGGATCAAGACGGGAATTGTCGCTTGCCCGGCTGCGGCAACCAAAAAGCGGGGACCTTCGAACAGGTAAGTCTCAGTATCGGGATCGAAGATTTGAGAACCCCATTCAGAGGGATCGGGCGCGTCAAAGGTTACGGTGGAATTAGCGGGATTGAAACTCAGATTCACGAATACAACCAGCCGGGCCAGCGTTCGTTCACACCAGAGATTTTCCGGCCAACGGCATAAATGCCATCGTCACGCAAATCCTGCCTGTAACCATACTGTTTCAGCACATCGGCGGCCCAGGCGTGCTCCGGCTGGTATACCTCGCCGAAGGGTCCTGTTTCGAGCAACTCCACTTCAAAACCGGAATCGAGAAGCAGGCGGAAGATTTCGCCCGGCGTGTATTCGCGGTTGTGGCGGGCATCCACGTCGCCATCTTCGTTGGGCTTAATGTAGGCGTGGAAGAAGCCGGGATGATAGCCCTGCAGGATGGCGGAAATGCCACGGAGCGACGCAATGTTCGGCGTGGTTAAGACGACGCGGCCCTCCGGCTTCAGAATGCGATTGATCTCCGACATGAGATGCATCGGGTCCTGAAAGAGGTGCTCGATCAGCTCGCCGCAGACAACAGTATCAAAGGACGCGTCGTTGTACGGGAAGGGGTCGCGCTCGGCATCGAAATGATCGATCTCGCAAGCAAAGTGCTCACCGGAATCGGACGTAGCTTCCTTATGATCGGTGCGGCCAGCTTTTCCGTAGTAGCAACCACGTACGGTGCCATAGCCGAGCTTGGTCTGCAATGCGGGGGTGATTTGCATATACGAACCCATTTCGAGAATGGCCCGCGAGGCATCGCCGGGGGGAATTACGTCCAGAGTCTTAACCAGGCGCGTCTTGTGGGTGGCGATATAACCTCTGGCGCTTTCGTCTTGCACCCAGCTCAAAATGTAATCCACCGTGACAACCGGAGGGGCGAGAAACTTTGCATACAGTTCTGCAACGTGAGCCCAGTTGCATTCGCGCACAACCCACTCGCGCGCGCGCTGGCCCATGGCTTGTGCGAGATCCGGCCGCGTGGCGAGCAGCTTCATGTAGGCGAAAAGCACATCTTCTTCGCCCGCCAAAACGGGAACCTTTAAGCAAACGTCGTCAGGGAATTCGGAGAAGCTGCCGATATCGGAAACTAAAACAGCGCGACCGGAACCGAGGGCGCGGAGCAGGCTGCCGGAACTTTCGCCCACGGTGGGGTAGCGGAGGTTAAGAACCACATCGCAAGCGGCCATGTAACCGGCGAATTCTTCGAGGGGCGCAAAACCGATCACGCGCACGCTGCTTTCCAGGCGAAGCGTGGCGATAAGGCGCTGAACGGGAAACTCGGGATGCGGTTCGCCGACCAGGATCATTTTGGCTTCGGGAACCTCTTTCAACAGCCTGCGAAAGGAACGGAGGGATTCCGCGATTCGCTTGTAGGGCTTGAGGTAACCGAACGCGCCGAAGAGCGGAACTTCGGGTGCCAGGCCGAGTTTCGCGCGGTAGAGGCTTCCCTCAACAGGCTCGACCCAGGCTCCATGCGGTATCACGGTGAGGGGCCCGGTATAGTTTGCGGAACGAACCTGCTGCTCCATGAAGCGGCTATGAACGATGACGCCTTTGGCGGTTTCGAGCAGGCGGCGGGTCATGGCGATGCCTTCGTAATCCGGCCCGATGGTCAGGGTACGGGCTTCTTCGGCACGCAGGCGGGCAGGCTCGCCGCCGTTGTATTCGGCTTCGGCGACGTACGAATCCCAATCGCCCTTGGAGATGGTGAGGTGGGTGATGAGGTGGTGCAAGTTCGATTCGTGGAGGACGACTACGCCGGGGTGCCGGAGCGCGGTGCGATAGACGAAATCGTGGTGCGGATTGTTGCCGAGATGGTAGACGATTGCATCGAAGCCAGCGGGATGGAAGGGGGCCTCAGCCGAGAAAACGACGACTTCGTGGAGCTTCTGGAACTCACGAACCAGCGCTTCAGAATAATCGGCAATGCCGCTTGGGTTGGGCGGCATGGGCGAGAAAAACGCGAGCTTCAGCGAATCAACTCCATGGAAAAAATCCCGAGGGCGAAGGGGGCGCGGATCAGGGCGGGCGTGCGAGCTTGGTCTTTCAGAAGAAATAGTTCCAGACGATAGTCACCGGTTTTGGGGAGGGTGAGAATGCAGATTACTTTTTCAGTGGCGGTGGGCTTGTCATTCAGACTGATGGTGGCAGGACTTGCCGCTTCGAAACGAACCGGGTAGCCGGGGCCAAACAGGACTGATTGTGCAGGTTGTGCAAGGTTTTTGCGCACAGCGGCTAAGAGGCCTAGAGGGTCATGCGGGCAGACGGAAGCGGAAATTTCCGCTTTTCCGCCGCCTATCGTCTCGCGTTTTATGGTGCCATCGGGCGAAACGGTTGTGCGTTCATTCGTTTTTCTGGTGCCGTGCTGGGTTTCGCGCGTGAACTGAATTGTGCAAGATTGTGCGCTTGTGCTGGATGTATAGCGGTCGTGGAGGGTGTAGGCAGGGAGCGAGGCGTCCAGATCGAAGGTCTGATTGCTGCCGCGTGAGGTGAGTTCGCCGGTGAGGCTGGCTTCGCCGAGGGTAAGCCCACTGGGCCACTTAATGTTGTAGCGGAGAGATTCGGCGTGAAGCGGGAAGAAAAGCAGATTTGCAAAAACGAACCCAATTTTCAGGAAAGTTGCCAGGGCGTGGGCCTGGAACAGTTTAGGCTGTGACACGGGCTCGCACCGGGTGGCCGGCGACTTGGCGGTAAACTTCCAGTGTTTCGTCAGCGGCTTTTCGCCAAGTGAACTGAGCGGCGCGGTTGAATCCAAGACGCTCAAGCCGGGCGCGGCAATCAGGATTCAGCAGGACGGATTCGAGAGCTTGAGCCATGGCATGCTCATCAGTAGGGTCGAAGTGAATTCCGGCTTCACCCGCGACTTCGGGGATGGAGGCGCGATCTGAGCAAATTACAGCACGACCGCAAGCCATGGCTTCGAGCAAGGGGAGGCCGAAGCCTTCATACAAAGATGGGAAAGCGAAACAATCGCAAGCGTTGTAAAGCTCCAGAAGACTTTCGTCCGAAACGAACCCAATTAGGTGGATGCGATTTGCAACTCCGGAGCGCCGGGCGGCTTCGGCGACCTGGGCGCTGAACCAGGTATTCTTGCCGGCAATGATCAGGTGATGGCGGGATTCGGGATTTTGCGAAACGAACCGGGCAAAGGCACCGATCAGGCGAATGTGATTTTTGCGGGGCTGGAGGTCGCCCACAGTTAGGACGTAGGGCTCGCGAACGCCGGTAAGTTCTTCCACCCTGCGGACAGCGCGCGCGCGGTTTGAGACGCGGAAAAACGGATTAGCCGCCGCGGGTATGACTTTGATACGATCCGGCGGCAAGCCGTAAGCTTCGACGACGGTGCGGCGCGCGAACTCGGAAATTGTAATTACCCGGGAAGCTTGACGGACGGAACGCGCGACGGTGATGCGCAGTTGGGTAGCACGCCACCAAGTGAAGTATTCGGGATGTTCCAAAAAGCTGACGTCATGAACGGTGACAACCGTAGGGACCGGGCAGCGCAGGGGAGAAGTGTACTGGACATGGAGCAAGGCCGGACGATCTTCGCGGAGTTTGCGGGAGAGTTCAAAGCCAAGGCGCACGAAGGGGTTGCGGGCAATTTGCCGCGTAGCGAACCGGCGAGGCACGGATTCGGCTGCCTGAGCACCACTTACATAGGCGAGAATATTGGCTTCAGAATCGGCGGTATCGAAGGCGTTGAGCAGGCTACGGATATAAACCTCATTGCCGGTGAGGTTTCTCCCGATTGCATGTGCGTCCACGGCATATCGCATTCTACTCACCCACTATACAACTCAGGATTGAGGTTAGGAACAAGTAAACCTTTGCGAATCAGTAGGAAGTGCGGTGTGACCGGAGTAGGGATAGTGCGATTCGGGACCCATCGACGAGAATTTGGAGATAGCAAGGAGAATACCTTGCACTTGCCAGTTATCAGTATGCCTGATGCGGATATCTGCTTCGTGAAAATTCCAGGCAGAGCGGGGGCTAAACTTCGGAATCTTCTCGATCTGCTACTTATAGAACACCCGTGTAGCACAGGCGTTCTTTCCGGTTCTTTGACCAGGACGGCGCTACTTCTCTGCCGGTATTTTCTGGTCCAAAACGTGAGCTAGATTATCGATTGCGGTAAAAATACTCAGTTCGACTACTTCCTCATCCGTGTCGCCTTCAACAATTCCCAATCTACGGCAAATGAGGCGCTGCAATTGCAACACCTTGGTGATCTCTTTTTCGGCGAGCAAATTCACCTGCAGATCCAGGTGATTTCTGTGATCCGCGCGCTGGCTCATCCGATTTTGCTTAATGAGCACGAATGTAGAAAGCAGAACGCCCTCGAGGGATACCAGCATGCAAAGTAGAGCGAACGGATAGGGGTCGAAGCGCAATATACCGGCATTCAGTGCGACCCAGACGCCGAACCACACTATATGAATGACTACAAACAGGATACTGCCAACAAAATTGGCAATCGCGTCCGAAGCCTTGTCGGCTAGCGTTCGGTCACGAAGGGAGGCCTCCTCCAGTTGGACGACTGTGTTGATATTCGCCTGGGCCGAAGGCGGCGCGGCGCGTTGTTGAATAGCTTCCATAAAAGGGATTAGGGCAGAGGCTGCGGAAGCAACCCCCACCAGTGTGGCTTTATTGTTTTTTAGTAGACTGCCGCTTATTAATTCGGCCTTTCTGGGCCGATGCGCCGGAGCCTTCCGGCTTGCTTCCCTGCGAACGGGAATGCAATCCATCATCAGGCTGAAGAGGAGAAATGCCAGCTTTGTTCATCAACTGCGCTGCAATTTCATAAATATCCTCCGGAGCGTAATCGGGAGAGAACAACGAGCGGCACTCACCAATAACGGGACCCTCGGCTGCATAATCGGGGCCGCCCTGTACCACCTCTAATGGTTGGCCATCGTCCCAATCCGCGGGACCGGACCAAACCCCCGCCACATCGGCATAGTCAGTCTCTGAGAACGTGTAGATGCGCCGGTGGCTCCCGATATCCAGCCATTTTCGAGCTTCGGGTATTTTCGAATCATCAATGTTAGGCGTGGGGATCATCTTGGTCATCTCGACTCCGGTGAGCTTGCGCAAGGCTAGCGCGTAAGCCGCCTGATGTACACCGCCACGCACCATCAGATAGCCAATCACATCACGAGCCGCTTGATTTGTTGTCATCTGATAGCAGCGATGTTTGTGCATGCGTGCCCCGGTTTCAAGAAAGAAATTATGGAGCAGATCGGTGACAAGGTTCCCGCTTGAAAACACATGCTGTCCGGTCCAATAATGGCCCATTGAATCCATCACCTGATGGCCTCCGCCGCCCACAATTGAATGATGGGTGTTGCGCAGATTCTTACCTTCCTCGAGTGGAGCATCGACCGGTTCGCCTTCCGGAACCGAACCCTCGAGCATCAAGTTAATGGCAGTAGAGATAAGTTCGACATGACCCAGTTCTTCGGCCGTGATGCTTGCCACTAGTGGAGTGCTTCACACGCTATGCACTTTTTCAACTGCCTTGCGAGCCCGCGTAACTTTCTCCAGAATGTCGCGAGCGGAGGCTGTCCAGATAAACGGCTTGGGGTTCTGGTT
>JAABUK010004314.1_pt1 | contig 23252 bp, 8 predicted proteins | sample 5559141 | NCBI WGS metagenome assembly JAABUK01 (sample SAMN10711869, study PRJNA513367) | rock metagenome | isolation source: Antarctica rocks | place: Antarctica: Victoria Land, Pudding Butte nord | collected 2016-01-03
CATACCCCTCAGCCTGAATGTGCGCCGCATCACTCAACACAGAACTCGTGTACCGATACGCAAAATCGAGCAGCTGCAGCGGCACGCGCTCTTGGTATGCGGATACCCCCAGCGAAGCGAGGATCAGGTGGATCAACCGTGCGTCCCGCGGGCGTTTGCTGGTGCCGGAGTCGGAGTGCGAGGTTGGTGGGTGGGAGGGGAGAGCGGTATTGTTGGCGGCGGTGGTGGTGATGGGTTGGGCGGTGGAGAGGGAGGTCGAGGCTTGGGTTTGCGTGTTTGGGGGGTCGGCGGGCGGGGTGAGTGGTTGAGTTTGGGTTTGGGTTTGGATGGGGCCGTCGCGGGGAGAGGCCATTGAGAGTGAAAGCTGGAGAATGGCGATTTAGTTGATCGCCGCCAGAAGATGGAGTTGGGAAGAGGTGAAGATGTTGGAAACAATGTCACGAAGACATCATCTTGAGAATCCGAGGTCCTGTATTTAAAAACGAAAGCCCGTTGAAGAGGATTGAATGCGATTCAGAGAATGTGGAGTTACTGAAAGTGTCTTGTGAATGCGTGCAAGTTGTTGAATAAAGATACAAGCAGTCAGATCGGGAGAAGTGCGCTAACCATATTTGGCCCTTTGCGCCTGGTGAGGTCCTTCGGTCCTTATAAATACTATCGCAGGACTCTCCTCACGTGTGAATCAATTGTATGAATGGTCATGGTCAGGGAAAATCGACTTGTCTTCTCCCGAATATCTAAGCTTGTATCCACAGAGCACCGACTGCTGAAACGCTGAAGATACAGCAAGATGTGAACATATGCGCGCTCCGTCATGACCCGGCTGGTGAACTACTCCAGTTCCTGTGCCATGCTACTCCACATCTTTATGCCCATATCGTCGAATTCCCCCTTCAGGCATTGTCAACGATCTAATCCCGTTTCACGTTTTGCTTCGACTCCGGTGCCGCCTTTCGTCCCTTTGTACATCAATGCCATCCAAGGAGTCATTCGAGACGACAAGTAACAGCTTCTTCTCGATGGCTGGAGTCGGCTCACCCAGGTAATCACCTGCCAGATCTTCTTCTGCGTCAAGGATTGGGGTCTCGTCATTTTCAAGTGACTCTCGGATCGACTCTTCCAGAGCTGATCGATCAACTGAATCTCTGGACAAATAGCTTTCTCCCAAGCCATTGATATCTCCCAACAAATCATCATCTGCTTCATGATCTTCCTCTTCACTGTCCGTAGCCAAGAAGTCATCTAAGCCTTGAGGTGTATCTCGCCAGTAGTTAAAGTCGGTGAAGTCTTCGCCACCTTCTTTCACGAGCATGGACACGGGCGGGAAGAAAAGGTCAACCAGCTCCCGCATGCTAACATAGCTGCTTCTGTACTTGTTCAGACTCATCAAGTCGAGCGAAACCTCAGCATTTGAATTGATTGTGAAAATTCTGGTCGAAGGAATATGAACAGTACGATAACTCAAGGCGTCCGTAAATCGATTGCCAAATCCGGCATAAAATGGATTGGTTCGACCAGGAAAGAGGCTCAAGATGTCGCGCAGACAAGCCATCTTGAAAACCTCTGGCTTTCGCAGGTAGATCTCACGCCGCAGAGCTGCAATCGTCCTATCAGGGCTCATGATGACGGGACCCTTCGGAAGCTTGTATCCTTCTTGTACCACTCCATTGAGATAGGCTCTGGTTGTATCAGCTTGTCCAACAGAACGACTTGTCAGATAGAATATGTTATAGCCGTTGGTCACAATGTCTGTATAGAGCTTGGCCACTCCAATATGTGTCCAATCTCGACCAATCATATTCAGAACGTGGCCCAGGGCATCAGACTTAGTTATCGTTCCATCAATATCTGATATGACTATGGGAACGTCATGGCTCCAGTAGTACATATACGCTTGGCACGTTGCTCTATTCACAGTAAAGCTCATTGGGTTGCCGCCTGTTTTCAGGTTGAGCTCCTTCAGCTGATCGCTTGTTAGCCTGAGCGTTTTCGCATAACTACGCCCCTGTTCTCCTGATATCAAGGCTGGGGCGGGTTTTTCGGAAGCTCCTTCTGATTGGGCCCGTCGATGCAGTTTGGCTATTTGCGAACTGTTCAAGCTTTGGTCACTATCACTGTGATAACCCGGATCGGAGGCAGCGTCGCTGGTGAGGATTGTCGATGGGTTCAAGCCTTGTGTGGTCGCTTTTCGATTAGCTGCTTCCTTGGCTTCTTCGCTGCTGAAGATCCACAAGTTGCTATGCTCATCCGTGCCTATCAGAGAGCCAATATCGTAGTTCCCTTCCAGCTCTTCCGAAAGAATCTTTCGTGCAACAATTTCGGCCCGAAGCGCATCGTCTTCGCTACTCTTATACCCAGTCATATCAAGCATCAGGTCACCGCCGTCAGTCACCTGAGACCTAATATTCGAGGACGAAAGCTTTTTAGAAAGCGTCATCGCGCGACTGAGAGCTTCTTTTGGACGCAAAGATGGCGGACTTGATGGCCTAGGTGCTCCGGAATGTGACTCTATCGGAAGCATGTCTTTTGGCAAAGAAGACGGTGCGTTCTTATAATGCCCGGACTCCATGGCGTGTAATTGATCTCTTACAAGTGTTGATAGAACTTCCTCCGAAGCTGACCGCTCGAGCGTTGTGGCAGGGGGTAATCGAGGACCAGGGTACGAGGTGGAGGTTGATTTCAGGGCATGATCTTCAGGTAAGGATCCGTAGGTTATTGCTGGTCCTGGCTCGTCAAGAGTACTCGGCTCGTCCGTGGTGGCCGGGAACAAGGATGGACTTGACGATCCGTTTGGCCTTCGTTTCTTGTCTTCGTCATTGATATCCAAGAATGTGGGCTCTAGTAAAGTTGACGGGATGAGCTGCTCCGTGGAGACATTCGGTGGACTGCTCACTGGAGACACCAAAGGGGACGTTTGCAATGCCTCTGGGACCTGATCTGTTGTCTCAAAGACGAAGAATGCCTCGCCGCCCTCTCCAAGTTTCATCGAGTAGTTCTGCTTCATGTCGTTGACTTTAAACTCGACTTTCTTTTCGTAAGGCCGTAAGAGAGAAAATTTGCCAAATCGGACGTGGAACGGGGAGCATGCCAATGATCCATCTTCTTGTTCAATGACAATAACATCAATCGCTCCACTCAAAGTCGCTGGGTTGATAGAATTCCATGTCTTTGATACGGAACCGCTGATGCTTCGGACATATTGCATCTTACCCGATTCTGGAGCCAAGTGAGGGACGAGAAGACAGCCTAAGACAAGGAGAGAGCGCGAATTCTGCACAGTCCAACCAGATGTTCGCTCCGAGAGACACAATATTCCAGCTGCAGAGGTCGTTCAAGGAAAGATAGAGTGGCTGGAATCCTAGGCACGGTGATGGACAAACAATAGCCAGAAGTCGAGAACACAAGCGCTAGATTGAACCACACGGAGGGCTGCTCTCCAAACGCCAAAAGCAATGTCGATGGAGAAAGGGCAGATCTGAAGAGTAGGATCTGGAATGGGGATGGAGATCAGAAGAAAGCCGGTGGGGGGGACGAAGCAATTGTGGAAGAGTCTCCGCTCCCTGCAGATGATGGTCAACCTCAACGGCCGCAATGCCAAGCTTCTCCACCAAAGCCCGAAACAAGCCGGGTGGAAGAAGGCTGGACAACAGTACTGATACCAACACGGAAGCTCAGTGGATGTCTGGCATCTGGCGGTCTGTCGTGAATGGACTCCCTCGGATGGCGATTCGAGCCACCAGTGACTGTCTTTGCCTATCATCCCGTTGTCCCACGAGCTCGGATGGCTCTGCTTCTGATCGTATCAGTGGGCTGGGCGTTCGCGTGGTAAGCCCCAGCACGTCAAGCACCGCATGCGAATCTACATCTGTGTTCTCTGCTGACTTCGTCCTTGGTAGGCTGCTATGGAGAGCATACCAAGTTGTCCAGACTCCTAACGAGATTCTCGTCCACAAGCTGGGTCTGGATATTCCACCTGCGCCTGAGACCATTCTTGAGGAGATACTATCTCGAGAGATTCACATCACGTGGAAGCAGCCAGAGCTTCCGAATTCGATCCACAAGCACATTTTACACATCAATGGCAAGAAAGGTTTGCTCACCCAACCCTTCTTTTAGTGGGCGCTGATCGAATTACACAGTCGGAGAGACCAAGCGGACGGAACTTGCTATTGCTATACTCAATCTTGTGCCTGCGACTACGTATCACATTCGTGTATTCACAGTGAACGCAGCTGGTTTTCAAACACCGAGCCAGCCGCTACATGTTCGGACCACAACTTGTCACAAGAACGATGCCGAAATTGTCTCCGAAAGCAGTTTACCAACTATCCGGGCCTTTCCTGCGAAGATTACAGCGGCATTGCCAGCACTCTCAGCTCCAGGCATGGCTCGCGAACACAGTGGAGGGCAGCAGCAGGGACGCCGTCCAACAGCCGCCCGCAAACATTCAAGTGCAGGCTTGGGACCAGAACAAAACTCTGTCACCAACGCAGAGGAGTCGTCACGATCATTGTCCGAGGATGAAGGTGAAGCTACTTTTGGCCAATTGCAGGAACGCTTTCAGAAGGTCCAGCAGGATAATGAAGCAGCAGAAGCGCAGATCGTCCACGAGGAGAAAGAATTTGAGGCTGCCATGAAGCAGCTCGAGAGCCGTCGCGATGAACTCAAGCAGAACTTGAAAGAAAGAGACGAAGTGAGTAATGACCTAAAGAAACAAGTTCACAAATTGGAGAGCGCAAATCGAACGGCGCAAAGCGAACGGTCAAAGAAGGAGAAACTATTGCAACAGAAAGAGAATCAGCGCAGAAAACGGCGCGATGAAGCTGCTAAGTGGGAGGTCCAGATTGCGACAATGGCAGATGAGATCAACGGAATCGAAACGCAGAAAAGTGCTCTAAAAAAGCGAACAGCAAGCTCAGTAGCAGAGCTTCAGCATAATGGTGAAGATGAACAGAAGGAAATTAAGAGCATTGAGGACGAAAACAAAGAGAGAGTAGCTCAAATCAAAGCTCTAGAAGAGGAGAGGAAGCGACTCAACGAAGACGAAGAGACGGATGAATCCCGGGAAGCTGATCGGCTGGAGTGGGAGAAAGACCGGCAATGGCAGAAGACACTTCATACCTTGAACACCACCTACACATCTCTAGCGAATGCCGTTTCTCATGCCAAGATCGAGTTTGACCTCGTACGAGAAAGGCTCGCATTTCTGCAACGTGCCCGACACGCCAGCACAAACATGGCTTTTACTCCAGTGCCTCCCCTAGACATGGATGCTGTACGCCCAGGCGTCAAGCAGCGTCGAAATCGCCAAAGAAGTTCTCTTACTAGCAACATTTCCACGCCAATGGGGACGTTGCCTAATCTTGACGCCTTTGCATCACCTCTGACCTACAACCAAACCTCAAATGTTTCTCCCACTTTCACTTCTGGTACAGCTTTTTTCAGCAGCACAAATGGGATGACTCTTATGGGGCCGCCAAATGCCGTTGGAGCGACCTCCGATGATGTTGACGCACTGACAGGAGGTGTACCTATGAGTCCCAGGGCTGACTCATGGCTTCCAGCGAATCTTCTTGGAGATGAATCTGCAGATGAGTTGGCAGAGGAAGATATTGATGTACCTACGCAGTCTCCGAGCGTTGAGGGAGCTAGCAGTCGTTTCAACAGCAGCGGACAGATCACTCTACCAAACGAGACTCAGACTCAAGAGGCAGCATCGCCGAAATCTACTTCAAGCCGCTCTGCTAGCATTTTTACAAGCCCGCGTGAAAGCCTCAATAATCTTGCCGATGTCGATCACAGATCGGTACATTCCGCGCACGTTTCTGTAAATAACACTCAGACCACTGAAGGGGTCGCAAGCGGGTCACGAAACTTTGTGTCTGGAATATTTGGTTTCAATCGCCAGCGTGGAAAGACTATTGCAGATGAACCGCCAATGCTTGGTGCATTGAGGTCAGGCGAGAGTCAATCATTCCCTCGAAACTATGGTGACAGTCTCGATCCACTGGCGCGGAGAAGACGGCTCAGCTATGGTGGCAATTGGGCTGCTCCAGTAACCAACTTGTTCCCGCGTAATGGGGCTGGAGGCAATGATAAGGAGGGTGGTCTGGCAAGAATGTCGTCGAGCCGAAGGGGCTTTCCAAACCTCTTCTCATCGGCCAAGCTCAACCCTTCTAACCTCCCTGTCTTCGGTAAGCAGTCTGCATCGTCTAGCGGCTATGACCAATTCGGTCCACGCAACGACTCTGCCGACTTCGCAACAGGCGGAAATCTACGGGGCGAGGCTTCGTCTTCTCGACCCTCTTCAGTCTATTCATTTGAACGCCTTCCGCGGCCTTCCACGGACAGTCAACCGTTCGGTTGGGGAGCGCCAGAGAAATCAAATCTTCGTGGTAGTCCACTTGGGCCAGATTGGTCTTCCTTAAAGACCTGGTCGCGAAGTCAATCACGGCGTCCATCCTTTTCGTATGGATCTACTAGCAACCTTTCATTGCAAGCACCACCGGAGGAGGACCTTTACGAGGAGCCAAATGGGCTAAGTAGACCATTGCAAGCTCCAATTGGCACGCGGCCCACCTCTTCGCAGCGGCCTGTCACGCCAAGGCTTAATCCAGCAGCTCCGTCCTTCACGACCCTGTTTGCAAGGAATAAAGATAAGTCCAAGGACAAGGCGAAGTCAAAAGATATCGAGGCGCTGAAACAAAGCGATCATGATCTCCAACCAGAAGATACTTCCCCACCCGATTCGCGAAAGTCAAAGGACTCCAGGTCCATTGTTACGGCTGGTTCATTGGCGGAGTCGCGTGAATCCCTCGAGCGAACAACATCAGGAACACCTTCGGACACGACGCCTTCAAAAGAGACTTTCATTCAGAAGATCACTCGCAAATCAAGTTCCAACAAGTTCAACTCGTGGAAAGAAAAGGGTGGCTTATTCTCGCGCAAAGGTGAGCCTTCTACACCAGGCGAGATAGACGAAGATGTTTCTCAGCTTGGACGCAGTCTGGAGAGTTCCTCTACTACCCCATCTGGGGAAAAAGAGAAGGACAAGGGTAGTCGGTCTAGTCTCAGCTGGGGCTTCATGAGAAAGTCCAAGAAGGGGGAAAGGTCTGACCTGGCCGCGAGTGAAGTAAGCGAGTCCAGCGAGAAGGCTAGCGAGACTGGGGATGAAGATGGTCAGTCTGTGCTTGCATAGATACGTAGCATGAAAAGAAGTGATGAGATCAATGATATGTTTCTTCAGACCAAATCCGTGTAGTTCGCGGGCCAAGCACAATTTAAATCGTGCAGTCAATTCTTTTCATCACACGAAGTCCTTGTGTCTGACCAGAATCTTTTTGGACGAGCAGCAATGCACCCTTCAAACACACAATCGCACCCTTCAGGTCAGGAATGTAGTCATGAGCTCTCCATGATTGAGCGAGGATGAGTCACAGTTTCGCTTTTCCCCCATATTCATATTTTATCACTCCCCATGCCAGAGCATTGACGAAGCATATTGATTATGGCAAATTCGAAGTCTGTATCACAGTCTTCTCGAGAATTTTGACAGAGAAACTGACGTGAGCATAGGTACGAATATGTGAGATTGTTCGAGCAGTCAGATATCTTGCTTCCAAATACATGGATCGTGGTTCGAATCGACGGAAGAGGCTTCCATTCGTAAGGCATATTCACAGCCTCCTTGCCTCCGTGCGATGCTCTACAAATTTCTGTTTAGATCTCTTCTTCCCAAACTCTCTCACAAATTGCGTTCGAGCGTGCCTTCTGGGTTTTCTTTGCTCGAGTCACGCGAGGCCTATATTGGGAAACAAGATTCTGATAGAATACTACAAGTCTCTCGGATCGCTATCAGTTTGCAAAGCCTAATGATGTACGAGCCCTGAATCTTATGAACGCTGCTGCTTCCGCCGTGGTGAAAGATATACCCGATCTATGCATAGCCTACGGTGTCAGCGATGAATACAGGTCGGTCAATTATTGCCCCCTTTTTACAACCCTTGCCCCCCAAAACATCTTTCTTTCTTCCATCCGTTCATACCTTTCCAGTTTCGTCTTGCACAAATGCACCACCCTCTTCGACCGCCGTTCCTCCAAACTTCTCTCCACCATCCTCTCAACCTTCACAGCCTTCTACATCCACCTCTGGACCACCCACTTCCCCTCCACTCGCCTTCAATCACCCTACCTCCCCACCTTCGACGCCCGCACCATCTGCTATCCCAGCCTTGGCAACCTGCGAGACTACCTCTCATGGCGCCAGGTGGACTGCCATATCAATAATCTGTACAACACGACTTTTTGGGCGATGAGGCAGAAAGGCGGGATGGGGGCGAGGGAGGTGGAGGAGGAGCTTAAGGGGACGCTGGCGAGCGACAAGAATGAGATTCTTTGGGGGAGGTTAGGGATTAATTATAATGATGAGGAAGAGTTATTTAGGAAGGGGAGTGTGGTCTTTCGCGAGGTGGGTTGAAGCTGCTCGACTCTGTGGGGTTGATGAATGTATGAAGAGTACTGACAAGCGAAATCAGTATGAGCTGAATGAACCGGCGACAAACTTTGAAGCCAAGGCAGCACTGGGAAAGGAAGAGGCAAAGACAACGACTGCAGTGCCGGAGAATGAGCTAAGCATAACGCAGAAGGAGAAGGCAGATAAAGCCAGGAGAAAGGCGATAGTGGTGGTGAAGCACATTGATATCATTAAGGATGACTTCTGGGAAAGGAGGCCATGGATAGTGACTGGTAAACCTGGGAAGCCACTTGCGGTCAGAGACCAATAGAGTACATGGAAGAATCACGGATTCCCAGATGTTTGAATTCTACCTCATAGAGAGGGTCTTCGAAGCATATTGACGCTCACGAATGTTTCACGTTTTGCCTTTCAGTATCAACTTGCTCCTCTCTTATCATAACGCGCTGATCTTGTTTCGCGCAACATCAATTTTAACAGCACTAGCAAAAGGAATCATCCTTCTTTGCCAGCCGCTTCTGCCCCTTCCGTCTCTTCCGCTCAGCTTTGCGTATAGCCTCGTCTGCTGGTGTCGAGCTGTCTTCTGGAGAGCCCGCTGGTTGCGTGCTACCGATGACAGTTGACCAGGAAGCTTTCGTCTCTGAAGAGTCTGAGGTTGCAGCAGCCTTCGCTGCTTTCCTTTCTCGTCTTCTCTGTTCCTTCTCCGACAGATTCGGTGGTACAGAAACGTTCTCAACCTCTGTTGCCTTCCTTCTCCGGCGCTTCTCGTCCTTCAACGCTGATCTAATGGCTTGGTCAGCTTCTGGAAGCTCCTTTGACACGTCAACGTCTTGGCTCTTCTTCGCATGCTTCTTCTTTTCTTTAGATTCAACTTGAAAGAGATGTCCGATCTGCTCAAACTCATGTGTAGGATGCAATTTGGCTTTAGTCTCTCCCCGTTTTCGATCCTTGTCCCTGATATCCAAAAATTGGCCAATTTGGACAAAATCTGTCGCGGCTTTGGCTTGGGATCTATTTTCCTTCTGTGACAATGATCGAGAAGGCGTACTCGTCCGGCTGCTCGTAGATGCCTGCCTGTCGTGGTCGTGGTCGTCAAATGTATCGCTCTTTCTCTTCTGACCTCTTAATCTTTCTCGCCTATCCTCGCTAATTGTTCCCTCCATCTGCTGCCCCTTCACAAAGAAACCATAAAGACCATTATGCTTCCCTCTATAAGCAGCTGAATTCGCAATGTCTGGGGTTGCCCTCCCACTCGTTGCCTCGCTAACGCTGTTCTTCCCAATGTTGTTCAATGCATTTTCGAAGCCCTTCAACCACCATTCGTTTCCAGCAGCAGGCTCGTGTGTCTTCTTGCCGATGCCAAAGGCGTTCCTCTTTTGCGATACAAGCAACGGTTTGACGAGACCGCGGCCGGTGTTGTTGTTTTGAATGGGATCGTAAGCGAGGCCACGGCGGCCTTTTTGTTGTAAATGGGGACGACTATCGAGAGAGTGGCCAGGGCCTACCCAGCCAAGGGAGAGTAGATGAGCGTGGGCATCCATGAACGACAGGGGCAACCAAGAGTGAGGATGAATGTCAACTATTTTGAGGTTGCATCATTATCTCAAGGCTCATAAAGCCACTGACGATAGTAAGGGAGACTCTAGGTGGAGAAGTATCCCGAGACACAACATCTGCCTTCGCAATGAGAGATCATGTGTCAAACAGCCTAGGTCTCAGGGCGTCCATTGGCCAGGTTTCGGCTAGCCTGCGCCCTGTTCAACCGCCCTGTCCAACAGGCTATTTCGAGCGTTTTTCTTGAGTATATAACACTCATTCTACGCGCCATTCAACATCGATTTAGACAGTCAATTCCATCAATTCAACAGACATTCTACTAGCTTTCTAGGCGGATTTGTCTGACATCATGTTTACCTAGACTTAGGCAGAGTACGAAAATTAAATATTGCACTTGGCAAAACTCGACAGGTCAAGCCGAGGAATAGCCGCTTCAGTGCCCGTCAAGATCGCGCAACCATCACCACTACATATTGAAACCTTGCCCTCGCAAGCTATCGGTCTAGTGTTACTGCTGACATGGCACAAGCAGCTAACCAAAGTTGGAGAATAATGACTCGAGATGGTTGAAGCATCGGCTGTTGACTACGGCGGAGAAGGCATAACCCGCGAGCAGTTATCTCGGAACAATAGCGATAACACCTCTAAGGAACGGCAGGGTCATGGTTTGTCTGATGCTTCCAGGGGCTGATGCTTCCAGGGGCTGATGCTTCCAGGGGCTGATGCTTCCAGGGGCTGATGCTTCCAGGGGCTGATGCTTCCAGGGGCTGATGCTTCTAATTGCGAGGCAATTGCAATGTCCTGACAACACATGCAAGACGTTCATCTCAAATTATGGCCCGATCATTCTTCGTCCCGATCGATATCCGAAAACACACTTTCTAAAGACAGCAAATCATCGTACCCGAGCTGCTCGATTTAAGTAGGTTTTGTTCCATACGCCAGTTCTTGATTCGTGCTCCGCGACCTAACCGACTCTGGCTTTCTCCAGTCGTGATCAATGACATTGACGTGCCTCGAGTCTGGCTGTCTTCTTTCCATCCAGCTAAGCCATAGTCGAAACACCTGGATCTGAAGTGTCTGCACGGCCTAAAGCTTCATCAACAACTCAGAAGACATGGACCTAAATACACTGCTGCGCAACCACAGGTAAGGGCCCACGTTACAGAGCAACAGGCTGTGCAAGAGAGTGATTCGTTTCGGGTTACCGCGAGGGTGTTCTCCATGTGCCGTGGTATTTGATGAATGAGTGTATGAAGAGAAGAAGCTATCTACGCAAACTAGCAAGGAAGAAGGATATAGGCCTGTGCTGAGTAAGCCGCCAAGGAGGACCTACAACAGTATTCGGGCCCGAACAATCCTCTCGCTAGCACCTCTGACAGCTGCGCAACGTCAGTCGCCATATCGAGTTACGAGATGTGTCCTCTGCCTTATAGTACTCCTTGCTGAGTGGATCTGTTACGGAGTCTGGCCTGTCACCAAGTTCTGGCTTGACTTCACAACCCACTGCAAGTCTGTAGTAAATTCAACGCTCTAACGCCGGATGAATCTTGCATGCTGAGACAGTACTATCTGATCCGTCCAGAGCTTCAGAGTTTGTGCTTCGGTGATCCCCATTGGTCTTGCTTGTCAAACTTGCATAAGTGAAATATTCAATTGTCTTTTCGGATCCTGATCGCTGCTATCGAGCCACCAATAGAGGTTCCCAGGAATTTCGACAGTCTAGTTCTCTAAGGTGAGGTTTCGCGAAGTTCGTACCATCTTAACTTTGAAGTGCCCAATACCCCATATAAAACGTTATCCGGATCGTATCCCAATAGTATTTTGTGCCACGATTCGAGACCCATCTCTATTTTCCGTTCTTTTCCTCAACCGTGGCGGGATATCTTTCACATTTGCTGAGTCTATCCATTCCCTCGCTATATCGTCTAGATTTTGATGTCAATTTTCATACAACGTATGCGTTCCAATTCCTCGAACCTCACGCTCGCACCATTGGACTGTCCAGAAGCGCCTCTTATATTCTTTTGCTAACAGAGTTAGGCACTCGCGATCTGTCTGTCACCCACAGACATATCGAGTATGCGTTTATCGTGGACTTTCTCACACGCAGCTGAGTGTACGACACACATTTCGATCTTCGTGGAGCTGGACGGCAAACCAGGAAAGGGCATTTAGGTGAAGTAGCAGGAGACATTGCCAACCCGTGCGGCGTGGCTCATCGTCATTTTTCGCTCCGCAGCCCAGAAAGTGGCAAGAAAATGAAAGAAAAAGCCTATTCGAGCATTGTTGATGCACGCAATTGGCCCGACCACATTCATGACTTCTGTGTGTGGCAACCGTCCCTCTCAATAGCAACTTCTTTGGGACAATGTCCTTGGACATGAGGAATATAAGCAGTTCTTGTCAACCTTGACGTACCCTGGTAGCCACTTCTACCGGCATGGCGAGCCGATACCCAGTCTTTACCGCTGCGGCGAGTGGATGGATCGCGTGAAATGTGTTTGAGGCACGGATTATGACACGATGGTGTATCATTGGAAAATTGACCTGGACAGAGTCATGACAGCAGGTTGACCTAGCCAATACGATGAGGACCTTCCTTTCAGCATACTGAGCCGCCAGTGGTTACGAGATCAACTACATGTCCAAATGGTCTACCACTTTCACCTTGATGGCCCCACGATGAGTTCAGCTTCAACAAGACTGGCCTCGACCGAGCCCTGAAACGAAGTACCCGGCGGAGGTGAAGCCTGGCAGCACAACAGGTATCCGTGGTCAATGAGAGGGTCCCCCCTGTAGGGGGCCCCACCCTCAGCAGGGGTATACCCCTGCTGAGGCCACTCGTCTGCGACGAGTGGTGAACAGCCTAATGGCTATATCAGCGTAATGGCCATCTTTTTGTATATTCATTGTAAAATGCGTTGTAGATGGCCCAATTAAGCGAATTTTGTATATTTTTTAATAGATTTCCTCTTGCGAATCTACTGCGAATTGCCTAGCTAAATTTAAGCTTCGTAGCTGCTCTGTCTTAAGCTCTACACGTAATTATCTCTCTCTTCTCAAGATCCGTTCGAGCTGAGTATCCTCCTCTTCTTAACGCTGAGTAACTAATTCTCTTGCTTGAGAAGAATATAGAGCTCTCTTCTTTTATAATTAATATTAAGTTTAATAATAATGTTTTTGATATTTATTTACTGTAATAGTTAATTCTATTAAATATAGCTTTGTTTATATTTCATTTTTAATCTATATAAGAGCGCTCTTAATAAATTTTATTTATAAAGATTTTGTACAACTTAGAATTATTTATTTAAGTAAATTAACTTATTTTTAAAGTGCTTTAGTTATATATAAAGTTGTCGAAGCTGAATGAGAGAATTCTGAGAGAGTAGATAATTGATTTAGTTGAGAAGAAGCTTAATAATCTTATACTTTTATTAATATAATTTATAAATTATAAGAAATTAATTTATATTCTTAAAATAAGAATAGAATAGAGTTCTTCTTAAATATCTCTTTTTAAATACTCAAAATAGTAACTAGAAATTTAAGTTTATTAAAATCTGAGCATTCTATATAAGTAATCTAATTAATAGTTTTAACGTGAAAATATTTAAATAACTGAAATAAGATAATATTATTACAGTTACAGATCAGCAGCTAGCAGGTTTAGCTCTGACTGCCGAAGTCTTAATAATCAGTTAAGATAGTAAGCTTTGCAGATGAATATCTTCTAGAATTACGGAGATCTGATTTAAGAAGATATATTCAATCAGAATAATTAGAAATAAATACTGAGATAAATACTTAAGAGTGTTTAAAAAGAGCATTTAGAAGTAAGTGCTTAAGAGTGCTTAAGAAGAGCATTCAGAAATATTATACACAACTTATTAGTAATAATTATATAAATAATTGTTTATTTTATAGTTTTATAATCTTATTCTTCTTTTATAATTAACTTATATTATTAATTATAATTTATCTTTAATTCTTTTATATAAGAATAGTGATTTCTATTCACAATTCTCTAATATTTAAATTTTATTATAATTAGTCTTAATAGTTTCTAATACTTTAACTATTTATTATCGAATATCAATCACTTTATCATAATAATCTCATCAAAATAAATATATTATACTTTAAATAAGAATAATCTTAAGAAAAGATCGCTGATATAGATTATATCTTCTTAAAAATTAACATCTCTAATATATTTTATAAAGATAGAAAGAAACTTTAGATCTTCTTAATCTAAGTTAATATATACATTCAATTTAATATTCAGAAGCTGAAAATAATTGAAGTTAAGATAATATTCATAATCACGTATCTTTAAAATAAAGTATTTAATTAATTCGAATTATATTTAATAAATTATTTAAAGAAATTGATCGAAAATAAGAAAGTGAAAATAAAAAGAATCTTCGTTAATTACTTTTACTTCAAGAAGTGTATTAAACGGATGTATAAAGAAGTGAACGAAAAATGAATCGCTGAACGAGAAGTTTAAAAACTTTAATAGATAGATTTAATAATAGAGTATATATTCAAGTTTCAATAGATTATATTAAGAATTAAATAGAATAACACAGTACTTATAACAAAATATTATTTAGAACTAAAGAATTCAGTTAAGAATGAACTGACTCGAATTAAGAGACTAAATAAATTAGAAAGTCTAATCAGTATGTTTATTAAAATAGATAATTATCTATATAAAAAATAAATAAAAAGAGAGTAAGAATACTCTTAGATCTTCATTTCTAATAAATATTGAAAAGACAAATATCAATCAAAATAAATTTGTTATTTTCGAGAAATGAATTTAAATGTCACGAATTATAAAAGATTTAAAAAGAAATTTAATTAAAACAAACTCTCTTCAGCTTAATAAGAAGAGCGGATGAAAAAGAATTTATATCTTTATTGCGAAAAATCGGAATATTAAGCTAATAATTACTTAAATAAGTAATAATTACACGTTATCTCGAACAGATTAAAAGAATAAATAATAGAAGAATCAGATAACACGTAAGATATTAACTGCGCTAACATCATAATATTAATATTAGAAATGATTGTTAAACTGTTTAAGTAGATTTGTAATTAAGAATTTATAGAATTATTTCATGTCTATATATCTTAAACTGTTTATTATAACAATCAATACATCATTTATAGATTAGATAAGAATAGCTTGAGATAATATTCTAAGAAATTCAGATAAAAGAAAGTATAATAATTATTAAGTATTATCTTTAAAATACTTTAGAAATAAGTATTAAATAATCTTAAGTATAATAAAAATTATGTGAAGATAATTATTAAGTTCTGAGAAATAACATTATATATAAATATAAATTGTGAGTTGAAATTCTAACACTAATATAAGATATATACGCCCGAGAAAATATTATAAAGAATTAAGTTAAAATTACGATTAAGAATATATTATATAGAAGATTATTTAGATTAGAATTAAGAATAAATTCATTATTATCAGAGCAGTAATCTTTAAGAAGTAATTAATTTATATAAGATTAATATCTCCGCTTATCTTAAAGAGATATAAAGCGCAAGTATAATATAAATTTAGAAATTCAAGAAATTAGAAGTGATAAGAGTGATCTGCGATAAAGAATATCATATCTCTTATAAGTTATACGCGCATTTTTCATGTGATAAATTAAAATATTATTTCGTGAAAGAAGAATATACTTATTTCAGAAACTTTAAATTAAAAGAGTTAAAAAACAAGAAGATCTTTTAAATTCGAGATATAATAAAGAATTTACTCTTAAATCTCAGAAAATAGTAGTAATTAATATTAATTACGCACGATATCTAGTTATATAGATCCGAACAGAATAATATTAAATTAAAATTATGATCGATTTTAAAGTTATTGAGAATTATATCTCTCTAATATACGTGATTTGATTTCGTCTATTTACACAAGAAAAAGATAAAGTTTATAAATTAATATTAATAAATAAGAGTTCTATCGAATAAGATTAAGAATGAGTGAAAGTAGAAACTTACTTACTAAAACTTAATATTTAATAATACACGAAATAAGTAGTGTTGAATATTATGAAAATTAAATATAATATTATTCTGAACATTTTATGACTGAAAGTTTATAATTTAATAGTTAGTTAAAAATAATGAACTATTAACTTTCTTAATTATATTTGTAAATTAAATATAGTTGTGATATTATTTATAAAAGCAGTATGAATAAAACTCGATAATAAATATTTAGTAGAAATAATAGAGAGTTTTCTTGAGTATTTATCTGAATATAACGAATTTAAACATTTGTTTATTGAGAATAAAAGCGCATTAGCGCTATCTAAGTATTAATTCTAAAATCATAAGATTTCTTTAAAATTTAATAAGAAATTTATTTATAAATTTATTTATTCTCTTTTTAAGAAAGAACTTAAGATTTTACGGAAGTATTTTAATAAGAATTAAAAGAAAGAATTTATTTAATCTTTAACTTTATCTGCAAAATATTCAGTTCTATTTATTTTAAAATTTAATAATAAAATGCGTCTATATATTAACTATCAATAACTTAATAATATCACGATAAAAAATCGGTATATATTATTATTAATCTTAGAATTACATGATCGCATTTGTAAGATAAAGTAATTTATTACGCTCGATTTATAAGAAGTGTATAATCTAATAAGAATAAAGAAGAGAGAGAAATGAAAAATTGCATTTCAAACTTATTATAATCATTATAAGTATCTGATTATATTCTTTAAGTCAATAAATATTTCTATCTTCTTTTAATCTTTAATAAATGATATTCTGAGAGAATATTTAGATTAGTTCTATATTATTTACTTAGACGACATTCTTATATACTTAAAAATTAAGAAATAATATATTGAATATATTTAAAAGATGCTTCGCGCTTTTTAGACGAAAAATCTATTAATAAAGATTAAGAAGTGCGAGTTTTACAAATAAAGTATTAAGTTTCTTAAATTCATCTTAATAATTATAAAGATTTAGATAAATAAATTCAAGATAATAATCATACTCGAATAATTATAATTTATATTAATAAAAGAATTATAATTATTTCTCAGATTTATTAACTTTTATTGAAGATTTATTATGAATTACTCAAAGATGATTGTCTTATTAATATAAATAACTCGGAAGAAAGTATTCTTTATCTAAGAAATAGAAGTAGAATCTTTGTTTTAGAAGCTGAAACAGAAATTTATAATAATTTCTATTCTCGCAATATTTAACTTTAAAAGATAAATTATGTTTAAGATAAATGTATTAGATTATACTATTAATATATATATAAGTTAATCTGATAACGAAGAATAATTAAAACTCATTATTTTTTATTTTAGAAAGATGATTTTAGCAAAACTTAATTATAAGATTTATAATAAGAAACTTTTAATTATAATTATCGCGTTTAATAAATAATGAGTATACTTAAAAGAATTTAAGTACTCTATAAAAGTATATATAAATTATAAAAATCTATTATACTTTATCATTATTAAGATGTTAAATAAATGTTAGATATAATAATTCGAGCTATTATTAATTTATAACTTCAAAATTTTTTATCGAAAAAGAAATAATAATATTAAAGTTAACGCTTTAAATTATTAAGTAAATTGCGCTTGAGATATTAAAATCGCTTTATAATTAATTTTATGTGAGAATAAGAACGAATTTATAATATATAATCACGTTATAATCGCTTCGATATTTCAGATCTCTAATTAAGATTAGAAAGATCGAATTATTAGATTATATTTTAATGATTATTTATCTCGCAAGATGTGAAAAAATCTCGAAAAATATTCAGTCTTTCAAAAATAAGATAGTAAGCTGATCTTATATAAAGAATTGATATATATTATAAATTAAGTAAAGAAAATGATTATTCAATAATATTATAAGAAAATATCTTATAAATATTAAGAAATAGAGAAGATTCTAAAATATATTTCCAAATTCTATTATTTTTTAGAAATAAATAAAGCGATTTAATAATAAATTATTAACTGCGATATTTATTAGAAAATTAAGTACTTTTAATATAAATTATATAGAGAGATGTAATCTTTAAAACAATCTAAAGAAGTATAGAAATCTATCACACTGAACTTTATTATTAAGCTATTATTATTTAAGAACTTAATAATTAATATTAGTTATAATAGCATTCTGATTATTATTAATAAATTAATAAAATATATCTACTTTATTAATTATATAAAAGCATTGAACGCCGAAGACTTAATCTACACGTTTTTATAAATAGTGTTCGCAAATCACGATATATTAATAAAGATTATTTCTGATCGGAATAAACTATTTACTTTTAAATTTTAAAAATTATTAATAAATCAACTTAAAATTAAATATAAACTGTTTATGATTTATCACTTATAAATAGACGAATAAATTAAGAGAATTAATTAAACATTGAAATAATATCTATAATATTATATGAACTATCATTAAAATAATTGAGTAGTACTTCTATTATTAATATAATTCATATATAATAGTGCTTTAATAATAACTGAAATATCGTCTTTCTATATTAATTATGAATGAAAATCAATCTTATATAAATAATTAAGAGAAATGAAATAACTTATATAAAAATCAGTCATTAATATATAATTATTAATTAATTTATATTAAGAATTAATAAAACATCTTAAATTTATTAATTAGAAGTTTGATATATATTATAACTTTAAAAGAATTAGCGAATCAAATCTTAAAGAAAGAGATTTAATATATTTGCTTTATTAAAATATTAAAATTAAAAGATTTAATATAAAATTGAATCACACAAAATTTAATCTTTATTTAATTTAGAAAGTTTTAAACAAATCAATTTATAGACTTAAACTTTTAAATATTATAAGAATTTACTTTATATTTAATATTTCTCTCTTAAAATCTATATTAAAGAATGCTAAATAAACTTTGATTTAATTAAACAATCAAGATTAGAAGTATAAGATAGAAAAAGTGCTTAATAATTAAAAGATTAAAGATAAAACTTATTATTTAATAAAATAATTAGATTATAATATGTTAGAAAATATATAAGAATCAGAAATGAATCTCAATCTCACGATTCTTAAGAATTATTATTATCGGAATTCTCGATATAAGAAGAATTAAAGAAAGCAGTTAACTGCTCTTTATTAAAAGTGATATTCAACTTAGTATTGATTAATAACCTTTTCTTTTCTAAATATTTCTCTTCTTAATTAAGCTTTTTTAGAGATTTAATCTTTCGAGTAATTATCTTATTCTAAGTTATTTAAAGAGACTTAATATAAAAGCTCAGACTCGCTATCTTCGCAGTATTCTATTAAAGATAAAGAAGAGTTATCTTCTATATAATCTTTAAACGCAGCTCTTTTTATCATAATCTTTAAAAGTCGATCTTCGAGAAGTTATTATCGCAATAAATATTATAATAAATATACTTTAAATACTTTAAAATGTCTTTAAAAAATATATAAAAACAATTTTATTCAATATAAACAAAATATATAATTATAATCAGCACTCTTAATAAAGTTATCTTTTCCGTCTAAATCTAATATTATTTATAAAAGAAAGATTTACTAATATAATACTAAGATATAATAAAAGAAGAAGAAAATAGAAATTATCAAAATTATAAAGATAAGTTTAAATAGCTTAAGAGATTAAGTTAATTCGAAAAAGTATAATGTTATAATTATAAATCAATAATTAATAGATTTGACTCTAACTATTAAAGTCTTAATAATTAGTTAAGATAATAAGTTTTACAGACGAAGATCTTCTAAAATTACGAAGATCTGACTTAAAAAGATATATTTAATTAGAATAATTAGAGATAAATATTAAGATAAATACTTAAGAGTACTTAAAAAGAGTATTTAAAAGTAAGTGCTTAAGAGTGCTTAAGAAGAGTACTTAGAAACATTATACATGACTTATTAATAATAATTATATAAATAATTATTTATTTTATAGTTTTATAATCTTATTCTTCTTTTATAATCAACTTATATTATTAATTGCAATCTATCTTTAATCCTTTTATATAAGAATAATGATTTCTATTCACAATCTTTTAATATCTAAATCTTATTATCTCTTATGTTACTAAATCTGTGATTCTTCTCTTAAAGATTTAGTGTTGCCGAGCTTAATACAATATTATCGCTATCAAATCGCACATTTCTTGATATAAGAAACATTAAATTCTTAAATATAATTTTGTTTTATTTTAACTTAAAACATCATCGTTTCAGCTTTAAAACAGTTAGAAATTCTTTATAAATACTCTTAAATCCTCTTTATAATAAGATTTAACTATTTTTATTATTATATTTTATAAAAATTACTCTTTTCTAACTATTTTTAATAAAAATCAATAAACATCAGTCAAAAATCAGTTAAAATCAATTATTTCTAAATTAATAAAATTCTAATAAAATCTTAATAAAATATAATTATCTTAAGATACTCAAAAGCACTTATATAAGCGCTCTTAAACAAAATCAGTCTTAATTTCAAGCGCGGAAAGCGAAATCTACTCAATTCAAATAATTAAACGAGCACGAAAAGCCTCCTCACGCCCTCAATTCTTACTTTATAATGATGCAAATTTCTTAGTGAATAGCTCTAATTCTAATATTGAATTTAAGTCTATTCCGGACGAAATCGAGTCCCAACTGAGTAAGATACAGCCAAATATCTTTGTTGAAATTTCTTTTTAAGTCGAATTTTACTTAAAATCGAATTTTTCCCCGCCTCAAAATCACTCTTAAAATACTATAAAAATCCTTCAATCATTAGCTATTAATAGTAGACAGAGAGTACCAAAAATCCCTAAAAAATGAACTGAAAATCAATTAAATGATCACACAAGTATATTATTTTCTTATTTTTTATTATTTCTTTTAATTCTTTCTTTATATTCTATATATATAACTAATATTTTAATAGCTCCTTTTATTACAGATAATTCTATAGCTGATAAAAAGTTAAATAACTTCTTGATTTCTTCTGCAGAAACTACAGAATAATTTGAAAACCATTCAATTTCAGAAATTCTTCGTTCTTTATCTAATTTTAAGCCGCTTTTGTTAAAGTCTCATTTAGAGCAGCCTCGAAATATCGATCTTAACAAATATTGACATCCTCTTGCCCTCTTCCAGTTATTCTTTAACTGGAAAACAATAACTATTATTATTAAAGAAACGAATTCTTTTGCATTTCGCAGTAATTCAGCTCAAAATTCGTGAGTTTCTCTTTCTATTAAAGAGCTATATTATTTTTTTGGCTGTTTATTATTATTATCTCTTTATAAACAATTCTTCCGAGCTTATTCTTGACGTTCAAATAAAGTTTTATTTAAAACTCCTCTTTCAAAAAATCGATTTAAGTAAATTATTAAGAATTTTTACTTTAAAGATCGCGGTTTAAATTCGATTAAAAAAGACTTTAATTAGTGAGATAAATTAGAGTCTATTTTCTCTATTTTACACAAAAAATCTACTTATTATTGACTTCCCAATATAAATCTTATTATTAATAAAGTTATGCTTAAATATAAAGAAAGAACTTCTCAGAAAATCACTATTCTCGATAAGTCTATTTCTACAGAATTTAAGCTATTTGCTTTAGATGATTCCGGTTATATCTATAACTGGAAATATACTAAATCGGGCATAGCAGAAGAAATATTAAGAGAGAGAAAAAAAGTTTCTATTTCTATTCTTAATTCTTCAATTTCTACTTCTTTAAATCTCACTCAGTTAGTGATAATTCAACTTACAAATTCTCTTTCTAAATTTATTAAAAATGAGCTCTTTTTTCATTTCTATTTGAACAATTTATTTGTTTACTGGAAATCTGCACAGGCTCTAAAAGAGCGTGGAATAGTAGTTACTGAAACTGTTCGAAAGGAAGCTACAGACTATCCTCCACAACTTTTACAGTTAAAAAAAAAAAATAGAGCTCTAGAATAAGGAGCTCTACAGGCCTCTATTATAGAGAGGATAGTCTGTTGACTATGGCAGAATGCAAATACGATTATGAGTACGTTCATTTTTTATTTTTCTTTATTTCTATTTTTTTCTCCCTTATTTTCTTTTTTAAAACTCTGAAAAATATTTTTTAAATTACTTCTATTTTTTCTTCATTTAATGATCTATTTCTTCTAATTTTATCTTCTTTTTCCATTAAGTTATACTCTCTTTTATATAAATTTGCTCTGAAATTTTCTTCTTTTTAATTTTAATGTTATGAAATGATATATTAATAATTTTTTAGGAATGATCACTGAACACAGAATAGAAGATACTATTTTACGCCTACGAAAACATCTCAAAAAGACTGCTTTAAATACCGCAATTACTCGAAAATCATTTGAAGATCAATCAACTAAAATTCTTTCTATTCCCTTATTTATTGATTGTTATAATCAAAATATGGGGGGGGTAGATTAAGCAAATCAGCTCCGAGCCGCCTTTACCACTAATTTTTCTTGAAATCGAAAGGAATTCTTTTCTGAAATCTTTCTTACTATTAATATAGCTGTTGTTAATAGCTATAAGCTTAATTTAACTCTAAATAAATCGAAAATAAGCTCTACTGAAAATCGAAAATCTATATAATATCGAGAATATATCGAAGAATTAGTAAATCTTCTATTTTATATAGAAGATGAAGATTTTTCTGATAAAATTACTCAAAAATCCTATTCAAAATACGAATATCAGTTAGTTTTAAAAGGATCAAAATCAGACAAAAAAGAGATCTTTTTTTCAATTATTTCTGATTTTTCAAATCATTCTCAAATTCAAAATTCAGCTCAAAAACGAGGATATTATATTATTTATTCTAAAAAAAGTAATTTAGAGATAAAAAGAGTGAAGAAAAATTCTCAAAATAATTTTTAATTAACTCTTTAATTGAATAACAATTTAATTAAAGTAGAAAAGACTATTAAATTAAAAAGAGAAAGAGATTATAGAGAAAAGTTAACTCTTTAATAATGTAAAGAGTGTGAACAATATATTTATTTAGATTATTGGAATTCAGATCATATAAATAAAGAATAAAGATCTTTTTATTCTTTTTATTTCTATTTTATAATAATAATTATTAATAAATTAAATCTTTTCTTTTT
>JAABUK010004315.1_pt1 | contig 23248 bp, 26 predicted proteins | sample 5559141 | NCBI WGS metagenome assembly JAABUK01 (sample SAMN10711869, study PRJNA513367) | rock metagenome | isolation source: Antarctica rocks | place: Antarctica: Victoria Land, Pudding Butte nord | collected 2016-01-03
ACAAGCCAGTCACCTCTGGGTGTCACATGTTCACATACATGCAAGCCCTGATAACACAATACACAAACGATCTACGCATACGCACTGAACAACACACCCATGTCTCAAACACTTTCTTTACCCAGTCTGTAGAATGCGGACTCATGCTGCTGGACTATGTATATAAAAAACATTGCGTCACGAGCTATTCCGTGTCGCAAGAAATTGTGTGTATTTGTGGTTTTGGTGGCCTGCCAAGGAAGCTGAGGATCAAAGCTTCACTGCGCTCCACAGGACAACTTGAGTATTAGTGCATGATATGCAGTTCTAGTACATGCTTGTCAGCTACCAGCCACTGATTTCAGACAAACAAGCTCCTGAGCCATTCAACTTACAAGGTACTGATGTATTCATCAAGTCTTCCATGCATATTACACTGCTCTACAGAGGGCTGCCCCCCCCCCCCCTCCCGAGAGGAGCACTCATGGTCATGCATGACCATATATATATGGGAGCGGCTGAGACTCATCCAGCTGGAGCATACAAAATGCTGCAATGCTGATGTTGTATGCTCCAGCTGGATGAGTCTCAGCTGATCCCATGACCATACAGTTCATCAAGCATATGCTCAGTGGTCTGCAGACAGTTCAGGGAGTTGCTCAGCATGCCACTGCATGCAACAGAGTGGCAGGCTGGGAAACAGCGCTAAGCATCCTGAAAGACAAGCCATGGGGAACTTGCCAAAAGCCAACACAAAGTCTGGCTGTTGGTTGGCTCTCCTAGGCTTGCTTTGCAGTACGCTTAACGGTATTTTCCACAGTGACACAGGTTTTCTTGTGCTGCAATGTGCCTCAAGGCGCCATACAAAAAAGGCTTAGCTTATACACCTCAGCAAGTCTGCTTACAGTGGTTCATGCTGACCAGTAACGACATATGTCTACTAACCATCTTTCACTTGCATGTTGCTGCTGTCCTGACAAGGCCTCAAAGTTGTGGGTCAAGATGAGACTGTGCCTTGCACATGTGGTGACAGCTGAAGTGATAGCCTGTGTTTGCCAAAGGGGCAGGCAGTCCCCAAAACAGTGATGCGTCTTTGCCAGATTTGCTACAGTGTGTGCATGAAATTGCCATGAGGTTTCGCCTTTCTAGCACTGTTTGTCACGTCAGGATTGTGACATTAAGAAAAGAAAAGAAAAGACGACGCCGTTAGGCGTTCAATGTAGCAAAGCTTGAGATCATCCTATATTGGGCCCAAGCTTCCCTTGGCCTTACAGCCATTTAAGTGGCAGGTCAGGAAAGGGGGGGGAGGAGACCTAACCTTGCCCCCGGCTGTGACATAAATTGACACTGATTGCCATGCTTGTAAATAGCAAAAGCAAGTTATATTTTGGCGATATAAGCATTGTTGCCAGCTTTGCGACAGCATGCAATGTGCTGTTGGACCACCGACACATAATCTGCAACAGCGTTCACAGCAATTTATGTGAATACAAAAAGTGTAGTTAGCACTTAATATATTTTGCATCCTGTCAATGGCACACTGACTATGTTGGAAGTGGGGTCAGACATATGAAGAGATATGTCTGATTTCAATTGAAGCCGTCATCTGAGCCTGTGTGACGGCAGATCATGTCACCTGCCACGATGGTGGGGGATGGGGTCTAAGGCCCCCGGGGGGGGGGGGTATTGAGGAATGAGGCTGTAAAGACAGCAATCATTCATGGTTTTTCATGCTTTTGGTATGCAGATGCTTTGGATGTATACCAATGGATGGCATGCAAAGCATCTACAAGCCAGAAGCATGAAAAAGCATGAACAAACATGGATAGTTGCTGTCTTCAAAACAAGTGCAATTGCTGTACATGTTGCAACAGGCTCACCAGTGCCAGTCAATCAGGACCACCGACACATAATCTGCAACAGCGTTCAACAGCAATGTTTAGGAATTAGGCTGCAGTTGTGAAGACAGCAATCATTTATGCTTGTGCATGCTTTTTCATGCTTTTGGTATGTAGATGCTTTGCCATCCAATGGATGGCATACAAAGCATCCACAAGTCAAAGGCATGAAAAAGCATGAACAAGCATGGATAGTTGCTGTCTTCTCTCAGGTTCAGCGCACAAAAAGACCAAAGACTGCACTCAATCGCTTTTGCAATCTGACTGCCAAGTTTACACCCAATTGCAACATAGTGCATGATGACTACAGACAGCGTACAGCCAATGACATGCACAACTGCCAATGTCAACCTCCAAATGAGGCTACACGACTGAGAGTACGCATTGCATGCACAACTCAACTGACATTGCACCCACTAAGCAATGCCGTGTAAGTGAAGAGTCCTTGTTGTTACCTGCTCAGGTGTAACCCAAATCAGTTTTGTCAAAAGTCACAAGTCCCCAGAAATCTGCACTGGCAGGCATGCTGCATCTGTCTTGCAACGAGAATGTTTAGCATCCCCAGAGTCCTCCACCCGAAGGTAAGCAGCAGCCTTACTCTTGAAGCTCACCTGCCAACCTGACAACCCTGCAGTGTGGTCACAGTTTGTTGTTGCTGTCAAACCGATGTTGTGAATTGCTTGTGAAGGTGTGACAGATTGCTTGCCTGGCTTGCTAACTGTGCTTCCAACCTCACATCTCCAGTCAGGAAACTGCTCGGCATGCATGTTCCACTTGTCGATATATATATGACCAAGCTGTGTGTACGCCAAATTGTTGTGCAGGCTGATCAGCATGTCTGACAGCTTATCTTGTGCTGCACTCGTGTGCACACAAGCTAAGCTATCAGACATGTTGATCAGCCTGCACGACAATGTGGTGTACACACAGCTTGTGTGCACACAAGTGCAGCGCAAGAAAAGCTGTCAGACATGTTGATCAGCCTGCACGACAATGCCCTGGTTGCATTGCAGGCGAAGAAGAGTTACCAGTGCCCCATTCAAAGCCCGCAGCTTTGCATCACTCACACCCCCAGCCCCTTCCTACCTCTTGCCCTTTGTTGTCAACACCGTTCTCATGAACTTGTGCATGCAAGAAACCTGGAGCAACCTCTCTCAGCTTCAGGGCACAAAAAGACCAAAGAATGCACACCAAAGAATGCACAGTTGCTTTTGCAAGCTGAATGCCAGAGACTACATTCCCTGGTGCTGACGACCACACGCAGTTGCAGCATTGTGCATGATGACTACAAACAGCTGACAAGCAATGACATGCAAAACTGCCAACACGTGGCAATCTAGATCTGCAAGTCAACCTACCACAGCTGGGGGTACACATTGCATGCATGACTCCAACTGACGCGTCGACATTACCACTAAGCAATGCAGCAAGTGCTTATGTGGAGATTCTTTGGCAGTACCTGCTCAGGTGTAGCTCACCCCGCGAGTGTCACAAGTCAAATGCCCAGAAAGCTGCAATGGCAGGCAGGCTGCATCTGCCTTGCAGCGAGGATGAGAAACACCCCAGAGTTTTCCACCACAAGGTAAGCAGCAGCCTTACTCATGAAGATCAAAATTGATGACACCGCAACCATCACTCAACTAATCAAGCACATATATTACTTTTGGTCAAGCTGTCAATATATCTCTGACTCAGCGCATTATCTCAACAACTCAAGACTCAATTGGGCTGAACACAACACAAAACACAACAGTACGTTCAAACTGTACTTCTAAATGTACACACTAAATCACCAAAAGTGTCACGTTTTCTGCTTGTTACTGCTCTTGTGCTGACGCCGCTGCTTGATGGCTATAGGCTTGCCAGCTTTTTGTTTGAAAGCTTGTTGGCTCTGCTTTTCCATCAAGTGCTGTTGCAGCTTTGCCATCTGTCTTGTGACGTGTGCGCGCTGCCGCCGCAATGTCATGTTTTCTTGGAAGTGCTTCTGCTCCCTGAACCATTGCTGCAACACCCTCTGTACCTCTTTCTCGCCCATTGCATGCGCACCATTCTCCCCCAAAGAACCCCCAGCATCAGCCAGGACAGCATCTTGCCCAGTGCCAAGACTTCTCTCAAACTGTTGCTCTTCTTCTGCTGAGGTGAGCAGGGCAAAGGATGGTAGCTTGGGGTGCTTGGGAGCTGTTGGGGCCTTGCGGGGGGGCTGAGGGGCCGGCTTGAAGTTGCCGTGGTCTGTGATGTAGGTGTGTGCCAGTGTAGAGGGGTCCATGGCGGAAGCCAGCACACTGTGACCCCCGCCAGTGCCACTCCCTACAATCACCCACATGAAATTACATCACTCAAACCACCTGTGATACCGAATGGAGCCCGCGTGAGATGTGAAAGCTGATTTCAGTTCTATACACACTTGAAGTTTGCTGTTGATGTTCTTCAAAGCTTTGAGGAACATCAACAGCAAATTTCAAGTGTGTGTAGAACTAGCTTGAGAACAGACTATTCAGCGGCTAGTGACAGAGCATGAGAACTTCTGATTTGCGAAGAAGATGCACAGCCAGCATACGTGCCCTTGACTTTGCAAAGAACACATTCCAGATCAGATGTCAGGTCATCCTAGATGGCCTCACACACACAGTCTGTCAACAATGACAAAGCTGACAATGACACACACCTTGAGGGGGTATATGAGCCACAGCAGCAGCTGCTTGAGACAGGTGTGGGTGGTAGTGACTGGTCAGCAGGGACAGCTCCCACAGGGGAGCGCCACTGAGTGCTGAGTCAGATTCAGTGAGGCCAGTAGTTGTGGCTGCAGCCCAGGCGGGTGGTGGAGCTCCTGCTTCGTGCTCTAACAAGCTGCGCAGCTTCATGTTATGCCTGCAGCACTAGCAGCCAGAGTGAAGACCAGCAATGCATGCATGGCGTGCTCACATCTGTCACAACATGCCGGAAGCAATTATGTTCATGGCGTGGATCCAGCATAGCATTGCAACCTTACAGGCAGTTCCAGAACTACAGCGCTCTAGTTCCGGAACTGCATGTAAGGTTGCAATGCTATGCTGTGCAGCAGAGACAAAGCCAAGAACCACCTCAGAGGGATCATCACGCAGCAAGGATGACGCACAGACAACATGAGATACATGCCACACACATCCTTGCGCTTTCTTGAATGTACAGACACCTTGACATGCATGCAACAAACAATTGTGTAGTGCAAACCGAGCAAGCCAAGACATCTGAGCGCATGCAGCAGAAGGCAAATGCCCACCTGAGCAACCTGTTGACGAGAGACAAGCTACCCATTGCAGCTCCAGATTCCAGATGCAGGGCAGCACAGCTGAGAGACTTGGTAAACGCTGCCATGCGTGCAGTGTCCAGGGCCTTGCTTTGCTCCAGCAGCATCTGCTGGGCGACACACAGGAGCAGCACCACTTGTGGTCGCTCCTGGCTGGCAGGCTGGCTGATCGATGGCTCAGCTGTGCTGCCTGCAATCACAAAAGTGATGTTCAGTCTGCACATGTGTTGCAGAGCACCATTTGCTGGGCGTTGGGCAGCGTTGAGCAGCCACACAATAAGGGAGAGTCAGTATTCACTTGAAGTGCTTTGCATGCTGTAATCAACCACAGGTACCTCCGGTTCACACAAACCATGCATAACCACACACACAGAGCAGCGTGGATATGTTAACGACGCAAGGAACAAGAAATGTGAAGTCATTTCACTGCACACTTCTTATTGCTTGCGTCGTTAACGATATCCACGCTGCTCATCTGAGAGGTGTGAGGCAGCAGAGCTTTACCTTGTGATAACAGGTCATCAAGACTGCCATCATCAGGCTGCAGAGGCAGCAATGCCAGCTCTGGGATGCAGGCATAGAGGCGAGCATACAAGTCACGCCTGTCTATATTGAGCGCCTCCCCTTGACCCCTGCACCAATTCATCCCTTTTAGTGCCTTACAGTCTGGGGTGTAGAGCCAGTTGTGACTCAGCAGACATACTGGCTTGAAAGCACAGGGGTGTGTGGTGTGCAACAGAACCAAGCTGGTGGGAGTTCTGTTTGAAAAACAGCCTAAAGTTTGTTGGTGATTTTGGCCAATGACCATATATGATATCAGCGCAGCATGGTTTCATGTGTAGCGTGCAGACCAGTGTCAAGGAGCTCCACAAATGTCTATGTCCCACAAAACCAGATCTTGAATATTTAGGTATGCAGGGCGTCTATGCATCGTGCAAGGAGTGAAGAAGGCAATAACGCCCAAACGCTAACTTCTTTAAAAAGTTGAGTAAATCATTCATAGTCACGGAGACAGCCAGCTGGGTTTCCATGGAATGTTCATACATTCCATAGAGACCTTGGGGGTCTCCTTGACAGGTGTTTGCCTTTAGGTATCATGCCTTTTTTGTTCCCTTGCAAGTGTCTGCAGGCTGCACACTCTGAGGTAAAGTAAGCTCTGGTACAACGTGTTGCACATGTGTCACTCACAGCCTGGATTGCACTTATACAGTTGCACTTCGATGCAAATTGCTGCACCATACAGTTGCACTTTGATGCAAATTGCTGCACTGCTCAAGAAAAGTTTCTTAGTGCGTCAGGCTCCTTATGACCCTTCTTGTAACGCCACTAAGGAAAATCACAAAAAAGGCAAAAACAAAAAAAGGAAAATCAAGCCAAAGAGACAATTGGTCTTGATCTCCAGTTCATGTTTGTGCCGCCTTGTGCAAAACGTTTACTTGCTTGTAGACGCCAAAGATAAGCACCAAAGTTAGAGACGGCAGCCAGCAAATTAGCATTTGCACGCAGCAATGCTGAGAGGTACACATATTTCAAGATTTAGCTCTCCCTCTGGCCCTGCTTGGCGTTTGAGACTGCCTTGGTGATGATGGCATGTGCTGCCAGCGTAACCCAGCAGCCCTTACCAACATCACCACAGCAGTCCCAAAAGTCAAGCAGGGCTAACGAGAGCTCTCGAGACTTTACGAATAACAGTGTGTCACCAGCTTGTGCTTCAAGGTGATGCATGAGTCGGGAGTGTCAATTGTGGTAAAACTGTAAATAATATGTGCTTGTGCAAGTACAACACCGTGCCTTCTTATAGCACGTGTCCTTATATGTGGCTGAAATGAAGCAAATGACAAAGCATACTACATTGGAATGATCATTGTGGAGCCTGAACATCTTGAAAACGAACACAAAGTGGCTGTTCCCAACAATTTCGCTGTGCAGACCACGAATGTAACCAGAGAGAGCTGGCAGAGACAGTGCTCAAAAGAATTCTGGACAACTTTCAGCCACTCTCGCTGTGCTAGCCAAAGAGGTTTTGCTGCAACAAGCGTTGCAATTGACCAAAGCTTGAGCAGCAGGAGGATGCATGTAGGCTTGCAATGTCTTGAGTGTGTTGATCAGGAACAGAGGCTCAAGTCACCTTTGTCTCTAACCAACCAGGCTGAAGACCTTGCAACTATATGTCAAAAAAGCGGCCCTTTTGAGTCTATGACTTTCTGAAAATACTGAGTTCTGCTCACAACAGATGTCACACGGGTATTACCTCTGTTGCAGCAGCCGGCATCAGACACAACGCCTCAGTCAATTGTTTGGGTGCCAGAGTCGTTGTTGGTGTTGAACCAAGTGTTGCACCAGTCAAACAAATTGCAGCAGGCATGATGCCAGCCGTGACAACAATCTGACTGCTTGCATGCCAACTCCCTGTTGTGTTTTGGGAACAACAGGAAGTTGTTCGGCATCACAGTTGAATCACTGTCATGACTGACACTAAGTATGCTGCTCGCTGTGTCTGAAGCAAAACTCATACATTTGTGTACTTTGAACAAAGTTGACTAGCTGAGGTATGACCATGGCAAAGGGCAAGCAGAAGGGTACACACAACCCAAGCGGCACCAAAAAATGTCGAAAACATGTAGCATTCTGCACAATCTCTAAAGATGTGATGCTTTCTTAAGCTTGTGAGCTGAGCAGCAATCTGCTTTGCTGCACGCTGTGGCTGAGATATGATAAAGAAGTCATGATTTGCATCCTGGTTTCAGACAGCAGTCAAGCCAGCTGCTGCTGACTCACACAACTAGCCCAGCACCTCAGAGGCATGACAGCCACATGTGGTTGTACACCCCTGACCTTAGAGGCCGATACATTGTCACTGAATGCGTGAACAGCAAATTCATTGGCCCCCTAGCAGCCATTGCCCCCTAACCACCATTGCCCCCTAACAGCCATTGACCCCTGACAGCCATTGACCCCTCACAGCCACTGACCACCAACAGCCATTGCCCCCTAACAGCTATCGCCCCCTAACAGCCCTTGACCCCTAACAGCCACTGACCCCTGACTGCCATTGCCCCCTAACAGCCACATGAACAGCAAGACAGTGCAGCAGCAGGAAGAGGAAGAGCTCACTTGAGGATGTCAGAAGCTGTGAGCAGGGTGCGCAGGCGCTGCTGAAGGGGAAGCGCTGTCATCTGCATGATCTGTTGCATCACCTGTACCCCAACACAGATGCAGCTGTCAGCTACTTGATGAGAGTCTGCAGACTGCTTGTTTGTGCACTCCCAACACAAAAGATGTTGCCAAATACTTGACAAGAGTCTGCAGATTGCTTGGTTGTGACTCACAACTTGTGACCCAGACCAGGTGTGAAACACTCAACCAAGAAGCTGACGAGTGTGACTCAACACAAGAGAGTGATAGCGAGCTTCAGCCAGCTGTGCTTGTGCATGCAGGCTTCAGGCTGACACGTAAAGGTTGCTAAGCTTGAGCCAAGACCATGATGCAGGAGGTAATGGCAAATGCAGCCCTGCACAACGTGCATCTGCTCAAGCTGATGGGTGTGCACAAACAAGAGCCCATGGCCCCTCACGGGGTAGGGCCATAGTTTTGACAGGAGTACAAATTTACGCCGACACCCATTCGGGTGTGTTCTGTACAATAGGCCAATCGCGACTAAATCAATGAGTGTGTGCATGCAGGCCTAAAAGGCTGTGACTAACCTGAAGCAAGTCGGCAAAGTAGTCCACATCTATGAGGTGTGCGTACTTGGTGAGGCCATCCAGGGTGGGCATCAGCAGCGGGAACCTCTTCTGAGCACCGGCTGAAGTCAGCTTGTACCCTGCACAGACACACAGAATAAAAACAGTGGATGATGATGATGATGATGTCGAGTATCAATATTCAAAGAAAAGCAACAGTAGGGTTTAGGTACACCTAGTAGGCATTTGGCAAGAATGATTAGCTGGAATGCCTGTTAACTATTTTATTATTATTAGATAAAACCAGTGTTACATCACACTGGTGAGGACGCTCTGGCATGTTGCATTACTGTTGTGCCTACCTTGAGCCTGCTGTGCTTGAATGCCCGACTGAGTGCACTGCTTCAGCACCCTGAAGAAGACCTCGAACAGAGCCAGCAGCATCTGGGACTGAGTGACTCGTGCAGCAGCCCTGTCAGCACTGGCATCAGCCTCCTTGAAGGCCTTCTCCACCTCATCAGCTCTCCTGGTCTTCTTGCTCTTCCCCTTCGTCTTCACACCCTTCTTCTTGCCTACATCCCAGCCCAAATTGCATCTCATCAGAATGTCTCCCTAACTTCAGAAGCACAGCAGCTTCGCACACATCATGCTCGCACGTCATGCTCGCACACGTCATGCATGCATGTGGCATGACTGGTCAACATGCAGCCTGGTAACCTGATTCTGAAGCACAGCTAATGGCAGGCATTGCCTGATCCAAATGAGGCAACCTGGATATATAGCTTATGTAACTTGGAATGGGCCAGCATGGCTGCTCGGCAGCAATCAATCAAGCAGATTGAGTGCGCAACAATGGAATCATGCCTACCTTTGGAGACAGACTGATGCTCAGCATCCTTGAGCTTGAGCACCAGCAGTGTAGTCACCATCTCTGCTGGACAGGCACACTTGCGTCGCCTGATCAGGTCTGCAACCTGCAAGGCAGATTTTGTGGGCCTCAGAAGGGCAACACGCAATCACAGCAAGATTCAGTCTGGCATCTCTAAACATGCACCAGAGTATACACAGCTGCATCACACATGATCTACACTCTCAGCGTGCATCATTGATGCTCTAATCTGCGTTTGGAGAACAAACACTCAGGTGGGCTTGTATGCCTTGTGAATGCCACACAGAGTGGACAACGCAACATGATTGTGAGCATAATAACCTCACCAGCTGGACAGCTTCCACAGCCACCTTCCCCTCTTCATCATTCACCAGCACCTCTCTGATGGCGTCACAACTCAGTTGCCTGAGCTGAGCATCCTTGTTTGCCATGAGGGGCACGACAGCTTGCAGCAAGTCTGTGGAGTAGTTGAAGTGGTGTAGGGCTGACAGCATGCCGCACATGCAGCGGGCTGCAACCCGTGCCTGGGCAGGGTTCTTGGCAGGGTTGGATTTGCTGCCAATGGCTTGCAGCAGAAGCTTCAGGTAGGCCTGCATGACAATGAATTTCCCTCAAAGATGCAGCTTACATATGATCACTATATGTCGGCTGAAACATGCAGGGAGTGGTTTTTGGCACACCCAAGGTAATGCATTTCAGAGGTGTGCATGTGTGCAGCAAGATTCTCATGCCAAGTCAGCAATCATATGCACCATGTGAACAGGCCAACAAGCTGTAAAATGCATCTCAGGTTTGGTACAAAAAAAGCGTGGCTGATGAGAGCGCTTTGTTGCGCATCTGATAACAAAGTTAGCGTGCATGACGCAATGTCAACAGCACAAGATGCATCAACATGCCATGTGCAGGACTGATGTGAAACGGCGCATCTGGTCATATGGGTGTGACACAGCTTGACTATTCATGATTCAAGATCTTCAGGGTTAAGGATTTAGGCAAAGCTGCATTCATATGGCAGCACCCACCTGGTAAAACCTGAGCTGCATGCTTTCATAGTCTCTTGTCTGCTTGACCTCCTTAGAGACTGGAACTTCCAGCTCCTTCTCAGTGGGCAGCCTGATCCGGTATCCTGGCAGAATATCCTTGAAAACTGCCAGCAAGGACAGCATGGCCAGACGCGACACCTGCAATTCACAGACAGGACTCAGCTCAAGGTTCAGTTCTGGAAATGAGAGGTTACTTCCATGTGACGCACCAAACATACTTTTTTGGCTGTAAGAGCAAGCATGGCAACAGCCTGAAGCATGGATGCAAAGACAACAATTATACGATTGCATGTTAATCATGCCAGGTGGTTTTGGACCTATGCCCACACACTGATCACACCCATGAGGAGCAGTCAAGACCACTGACCTGAACATCTTTGTCAGCAGCCAATGTCAACAAGGAGCGCATTGTAGGCAAATTGGCTTCTGGGTTTTGCAACAGCTTTGAGGCAGTCACAGCCATTTGCTGCTTCAGCTCTTCTCTGCGCTCTTGCACATTCTGAAATTCTTGCAGCTCTGCATCTGGTCCCAAGCTGCTTTGTTGGTTGCGATGTTGATCAGCTGCTGCAAGACTGCTGCTGATGGGTTTTTGCTGCTTTGCAGCAGATTTGCTGGTTGAAGCTTTGGGGGACTCGGGGTCAGAGTCAGAGCTAGAGGTAAGAGCTGAGTCTGAAGGCTGCTCCTCTGCAGCAGTGTTATCATCATGCATGACAGTGATGCCTTCAACTTGAGGTACCTACATAGAAGTCATGAACACCCTGAGCGCCCAAGACTTGGACCTTGTTTACATAGGATAGTCTTGCACTCATAGGAGGGTCTTGCATTCAGTTTCACCACTGCATGTTGACAAACCAACACCCACACATGACAGCTGCTCAGACAACACTGTCGGGGCTGAAGTTTATAAGCAATGCAATACATAAGATATCCAAGCGAGTCCCTACCTGAATTTGCTGTGCAGCTGATTTGCCAGACTTTGGTTTGGCATATACAAGGTCGCCATGAAGATTCTTGGTTGGCAGGCTAGTCTGCTCGGGTACTAGCATGTCTTGCAACCTTTGCCTCGGCGCTCTTTCATACGCCGCTTCTGGGCTTTCGCTGTCGCTGTCACTTGTTGGTGCCTGACTCGAAACTTTAGCTTTGCTCTTGCCCGGACCCTGCTGTACCTGTTTATCAAGCTGCTTGGTGTTGAGGCTCTCTAAAAAGCCTAGACTGGTTCCGAACTCATCCACGAAGTCTACGTCGGCAGTGTCAACTTCTGCATCAACTTCATCCTGAGGCAGAGGCACCTGCTCTGGTTTGGCCTACATTCACATCCACACATGAGCTGAAAGATGCGCTATCGGGAATGGAGTGACGCGGTCTACCATGCATTTCGGCGTTGGCGACAAACTCGGACAGCAACAAAGTTGATCGGCAATACACCTTTTTTACTTTCTTGGGAGCTCGTTCTGCCCCAGAGTGCTTTCCGCCACGGCTCCTCTTTTGGCCTGGCATGTCGTGACAGAAATCGATGACCCGCGAGCAAACTAAAGCCTTCGCTTTCAAGGTTTCGGACCTTGCGTGCCGCATGGCTCGATAGGTCAACCGGAAACCCTAGCAAGTTCAAACGAGACTGGTCTCGGAACTTGCTGATCAGCAATGCGTTAACAGCGTTGATCGCTCATGTACAGATATGGCAGTCGCTCAAGATGTTCGAAACAAGGTTGTCGTCCGTAAGCTGCCACCAGGTATATCGCAAGAAGAAGTACAAGCTGCCATCGATGCTGTTTGCCAAGGAAAATATGACTGGTTCACTTTTGTACCGGGCAAAGTCAGGTAGACTGTCGTTAGAAAGAAGTCATTGTAGAATCAGCTGTCATTGACAGTTCATGTGCACTGTGACAACACGTAGCTTATGGATTCTGCAGTCTGAAGCGTGTGAAGCACTCCCGGGCATATCTGAACTTCCTGGATGCAGCAGAGGTTCTCAGATTCAGGGCACAATTTGGTGGACACGCATTTGTCAACAAGAAAGGTGCACAGTACAAATGCACTGTAGAATATGCTCCATACCAGAAGGTGCCGCGGGACAAGGCTAAAGAAGATCCTCGTGAGGGCACCTACGAGAATGGTAAGCCAGCCAGCTGTGCAATGTCAATCTCTCAACACGTTTCCAGCCCCACAGCAAAGAATGCATGCACAGTAGTAGCATGTTGCCAGGGCATCTGAGATATTCCTCTGGACATGCTTGTGTGGCCTGCAGATGCAGATTTCATGGCATTCAAGCAGCAAGCAGAAGGGGACCCTGAACTTCTGCCATCAGCTGAGGTTCAGCTGGAGCTCAAAGAGCAGGCAAAGAAAGCGCTGACAGGTAGTGCATGCAGGCAGCAATGATTCCCCGGCAAAGAGACATAACCTCAAGCTGGACTTGCATGACTGAGTAGTTTTGGCAGAACCATTCTGCGCATTATGTGTGCCGCGTGTCACAGAGCTGCTTGTTGGCTGCAGAGACATCATCCAAGCCCAAAGTCACTCCTTTGATGCAGTTTTTGCATGACAAGCATTCCCTCAAGCCAGACAAGAAAGCACCCATACTGGTGCCTGTCAAGAAGGTGAACACTGCGTTGATCTTGACATGTTTGATCTTCTGCAGCATATATTCGTCATAAGACATACTGCACACTTTGCTGTCCCCTGCTAGCAGCTGTGATGCATTGCATAGCTGCTTGCACTAGCACTTACTTATATGCGTGTTAGCTTGATTGCCCCAGGTGCTTGCCGCACCATCAGTCTTGCATGCTAGGCTGCACATGTGATGCAACGGCGCGCATGTGGTACAGCCACACGTATCCTCTCGCTGGGAACTCAGTACCTGGTCATCAACCTGACTGCTGTCTGATATGGAGACATGCATCTGCAGAAGTCCAGCAAGGCCAATGCAGACCTGGATCTGCCACCACATCTGGCAAACAAACCCCCACCCTCCTCCTCACAGACAACCCCATCCAAACCCCCCAGTAACCATCAGCAGACCCCTGCGTCCGGATCCAGCAACAGCAAACCAAGCGTTCTGCCCATCCCAGTCTCAGATGCCAGTCAACCCCCATCTGGCAGCAAAGGCAAGAAAGCCTACGACCAGGGCAAGGGGCAAGGCAGGCTTGATGAAGAAGAGCCTGCAGCATCCAGCAGGAACAGCACCCCATCAAAGAAAGCTAAGCAGCAGCGTGGTCAGGAAGGGAAAGGACAGTCTGCAAAGGCTGAGACTGCTGCTGCTCCTGCCACTGCTGTCCTGCGCAAGGTTGTGCCTATCAAGTTGGATAGGCCATCAAGGCAGGGGGAGGCTCAGGCTGGCCCTTCAGGTGCTGCCAGCCAATCGCAGCAAGCTGTGAGTAGCAGCGATGCACAGGTACAATCTTGGTACGCTCTGAACACCGAGCATACCCCTTCTGCAATGCTTTGGCATGACCGTGGCAACATCAGCTATGAACACTGGAGCAGCAGCTAAGCGGAGGCTATGTGACATTTCCTAGTTTTGTTGTCTTGTCCTTGATCAAGTAGAGCTGCTGCTGATCATGCATGCAAATGGCATCTTGCTGAGCAGACGCATATCAAAGGCTGGAACTGTTGAAGGCACGGTGCTGCTCAAAACAATTGCAGACTGTCACAGCTTGCGCACTAGGGAAGCTGTGCAGTTGTCTGATGTGCTATGTCATGTCAGACTGTAGTATGATGCACCCCTGGGCAGCCCGGTATAATACTTGGCTGCTCATCAAATTGACGCCGAAAAGGCGTAGTCTTTTCTTTGCTTTTCTTGTTATGCTGCAACATATTGGCTTGCATGTCTGCTAGGATGGTGACAAGCCCAGCAGGAAAGTCAGGCCAGGCTTCCAGACATGGGCCCCTCGCAGAGGGGGCAGAGGGGAGGAAGAAGAGGCAGGTGATGCAGGGCCCCCTGGTGTGCATGCCCTCACAGCTGCCAGAGCAGCCGCTGCTGCTGCTTTGCGCGCAGAGAACAAGGCTGCAGGTGATGTGCATGACATGACTCATCATCCAGGCTATGAGTCATTGTGAACCTTGTTGTGTGCGTGTGTGGCCTGGCCATCTTTGTAGCCAGGGCTGCTCTGAGTTGCACCAGAGTGATCAAGCTGAAACTCAATGCAGCTTCTATGCCTCTTTCAAGAATTTGATGAACTTTGTGCATGTATGTTGCATTGGCACAATCAATGAGGACACTGACAGTGCTTTTGACGATGAAAGATACTGACAGTGTGTCAGAATGACCTCTACTGAACCGTCACGGCGTGACACACAACATAGCATGTGTGGCAGTATCTGGCTTTGATAAAGCCGAGGTGACATGTAGGGTATATATGCATGTGCTTGCAACAGACCATGATCAGCAACCCTTGCGTGTGATGAATTCACCTGTAGGCAGGCTTGCTCAGTCCCAAGCAGACCAAGGTTCATCCCCCGGGGTGCCTTCCCAAGGAGGTTGGGATCCTGAGCCCAGTCCCCAGCCTGGCAACAGTGGCTGGGATGACGAGCCGCCCCCAAATCTTGCAGCCTCCCCTGGCAGGGGTCGAGGTAGAGGCAAGGGTGCCAGCTCCAAAGGTAGGGCTGGCCCTGTTGCGCAACACTCATCAGCCAGCGAGGGGTGGGGGGTTGAGTCCAGTGCTAGTCGGTTTCAACCATGGCAGGATGGCTGGGGCTTCCCTGTTAGCTCTGACCCCCAAGGCAAGCTGCATTTAGCAAACTCCCTGCTGCCAAAATGTTGTTCAGTATGTTGCATGAAGTCATGCAGCAAGCAATCGCCTGTGCAGCATCCGCTTAAACAGTCCAGTCATAACGAGTGACTCATGTGGTTTGATCTGAAGTTTCATACAAGCCGCTGCATTCCGTACAAGAAGTTGCAAATGAGCTGCTTTTTACATTGTTAATGTTGTATTGTAACAGGCATCATGATGTCACTCATCGCAGCTTGGCAACCCTTCGGCCTGCATGTTGGTTGTCTGCGGCCAGTACTGTTGGGCCAGTCCTTGCCTGTCTAGCATGAATCCCCAATCTTGCATGGTGGCATTGCCTTTCAGCTTGAGTGATGTGTGTCACCGCTGACTGTGTTTTGTGTTGATGCAACAGCTGCTGCTGGTCGCCAGAGTGACTCCAGAGGGCGTGGCAGGGTCAGAGGTAGAGGGCGTGGCAGGGGTCAAGCATCTGACAGGCAGCATGATCAGAATGCTTCTTCTGGTTCAGACAGCATGGCCCCACCTGGCAACTTGCCCTCACCTGGTGGGCAGCCACCAGCAATGCCGTCAAGGACTATCATGATCAAAAAGAGGCCACAGCCTGCCAGCTCAGCTCCGGAATGATGTGTGTGTGTGTGTGTGTGTGTGTGTGTGTGTGTGTGTGTGTGTGTGTGTGTGTGTGTGTGTGTGTGCACACAGATGTTGAAGTTGGTGTGGTACCAAGATCAGTTGATGTCTAAGTGCAGCTTTGGTATGACAATGTGCACGCTGACTTTGCCATGCCATATCAGTGGCTGCACCAGTGGATGCATGTTGTGCATATTGTTTAGGTTTGTGCAGCATTGCTGAAGAAAAGCATCGTTTCCACATCCACAAAGGTGCTAGTGTCCTAGATGGTATCTATGATTGTAGAGTACCTCAGATAGGCCGTCACAATATGTAGCCGAGCTAAGGTAAATGGCGCAGTGCCTTGTGTCATGACTGATGAGGAGGCTAATTTCCAGCACTGTGCACATGCTGCATCCCAGCAGGAATTATAATCAGGATGGTAATGACGTATCTTATCTTCACGCTCGCTTTAGTTTATGTGCCTTACAGCACCACGTCATTTTCCCCAATTGTCTGGCCTCTGCTTCACAATATGCAGCAGCCAACTCATTGCTTGTGCATTGCATTCAGCGCGAAGAAGGTCGGCCTGTTTTCGTGGATTTGACATCATACAAAACCCTACTGTTTACGCAAGTCATGCAGTACAAAGCCTCAGTAGTCAATGAGTCCAAAACTTCGCTTTTACACTTAGTCTAAGTCAAAGATCCCTAGCAGATAGCCAGTAACAACGTTTCGATAAACTGGATGTGTCTACTGACACATGAGCTTGTATGTGCTGGTGCCCAGATTGTCTAACATTCATACACTGTTCCAACTTGACGGATAACATTGACAAACTGTAGTGTGCCCAATAAAGAGGTTGCCGACAGAGGGGCAAATTGAACACACAGGGATTTGAGTGCAGACAGCTTGGCATTGTGGCTCAAGGGCAGTCAGCTGTCAAAGTCGTGCAGACAGCTGTAGAGATGTACTTTACTCATAGATCCATGGCTTCATGTGAGGCGTGAACTCGACTAGGCCCTCAGGAAACCACAGCTGAATCTCCCTCTTGGCGCTTTCGACAGCATCAGACCCGTGTATGATGTTCCGGCCAAGGTCGATGCAGAAATCTCCTCTGATAGTGCCTGGCTCAGATGCCAGAGGGTTGGTTGCCCCAATCATCTTGCGGCCAGTTGCAACGACACCTTTGCCTTCCCACACCATGGCGCACACTGGGGCGCTGATGATGTACTCGACCAGGCCAGAATAGAAAGGTTTGCTCTTTAGGTCGACGTAGTGCTCTTCTGCATGCTCTTTTGACACATTGATGTATTTCATGCCCTTCAAATAGTAGCCCTTGTTCTCGAAGCGCTTGATCACTTCTCCGATGATAGCCCGCTGCACACCGTCAGGCTTGATCATTATGAACGTTTGCTCCATTGTGACTGCAGATTATCAGGCCGTATTTGATTGTGTATTGTGATTGAGCTCCTCTGCGGTTGTGTATCACGCACCAGGATGCGGCGTATGCAAGGACTTGATTAGGGCATGCATCAAGGGTTTCGGCCACTAGCGGTGGCAGCGGCGGCAAGGAAAAAGCAACACACAGCAAACTGCTAGTTTCAGTGTCAACGAAGGTTGAGATGACATTGCATTTACCTTATAGTCTCATGGATGCGAAGAAGAGAAGAAACCTGATGACGGGATCAATATTGATAACACCAATTCTTCATGGCACCGTCGATCATGTCCTTGGCAAGAGTCTGTTGGCCCACCTGCGTTTCAACATATGTTGGAATTTATTATGGTCGTCTGTCGCAAATGTGCAGAAGATCAGCTCACATCAGCCTTTCAGCAGGGGGCAACCACCTGCTGTCACCGACGCAGCGTTTGCAATTAGTGCATATATTGAGATCGAGGAAAACCGGGAAGATTCAGCGGTGCCGTGCCAAGCGGCAAGCTGCAAGCAACCCATCAACGACAGCGACATTGCAAAGTTTGGCAAAGCTGATGTGGAGCCGCCCCCACCGTAATCAAATTTATCAGTCTCCTGCAGAGGGATCCTGACTTTGGGTGTACAAACAGTTGGCTTGCAGATGTGCTGTAGCTTCAAGTGGGCTTGTGGCTGAACATGTTACCTATCTACGATGCCTATTGGTTTTCCCGCTCATGTGCAGATGGTGTATAGATTGTGGCCAAAGGACATCAATACCCAGTCATGTTTTGTCAACAGTGCAAGGAGAAGACATGCTTCGTACACAAGATCACTGATCATGATGGCATGACATGCAACCAGTCTGACCAGCTTATGAAGATTACATACAGTGTAGAAGCTTTGCGCAGGAGGTATGTGGAACAAAGATGCAAGCTGTGTCCCAGACGCCACAGCAATTGAGAAGAATGATGGGTGTGACCACACGACATGCTCACTGTGCAAGCATAAGTTGTGTTGGAGGTTTCTGACAGGTGTCTGACAGACTAAAAGGGCATTGTGGCCAATAATAATAGCAGGCCTGAGCGTACTTGAATGTACCACTGCCACAGACTAATAGGATACTACTGACTGTGACAAGTCTGTGATATGGCACATACTGTCTATCTATGTTGTTATGCTAGTGTTCAACTTGAGCTTGAGGTGCAGTAGACAACTGCTCGTTGGCAATCATAGGCACACATTGAAATTGACCTGATAATCTGATGTAAGTTATGCTTCAAATGATAAATTGCACGGCCGGTGTGTGAGTGACAGGCTATTGCAGTCTCATTGACCAGTCTGTGTGTAGTCTCCAGAATGACATCTTTTTATTGCTTGATTGTAAATTTCTGTATCAATCTTGAGTTCAAAGGTGACACCTGGTGCATGGTATCCATATGGCTAATACAATGGTACTTTGGTCCTGTCAAATGCATGACAAGATGAGTGTCACTACCGTACTCGTATTAATGATCCTCGCGTGCTAATGTTCCTCGTGCTCCGCTAGAATAAAATTCAATCGATTAAATACTCGTTGCATTATTTCTTGTTTTTGATGCACCTCGGACAGCTGGCGAATTGTTTAAATGACATTAATGTTAATGATGATCGAGCAGTCTTACAAGTCCAAAACGATTGCATTGCAACTGTCACAGTCTTGCTACAACAGCATAAAGTTCTTAACCGTACTAAAGCACCCAAAACCGAACCTATCCAGTCGGTATTGACCATCGGGGAGCATTGCAAAAGCCCAAGGTAGTGCACAATGATGATCAAGTCCAAACGAATGGCTCGATCAAGTTTGCAAGCTCAGGACCGCCATTGCAAGGTGACATGAGCATGATCACAAGCATGAGCAGCTTTTGCTCAAAAGCGCGAACATATTGGAATACTTTTAAAGAACATCGGAAGACGATAATAATTAATTTAATGCTTTTATGTCGGCTCGGCCTCAGAATAATTTAATTATCAAATCGAGAAACATTAATACGAGTACGGTAGTGCTGCAGCATTTTAAGACAGACACATGTGAAAACACCATTTAGTCTGACTGTCACCGACACTGCAGGCTAAGAACCAATTACACAGGCACACAATGCTCTCTGTTAGACTGTTACTAGACTAAGCTTAGCCTAAAACTTTAACGCCTAAGTTTAGGCAGAGACACGGGCAGCCTGGGCTAGTCTGTCAAGATGATACCACCATACATGCGTTGTGTCCACATGCGCATGAGCTTCACCCAGAATCCTTGCTGCAAAGTTGCAGTTCAAACAAGTTCGCGAGTGCCAGTACTAGTACCAGGATGTTAGCGAGCGCTCCGAGACAGAACACTGACCAGTGGCCGCCGGTGTCTCTGCAGAGACACTGTCTACCAAGTATGAGACACCTTGAAGCTGCTGTGTCCTACTGCCCAGGCGAATCTCGCACATTATCCTGACTCAAGGCTAAGAGCTGCTGAGTCAGTAGCCAGAGTGACAAGTCAAGCGTAGCGATGCTGTGACGTGTGCAGGCACATCATTCTTCTTCTTCGGCTGAATAAGCCAAAGTACTGAAGTTACTTCAAACCTTGTCTTGTCAGATTCTTGAGCAAAATTGCGATGCGCCCTTGGATCCTCGGATCAGCACCAAACTTTCTACCGCGCCAAGCCTAGTGCAGAATTGCAAGATCAGTGCCACTGAAACCTGATCGCCAGGGTTCGCTGTTCAGAGTCACTTGCGTTCCCGTTGGGGTCGATTCTGCTACCGTGGAGTCAGAAGTTTGTGGATTACTTTTGGTCCTTGTTGCGCCTGCGATACCGGCGGCCTCCCTGCCTTTGGTATTGGATCAGGGAACAGAAGCTCTAGAGTGAAGTTACTGCGGGTTGACCCAAGGTACCACCCGTGGTCACACGCGCCATTTACTGCACTGCAAGTTGGGGTATCCGCAAACCGCCGTGAACAGGAACAATTGAGCGTTGCTGGGTGACTGTTTACATCATACTGCATGCTTGCAACTGCAAGGCGTCTGTGTTGTCACGCAAGTCCAGACACGACTCTCGTTTTGAAGTTTGGTCAAAGACCTGGCGGTGGATTGCAGTCTTGACCTATACAGCCGCTAGCTCCGTTGTAGAATCATCCGCTGACGTTCAGCCGCCGTTTGCACTGGCTTTGCTTGTGATAGGAGGCTGCACATGGCTTGACATAGCCTTTCTTGCCGACATGTCTGCAATCTCGCAAGGGTCAAGATTTTTGCCTCTTTGCACATAGAGTCGCACTGTGCCTCCGAGCAGGCTCAGATTGTGCCTGGCATTGAAGCATCTTTGCTTGCCACCAAGTTTGGGCTTAAATTTGTGCGTTGACTCATACAGACTATCATAAGCTTGAATCTCAGGGCAGTTATCGCCTGCGTAAGTGCTGACCCTGCTGTACCATGGACGTGCAGGCACATGTTCTGCTGGAAGTGCGAAGCCACCCATGATCCTCAGTGCAGGCTGCTGCTAATGGTTGCTGCTTGATTGTTCTGGACCTATTGAAGTTCACAGCGCAGATGAACCAATCAGACACCTTCCATAACACGGCAAGCCCTCAAGAGTCCAGTGGTTCTCTGCGGCCCCATTTGGCTCACAGTTCTGCGCCCAAGTCACCTGGCTCCCTGGCAATTCAGCTTCATGCTATAGACAGCAGTATACAGACTGGCCCCACTGACATTCCTCAGGGTGAGCTGCATTCCTTAGCTGCAGCCACCTCAGCTACACCTGGACATGCCTTTTCTGTACCTCATCCTTCAGTACTTTTGGCTCACAGCTGTCTTGGTGCTGGATTTCTAGCCATAAAACACATGCCTAAGATGCTGGATTTCAGCCATAAAACGCACGTCTCAGGTGCCTGGCTGTTTAGGTGTCGTTGGCAAATGCCTTCTGGTATTTTGGGTGCATGATTCACTGACGCATGCACTGCAAGCAACGTACTCTGACAGCTTCAGCCGACCTGACCTGATAGTCTCAGCCTCACTGAAACCTACTTTGGTACAACTCAGCAATTCTCTGACCAACATCCTGATTTGCACAGCATCCAGAACAATCTCTCTATTGTCTGCAATGCATTTGGCATCTCTGATGTGTAAGTACTTTACTGTGTGTGGTCTTCAGTCAAGTGTGTCCTCTGATGTCCCTAGAGAGTTCAGCATAAACAGTTGTCCAGCTCTACAGCGTTTAGTAATCCAGATTGCCATGCAGCTTTCCAATTCTTCAGGATTCCAGCAACCCAGTGTGCATCAGAATGTACCTCTAACAATCAATTTCAGCAAATCAGTATTGATGACATTTGCCTTGCTTTGTAGGTTTCAGCAGCTCTGAAGCCAAGGCAGGCAGCGTAGGAGGCACCTCACTGAGCCTTTCAGCAGACAGCCTTTCCACAGCAGCTGATCTACCTCCCAAGCATCCAGCTTCCCTCCCTTCCAGTAGCGTACCCTTCTCACAGACAGCAGCTGCTGGACCAGCTTCCTTCTCTGCTCGGCCACTTGCCACTCAGCATGGCTTCCAAGCTAATGCACATGCAGAGTCAAGCAGACAGGTCCCCAGCCAGCCCCAAACCCACCCCACCCCTACCCCCGCTACCAGCAGCGCCCCAAGCAGCGCACCCAACAGTGCCCCCAACAGTGCACCAAGCAGTGTGCCTAGCAACCCAAATGGGCTCATCGGCCTGGCTATGCAGATCACAGCCAGTCAGCCACAGACCATCAACTCCAGGCAGCTGCAGATCCCAGCGCATGTCAAGCCTGCCAGCAGTCAGTTCAGCAACAGTCACAACAGCTCCCACTTCGGTGCCTCGCCGGCGTCACTGAGCATGCCCGTGCCCAATCAGGGCTCTAGTCTCACCATTGCTCCCTTGAACACTCAGCCGCCTCTGCACTTGCCAGCTACAGCTGCACAGACTGCAGCAAGTGAGTCTCTGCTGGATCTGTGGGACGCCGCACCCTCAGGTTAGTCACTGTCTGCTGTCCTACTGCTTTTTAGGCCCTGGCTGCAGGGCTTCTTGATGAAGTGTGCCTGTGTGAATGTGGAGCAGGACAGCTGGCCTGCCCTGCTGAGTGCTGTTTGTCTTTTTGTTGTGAAAGGTGTTTGGTGAGCACATGTTTTGAAAGTTGGTAATCAGTAAGTAGGCTGCCGGATGCACATGCCGGTTGGCTTCAACTCTTCATGCAAGGAAATATTAGCTGGAGCAACATAGCATCACCATTCATGCAGCTTGACCTCAGCACTGGCATGAACAATCATCCATCAGCATCATTTCCTGCAGTGCAGCCTGATGTAGACTGTCTACTGCCAAGCTCTTGTTGTAGCCCACATTGACAGCCTGCTTTGGCTGGTACACACTGTCAAACCCTCTCTTGAAGTGGTGCAACAGGCTGAATCTGTGCGAGACATGGCTCTTTGCATCCCTTGAAGAAATACCGTTTAATATAATTTTTGTGGATGCAGGTAGCAGTGCCCCAAGTGGCTACAGTGGCAGCGCTTTCACCAACATACCAGCCCTGGGTAGTTTGCCAGCGCACGCCATTGATGTCAACAGGTCTGCGCCTGGGGAGACAGCGCTCTTCACTGGTCAGGTACTTTTTGCCAGTGCAAGCATGACATAGCTGTTGCTGGCGACCGACAAAGTGTGTAGCAGTCTGACTGGACTTGTGCCAACAAGCCTTTGATGCT
>JAABUK010004316.1_pt1 | contig 23242 bp, 21 predicted proteins | sample 5559141 | NCBI WGS metagenome assembly JAABUK01 (sample SAMN10711869, study PRJNA513367) | rock metagenome | isolation source: Antarctica rocks | place: Antarctica: Victoria Land, Pudding Butte nord | collected 2016-01-03
TTACGCACTTCACTGCCACCCCCCCCCTCTTCCCCCCTCCAAGAACTTAGTAGTAATAGCAATAGTTACATAGTAATAGGAGTAGTAATAGGAGTAGTAATAGGAGTAGTAATAGGAGTAGTAATAGGAGTAGTAATAGTAATAGTAGTAGTAAGAGTAGTAGTAATAGTAGGAGTAGCAGTAAATAAATCCCAGCAAAACATCGCATCTAGTTAGTTAGTACGTAACATGACTAGCACAACAGGCAATACAGATTCTGAGTAACTACCAGTCAGTATGTATGTGATCCTCCTATTTCCCTTCTCTTCTCTTCCCTTTCCTTTCCTTCGTCACTCAGACATGATCGAGGCCGAGCGCAGGGTATAGTGTTAAATAGGTGGGGTGGAGTGGAGTGGAGTAGGTTTACGAACACGAGGGATATGAAAGATAGAGATGCGGAATCTCAATTTGGGGTGAAACTATCTGTCCGTGAGACGATTTGAGGGGAAGAAAATGAGGTGTGTAGGAGCGGAGGGGGTGAGAGGATACAAGGAATTGAAGGGTCGAGTGCACGGTGGGACTTTGTGCGATTTGGTGGGCTTTGTTGATGATGTCTTCTCTGTCGCATGATGGGCCGGTGCTGCTGATTAGGTCGGGACACGAGGAGCAGAGAAGAGTCGGATTTTGGGGGCAGGTGAGAGGACCAAGAGCATGAACGATTCGACTGCGCGGTATTAATTTGGCATTACTCGGCAACGTACTGGGTATTCTAAGTGATATTTCGTCCCGTCGCTCACCACAAGGGACTGCTGACGGGTACTTGGGTATGAAGACACCGGGAAAAGAGAGGAATGAGAGAAAGGGATAACAGCCCCTAAGAAAGACCCTTGTCGGTTCTGGTATCGTTGGAAAAGTAGGACTTTGTAGGACAGTGCTAAGGAAACAAAGGAACGACGGACAGACTGCGTGTTAAGAGTATGCTCTTTGCTCCATGCTCCACAGATCCCAGCGTGGGCGGGTGACTGATCAATAGTAAATCTTGGGTTCGAAAATCGGAGCTGTGTCGTCCTTGACCACCACCAACCTGCCCTTCTCATCGAAGTAAGCCCCCTCATCCGTCATGGGGATGATTTGACTGGTGTGCGCGCATTCCTGCCTCGAAACTCCCGCTTGATCTCTCGGCACCCATAACAGAGGCGGTCGATCGGTGATGGCTGGATGATGATAGGCTTCCCGTGCCGTGTCTCCGGAGTATTCGATGGGTGCGAAGTTTCGCGGGACGAGGCGGCGCATGGTGGCGTAATCCGTGTAGAGATCTGGACGGAAGAACTTGGCAAACATGCCGGGTTTCTTGTGGGGTGGTGGGGATGGAAGACTCTTGTCCGTCTCTGCGGCGTGCGAACCATTGGCGCCAGGTTTCTCGAACGAATTGCCACCCACTCGGGCGTGCATGGCACCTTCCTCGACCTGTAGGAGCGTTTCCTCTTCTGCTTCGAGAGAGCGAGGGAGGTAGTAGAGGAGGGGGTTGATAGCCGAGTTTAGGGAGACGTGGTAAAGGACGCAGAGGATGCCAAAAAGGATCATGAGCACCAACGGCCCTGGTGCTGCTCGAATGCCGAAAAGGCCAATTAGGCAGATGATGGCAAGGTAGCAACCAACTGTGATATGCTGTAGAGCTTTGGGATAGACGAGACCTTTTGTGTCAATGTTGGCGGTGTTGACATAAAGCAGGTTATACCGGTAAGCAAAGTAGAAGAGATAGAGTCCGATAGTCGCAAAGCCAAGTAGCAAGGGTGCAATACATGAGTATGTGATAGCAATCACAGTCAAGTTACTATCTCACGTTAGCAGAATGTCGAATTAATATGAGTGCCATTTGCGTACCTTATGACTGGAAAGATGGTTCCCCAGCCCAAGCCGCTGAGAGTGACCCAGCGTTTGTACGCCTTTCTTGGAGTCTTGTCCAGGATCGCGCCGAGTAATTTGAACAGGATCAAACCAGCGATCTGGAGGAGTGCGCCAGAAGCGACTGACGAGATCAGTTGCCAGTTCTGAACTCAAACACAACAGGAGACTTACAAGCCAATCCCTGCAGAATGAAATAGTTGATGTAGAAATTGGACGCCACTGGCAGATTTTCGGCAAGTAGTGTAGTGACTGAGGAAGGGTTCTTCAGGATCGGCCCAATAGATGACGAAACCGCACTCGACAAGGTGGTCACCAGGAAAACTTGAAGTACCTACCAAACGTCAGCAAAGGTTTCACAGCAAGGACGTCATGTGCAAACCTGGAACCAGAAATAGCTTGTCTGCAATCTCAATTCGATTTGCGAAAGAGTTGGCAGGCCGGCTGTTTTGGCAAGGAACCTCAACCAGATCGGCAGCATTGCCATCAGCACAGCAAGCATGATAGTGGGAAGCAGACCCGTAACAACACCCAGAATGACTTTAGGGATCGAGTTGATAAACTTCAGGAAGGGAATCGTCGTAGTGAGATAATTGACATTTGAGATGAGACCAACGACTGCAACTGGAATGGACCTGTTCCACGATGGGTCAGCTCTGATCTGCATCACGGTGGATTGTCTCAATACCCTCCTGGGATAGGAGAGAGCGTGTGGATAGAAGTTGCAGAGGCTGACGTACCAGAAAATGATTGTGACAACCACAGCGGCAATACAAGCAATATTTCTGATGACCCTCGTTCTCCAGGTGATTCCAGTATTACTCCAAACGACTTCTTGAGGACTGAAACCGATAACGCGAGGTGCCATGTGGAGTGGCTGATGATGTGCAACCATTTGATAAGCAGCTTGAGCTTCTGTCTGGTTGTAGAATTCCACGATGACAGTATTGCTTGCGCGGGCGTTGCCAGATCGATGGAGATGTTGCTCTCTCTCAACCTCGGGAATCATGCGCTGTAACTCAGAGCGGCACCAGTTGATGGTATCAACTTTCCTGCCAATCAGAGGCTTGAGCTTGTGGGTAGGCCGTTGTTTTGTTTTGATCCATCTTGCAGCAGCCGATCCAGATTCGCCACCAACATCACCATGGGCTATGGCGCCCTCCACGTCGCCAGATGCTTTCTTCATGGACTTACGGTAAGCGTCGTTCGCCATTTTGATGAGCTTGGTCTCGGCACCTTCGAGCTTGAAGGCGACCTTGTTGCGATCTTCTACCTTGTCCGCAAGCTTTTTGGTCTGAGTAGCTATCCACACATTCTTCAACTTGCTCCCGTACATCTGTCGGATCTTTGCTTCGTTGGCATAGTCATCCGGTACTGAGGAAAAAAGGACAGTCCTTGAAGAGATTCGATGTGCGTACAGGGGAGAAAGGAGGTAGGCTTGTCGCAAGTTGATGTAGTACAGGCTTTCTCTAGTCACCATGAAGAAGACGAATGATATAAAGATCCACGCGACACCAGTATGCGCTGTAATGGATTAGGCCCAGAAGTTTGCAAGCAAAACGGAAGTGTTCTTACCATAGTACTTGTATTTATTGGCAACATTTGCTGATCGGAAGAATTAGTCAGGGCTACATCGAGAAAGAAGTGAGCACCGACCGAAAGTGAGCAGATCAAGCTGCTGTTTGCCCACACCGCCTGTAGCATTGATGGGGAAGAGGACTGGCCATGTGATGCAGCAGCCAACAAAGCAGATGACCACACAAATCTTCAAGAAACGAAGGAGAAAATAGCCGTCAAGCGAGTTGTGTTGCAAGACATAGGTATCGGGGATCTGGCCGGGCTAGTTAGCATGACCGTCCTTGATGCTGCGACAGGTTGTATACCTTGTTGATAGCGGGAATCCAGCCGAACAGAGTCTTTGGCAGAGGAGGCGATCTTTCTTGCTCGCGGATCGAGCCTAGGTATGAACGAGGGGCATATTGACGTTCTTGACTTCTTCGTAGGATGAGGAAGATGGTGAACATGACAGCCGCTGTGATAAGCACGGGAATGAGGGTGGACACCAAGCCAGAAGCTGAGTTGGATGCCTTTGGGTCTGCGCGCCCTTTTCCGACATTGGGATCACTGTTCTGATCCTGCAATTGACTCGTTAGACATGCTCACAATCGCTCAAGCTGTCCGTTGACAGGGTTGACTTACCACCTGACGGCGTAAGAGAGCAACAACATCGAGCACCTCCATCTTGGCGATGACACCCAGACGCGAAGGCTACGGCAAGTGAGAATTGAGGGCTTTCAATGGATGCAGTGGGAAAATGGGTTGGTAGAATTGAATTGTAGGGAGGAGGAAAGAGAGAGAGAGAGAGGGGATGACGAAGATCAACAAGGTTAACAAGATTCCTGAGATCTCAAGCTCGGCTTAGCGTCAGAGCTATGATACTATCGATCAAGCTTAAAAAGGGAGCACCCCAAGAACAAGAACTAGAAGACGCTTGGAAACTGGGTCAATCGTGAACTGCACGCGCCAGTGGGGAGAGCAAACCCATGTCGCACGAGACACTGCATTCTTCCGTTGCTCAAGAGATCTGAGGGGACTGATTCGATCTCCTGGCGGCAGAAAACCGTTCTTGTGCTCACAGTCTCTCTGTTGGTGCGACCGCCACTCACGGGATGGCCAGACCAAGCAACCAGGAGACCCTAACTACACACCGTGCCTGCTTCTTCCACCCATCTTGGAAGCAAGGTTCGGGCCTTGCTTTGAGGCCGTGGCGTGGAAGGGCCCAGCCAGAACAGATTGGCCTGACGGAAGCGGACATCTGCTAATAGCTGACCTTCACAAGCGCTGGTGTAAAAATCGTGCCTCAGTCCCTTCAGAACTTCACATGCAAGAAAATAGTTTAGAGGATGGCATCATCATTACTATTGCCACGGAGCATCTGCTCTGCGCTGGCGGCCAGGATTGACCAGCTTTGCTCGCCGCAAGGCAAAGTTCGTCTGGCCTCCTAACAACCATCACACGGATCACTGCAGCTGCATAGTCAGTCTAGATCCCCCACCAGCCACAGTGGCGCAGCTGATCTTCTGTAACAAATTGTACATGCTCACAGGTGGCACCGGTCGTGGTGCTTTCTCGTTTCAACCATAAATCTCATCCCTGGTTGGCCAAGAATCCGACATCACCAGCGCCGCCATCTGTTCCACCTCTTGTTCTTGTTCATGTTCATCGTCTTCATAGAGGAATTGAGCCACCTCGTAGCGATTCTCCACTGCCGGTTGAGATATCGGTTGTCGATTTTCCTGACCTCGGTCTGCGGTGGTCAGAATGCCGTGATTGACGGTAGGCATCCGGCCATTGTCTGTGAAACCACGCTCAAACCATCCAGAAAGTGTTGCCGTGTCATCCTCGTAGACCGCCATCCTTTCCCATTTGCGACGTCTTGATGCTTGGTATACCGGTTTCGGAAAGGATAGAGGCAGAGTGTGGTGCAATCCATGCGCCACTCGAGGCATGCCGATGTCAGTGATGGTGCACTTTCTTAAATGGCTTTGTGCAATATCAGCATGCTGCAAGGCATATGGTGCATTGGTCGGAAAAGCTATGCCCATGACAGATGAGGAGATTGGCTCCGTCGTTGAAGATGACGCGGAACTCAGAGTGGACTCAGTATCATCGTTAACGGCTAAGTTGTCGTCCTTTGAGTCTGTAGCGTCCGCTTCATCATCAACAAAGCTTTCGTCGTCATCGTCATTATCATCGTAACCATCAGTGTCGGAGGCAATGCTGACGTTGACGTTGGTGCAGTATGAGGTCTTGCGACGCTTTGGATGCGGTTCGTATGTGGCCTCTTCTGCAGCACCAACAATGACAACGACAGCAAGAACATTCGTATCGGTAGAGATTGAGACCCTTAGTCGCTTTGCCGTTGGCTCATCCAAAGACTCGTCCGTCTCTTCTTTGCGCTTCTGGTTAGACGTTATACCTGCGACAGTCTCCATACAGGCACGTGTGCTGGTCGCTGAGGCTGACTGACGGCACGTACAGAACGGGAAGGCGCCGCGTTGGGTGGTCTTGCTTGCTGAGCTACTGGTTGGAGAGACAGTGAGGACCGGAGCCGTCTCAACGTGTCCCTGCAGCTGGTCTGAAGAGTTTTCTTAAGGGCCTCCAATACCATCAGCATTCTGAGCAGGCACTGAGCAGGAATATTGGAGTGACGACTGACTGAGAGACATCCTGCAAGGCAATGAGAATGATGGACGAGAGCTGACAGAGAACGGACGGAGATGCGTGATGATTGAATCTATAGATAAATAGTTGAGGAGATCGGTTGGATGACGGGTGATGTCTATGAATGCTGGGGAACGAAGTAACAAGAGCTCCTAAGCGTTCGCCAACAGTCAGAAAGCAATCGACCAGAAAAGGACGTTAGACTGTTTTGAGCTGCACACAACACTTGTTTTGATATTATGTTATAATAGCAGGACGATGCTATCTGTGAGACTGCCTGCTCGCCGGTGACGTTATCAAGTTACTGTCACCCTGGTTGGCAAGGTATCACCAGTGGCGGATCTTGGAATGCAGCAAGATAGGCAACGACAGTGATATGTTTAGAGGACAAAGATTGTAAGTTGATCAGCAGCTGTAACGAGCTTGCCAGTCTCAGTTGAGGTTCAGATCAACGTTGGCCGGTAGTAGTGTGAAGACACCGAGCTTTTGGCATATCGGGACCGGAGCCCCATTTACCCCAACCAAGCGTGTGTTGCAGCTACTGGAAGAGTGCCTGGCTGTCGGTTTTTCCTAAAGTGACATTTGGCGACATTGCAATGCGTTCAGGTTCTCCATATTGAATAAATATGCAAGCACAAGGTATGCCAAGGATAGAGCCGAAAGCTGGCAGTGCTCTAAACGGGCTCCTCGGGAGCAGCATTGGGAGAAGTAATTCACGAGAACGCAACGAGTGAGGGAGTTGTTCGCGTCTGGGAACTGGAAATGTAATGAGATGCTGCTCAGGAGGCTAAGGAACCTCTGCTATCCATCATGGAACTGTGGTCATGACAGGGACGAGAGACTCCATTAAATATATTGGTTGGAAAGTGACTGAACGGCATAGACCTGACCGAGGATCGTGATGAGGATGACCAGAAGCCTTTGAGGAATCGGCCAAGCGGAGATGATTGCGACAGCCCAGAGCGCAGCATGAACAAAGGCAAAGCAATACTTTCTTGATGATAGATGTATGCCTGGGAAGAGACATCCGTCAATTATGCATTCAAGATTGACAGTTGCCAAACTATCGACTGAGAGCTGCTGCTGGAGGCGGCCTTGCTCATATCAAACAAAAATGTGAAGGATTACCAGCTTTTCGACTCTTCTGGACAATGGAATGTCGGAAGCTTCGATTGATCTATGGTAGCGTGCTTCTTCATGTAGATTGATATGTTGGCCTGTACATTATGAAAAGAGCATGATCGGTTAGAGCTGCTTTGTTCTCCCTCCCTGGTGAGTCCTGGTTTGCGGCATACTCAGACTGAAATGGCTAAGGTCAGTGCGTTGAAATGATGAGACTCTGGCCGTCTGGCCGTCTTGATGTCTTAATGTATATCAGGATGGCCGTCCTGCCAGGGCAGGCGGTGCAGGTTCGGTGATTGCCAAGCACTGCAAATCTGCATGGTCAATTTGATGTGGGACTGCAAGCATCACGGAAACGAATGGGAAGAGAAGCACTCCGCACTTCACTGCATCTTGCCCAGTATTCACATGCAGTTCCCTGTGACGGATCATGCAGATGAGGGTGTCACTACTCTTGTGACTGTTGCAGAGTTCAAAGTGAGGCGTGTGCTGGCTCCCCCCCATTGTTGCGGCCTAAGTTTTGGCTCCAAGAACCAAGAAAGTCACAGAACGGTGCCGCACCCATGTGCTTTTTTCGTGGCTTGCGGTTTAAGCCAGGCTTAAGTCCAGATTGCGGCTTGCGATTGATCAATCTTCCCGAGCACTTGTAATCTCATCCAGTCCTGCATCCCAAGAAGTCCGAGCTCACATTTTTGCGAAGGGTCTACGCCATGATTGGCTGTCAGAGGCATGCTGGAGTTGCACTTCGCGCAGTGAATCTGCATGATCCGAAGATCTCTTAGGAGGTCGGCTGTTAACTGCACCTGGTCATTAGAGGGGCTTGTTGTGCTTGCTCGGTAATGAAATCATCGTAGAGGAAGGAAATCCAAGTGGTGTGATACAATTTTCGCAATAGTTGCTGTGGCCTTCTTTTTGTTTGTTCGACCCGAAGTGCCAGCCATGGGGAACGCTTTTGAAGAACATGACAGTCCTTTCGAGTCAGGGTAAGCTGATCGGCGCCAGTCTCAGATCCGACAGGATGGTTTCGAGCCCGACGTTTTCGGAAGCTCAGGGGTCATCCCGTTAAGCGAAAGTGAAGCATGAGGAGGGTTGCAACCGCAACGTCGTGGTGGCACAAACACAGGCCGGTTCATCACCATCTCAGAGGCCATTTCGACTTGGCTATTCAAGCAAAACCAAGCACCAGGGCCTGCTTGTGTGCGCAACAGGAACGCAACCGAACTTCCGTCGTTCGCACATCCCCGGGCCACTCCTCTTGCTCATCCCTGGCCAAGCCATAAGGCAGTTGGTAGCTGTACATCAAGCCATGTGATTGGCATTGCGCGTGTTGCTCCGCTAGGATCTTGACTGACAGCCTCAGGTCTGGTATTGCTTGGCATTACCCCCTCCCTTTTCGGCCGAAGCTAAACTTGTCCTCCTTGACCGCCAAACTCACCGCGTCTGACTTGCTACTCCTCCGTCCTCCACCTCAGTGCTTCCTCTTAAATAGTCGTCTACTACATACTTAGTGCAGCCCATATTGCTCTGCCCACAATGTGAAAGAGTCAATCTTTCTTGCTCTCTCCACACCTCCCCGGTTGCCCAATCGACCCAACTCCGCAACGACGCCACGTGAGCCTCTGGCCGCACCATCACTGCCTGGCTTGATGCATCTGCCTACGAATTTGATGATTGCATGATCCAACAAACTTTTAAACAATCGATTCTTTACTACAACTTTCTGACCTTCCCCATGATGGCCTCCGCTCCGATGGACGCGTTGGCCAGCTTTGCGTACCTCACCGACCATCTTCCGACTTGGATTACCCAAATCAACACTCTTGCCACACATGTGGTCACTAAGCGTGAGGAGTTTACTGCTGAATACAAAAGAGTGTTGGAACACGCAATTCCGAAACGGAAGAGGACACCATCAGTCACCTCACTGCAGGCCAATGACACGCCACTGTCGGTCAGCTCTCAAAAGGAAGATACATATGCTCGAGACACTCTTCCCATGCCTCGGCCAACCGATATATCGCCTCTTGAGCCCGCGAACAAGTATCTGTTCGCCAATGCTCGCCGAGGCAAACGGCGCCAAGGGACCTCTTTCCGCTCTGGCGCCTCTGGGCCCCAAACATTCCGAAATCAACACCAGGTCATCATCTACTACGATTCAGCCTTACAGAACAGCTTTGAGGGACTTGTAAAGGAGCTAGGGACAGCTAGAAACAATCTTCGAAAGGGCAAGCAGGCAAGGGCCCTGGAGCTTGGTTTGCGGCTGCCCTCATTGAGCACAGGGAACTATGTTCGGACACCACAAGGTCGAATTTTGCCGAGTCCACCAAAGTCTCGTCCACCAACCGATATTGTAATAGAGCCCAAGCTCCTCCTGAACGACTCTCCGCCCGTCGATGATGCATCCTTCACGGAAATCGCCAAGGACCTCGAAGCAGCTCAAACGCTATGTGAAACTGGTGCTCATCAATTTCTGCGGGATGGAGATTGTACATTCGAAATTGACCGAATACGAGCGTTTTTCCAGCATGCCCTGCGAATCGCAAAGGCGCAGATTGAGAGATGGGAGCAGGATAAGAACGATACAGGTCGGGACACCGAGGTCATTGAGACATTCGTGAAAAAGGAAAATCACGACATAGCCACCGCTGTCGCCGGAAAGCTTGGCGTGAATATTCCGCCTGTCGTCAACACTGCAGCTGCTGATATAGAGGTGGACTCCGATGCTGACAATGCTGAGGGGGACGTGGTGATTGACATTTCGAAGTTTCGAGCTGCGAGAATGAATGGATTGAGAGCATAAAATACGGTCGGGGAAGTGCTTTTCATATTGTTAATCATTAGCGTCGGGGTGCAAATGGAATTGGGACTCGGACTGCCGCTTTGGCTGAAGGTAAGGATACGCCAACGGACACTCGCTATCGGTAAGGTACCAGCTAGCTTGAGCCTTGCTCTGTCTGAGCTGGAAGGAAACACTCTCTTCACGTGACGCTTAGAAGTAACTTAATCTCTGACTTTGATACCACAGCTTCATGTGATCTTGGGCTATGAAGCCTGGAAACTATGCCGAACTTGCTCTGGAGTCTGATGTGCTGGAACTAGAAATTGAACTGACATGGCCTCGATGCCGGGAGGGTCTTCATCAATCCCAAATCGCTCGGCCTACAGTCATCACCCCTAGGCTTTCGCAAGAACGGGAGTGGAAGGCATCGAATCTGAAGGTTCTGAATCATTGCGTTGCGCGTGTCGCGAGTGTCAAAAAGCTTAAGCAATGGAAACCGCAGATTGAAAGAGAGTAAAAAGCCATGAGATTAAATGGTATGGGACTACCTCGTAATACTCCACCAATTCTCCTCATATGTCGTGTTGTTATCGTACCTCGGACGGACATCTGACAACACCTTCCTCAACTTACCCTTCACCTCCCTTCTAATTCAATACTCTCTCCCACATCCAAGCAATCCCAACGTCTTCCCTTGTTATCCCTACCAACCACCTTCAGCGGAACGAAGGTGGCCACTCTCTTCAGTAGGCCGCCCCACTGACTCCCACACTAATGACAGCAAATGAACACTACCGGACCCTACTGAGCAGAACCGACTCCTTCGTCATACACCAGATTTGTACGGCCATGTCCAGCAACTGCCCAGCTAAAAACCATATTCCTGGATCGTTCGACATCAGAGAGGGGCAAGGCTTTAGCACCGCTGCCCGCGCACTTGGGTGCATGTCTTACATCTCCTCACCATTTCCATTTGTGAAAGACCATGTCATTTCTGAGACCGAAAGACTGTCTCGTGTCAGAATATTCTGCAAAGGCCAATCGTCCCGCCAGCGGCCCGAGCGGCCTCAGGGGTTCGTCTAAAGCGAACGACTCGGGCCTCGGGCCTCCGGGCCGAGATGATCAGATTGCAAGCCTCCCCTTCATGGACTGATACAGCTTTATAAACGGCCTGAAACTGCGTTCTTGGCAAGCCTTCATACACGGTGTGAAGATCGCCCTCCTCTACGATGCTACGGCCCCCTAAGCCCTTCGCAGTCTGTTGGTTCCCTTCTTGACCTCCTAATCAGACATCAGAAGTCGATTATGCTGCCAGCTATCAGATACATTTCATGTTTCAGCTTTGACTCCTTGAATTGATCTATAGTGGAAACGTGGATCAGTTTCCGATCCAAGTATGCAAGTCAATGCCCCGGCTTAGCATACTAAGATCACATAAGGTCCGGGGCCCTACTTCTACTCATACGGCTTTACCAGAAGTCTGAGCTTATAAAAGAAGAATAGTCATTTGGACCTGTCCTTCTATTTACAACCTTTTCATCCTTGGACAAGTGTCATAGCATAAAGATATGGGCGGCCGTGGTGATGAACGTCAGGCACAGCATAGGTCTGGATACCTAGCGCAGAAGGGAGCTGCCTCTTCCTCCCAGCCCCAGCCCCAGCAACAGCAACAGCAACAGCAACAGGCCCATCCTCCTCCTCGACCCCAACAACAAGCCTTGTCTTCCTCTCAGCAGCATACCCTTCCTCCTGCTCCTTGGCCTCAACAAGCAGCCCCATCTTCCTGTCGGCAACAGCAACAGCAACGGCCAGATTCACCGACACCGCCCCTTCCTGATGCTTCCGCAGTGGACAGCCTGGCAAGGGGACTGCCACCACAATTCCTATCACAAGGAGCGCTACCCACTTATCTTCCGCCTGCTCCATCTGGTTTTCTCTCAGAACGGCTGCTACCTCCTTCTTTTCCTCCGCCAGCGATACATTCGCGTCCTGTTCACCCACATTCCACACCAGTACATGTAGCCGTAGGATGTCCAAATCACGGCGGTCTCAGTCCCGGACAGGGTGTTTGCCTCGATAGACGGTGTCACTGTCGAAGACGCTGTTCAAATCCATCCTGTTCGCTTTGTCGAAACAGGCGTTGAGAATTATCAATAACATGGACTTACAAACCAAATGGAGAAATCTTGTCAGATGTATCGGGACCACTTAAATAAAGAGGTTTCAAAAACACCCAGATCTCAAACTCTCTAAGCTCAATTCACACGGCCTCTGTTCCAACAACTTGAAGGCTATAAACAACGGCTCGGTAACACTGGTAGCCTGTAGGGTAGAGTCTGCCTAGTTGTCAATGGCCGATATACTAGTTGATAGCTATTGGATACCATCCACCTATGTTTGGGGGTTTAATTTTCAATTTAGAATAATCAGGTGTTAGTCTCATCAGGCTTTGGATTGCTGATCACGACTAGATGGCCAAAGTCTGGGTTTCATCAAAAGAAAAGTCATGATCGGTCCTTTTATTAAATTATCCTTATACTTGAGGCATATCATCCGACCGACTTGGACAATGATAAAGGAGCCGGTTCTTCTTCAGGGACAGAAATTGCCACGTCCCCCCCCCCCCTTCCTCTCTCTCAGGCACAGCCCCGTCCTCTTCAGCCTCAGCCTCAACAACAGCAACTTCTGGAACAGCTGCGACTGGTACAACAGCTGCAGTAGATATAGCAGCAACAGCTACAGGAGCAACGACAGCAGCAGCAGCAGCATCGTCTTCCACTTCTTGTAAAAGGCCCCCACACCAGCAGCAGCAGTAAGTGCAACAATGGCTCCAACAAATGCACGTGGCATACGATTATCAGCACCGCCTGTTGCACCAAGCAGCTGCTGCTGCAACAGCAGTAAGAGCTAGCAGCCCTCCCTGCTGCCCCGGCACACGACCTACTGCAAGTGCCAGGTGCTGCTCCTCCGGAAAAGGGATACCCACCTACCGCGCAACGCGATGACCTACCCAATCTTAGCTACATAGCACCGGGGTGTCCGAACCGTGACGGCTGTTTTCCAGGAAGGGGCCACTGTGTCGATCCATTGTGTCACTATCGGAGGGGCTGTGAGGATATTCGCTGCGGAACCTGTAGGAAAGTGCGCGATGAGGTTTGTGTGGATATGACCTGGACAATTCGGATTGGGGAAATCGGGTACTCTTGTTAGTCGAAGCTCCAGTTCAGGTTCCGGTTCTGGTTCTGGGTCTGTTGCTAGCTCTGGTTCCAGTGCTTCAGAAGGGACCAGATTCAGTGCAGGCATTATCGTCGTCAGATGACCGTTGATGGACATATCCATCGTCGTATATTATCACACAGGGCCTTGTGGTGATTCGGTATCATTGAGCATCGTATGAAGAACGCCGACACTATTCCTTAACCCTTTTTCAGGATGCTAGCTTTTTGATTCTGACATCTTCGAACAACATTCTCGGTGTTTGCTCGTGTTTAAAGTAGCAAGCAGTGCATAAGTTTTCCAATCCGGGTTTAACATAGCCTCTCAGATGGGCGCGGTGTGATTGGAGTATACTTGTGAGAATGAAGATTGCCAACTCGCGCTGTTTGAAGCGGAGTATCTATGCCGCCGAGAGAGGATTGATTGACTGGCGATTGTCCGACATACTTCTTTTGTCCTGTCGATTATCCTGCCTTTTTCGCCTGCGTTCTTCGGGTATCCTCCTGAGCATCCCCTGTGATGTCAAAAGATCCAGGCCAACACTCTCAATACACTGCCGAATCTGCACATCGTCTTATTTCAACAAGGTCTGGTTGAATACCGGTAGACAGTTAGGAAGCCTGACGCATAGCGGAGCTAGGAGAAGGCTGGTGCCGCCTTTGATAGCCAATAAATAAAAACGGGAATAAAAGCTGCAATTTCATAAAATGTTGTCATAATAGTTTCCATCATCGTTCAACCAATTTTGGAGACAAGTTGGCCGCACGGCGAACAGAACGATCCAGATAGGACTTCCGCTCCACTTGTTCTGGTTATAGGAGTTTGGGTAGGATCGGGACGTTCGGAGACATGAATTGGAGAATTCTGTGCGAGAAGGAACGGAAAAAGTTGGTTGCAGAATATTTTTACTGCACTAATGTAGCATTGCCCGAGTCCTCTGAAAGTTGATATGGTTTGTGATAAAGCCAACGCCTGATTGATCTTGCCGAACAAAAAAGGACCCCATCTTCCTTGCGCACACGTATTGTCGGCCCAATGAACATGAAGACGGTTTGATGAAAAAAGCAATACGGAACTTCATTCGAGGTCGACGGATCCATTGCTAGTAATTCGCGTTCACTGATTCGGGTGTCAGTCCAGTCCTCGCTCAGGTGATGAATTCCACCGAGGAGCTCACAGAAATCTCGTCCATTCCAAGGTCCTCTCCACCAGTGGCGGCTGGTTGAGCGTTGCCATTCGTGGTGCCATTTGCGTCTGTCATGGTGGTGCCGCCGTTGTTATTGTTTGTGAAATAATCGGTCATCTCAGCGTCGAGCTCTTCGGCCGTCTTTGGCTTAGAACGAGTCGCGTTCTTTCCTCGCTTTTTAGCTTTATTTGCTGCTTTCTTGCCGGCGCTGTTAGCAGTAGCTTTGGTACTAGTAGCAGACTTCGGTTGAGCTTTCGGATTCGCGCTGGTCTTGGTCAGCGGAGGTGGCGAACAAGTTCTGTTAGGTTTTGCGTACGCTACACGCTCTCCGAAACTCTTGACAGGTGGCGGCGCTGGTGCGTTATTTGCATCCACAATGACCTCGATCTAGTGATGTCAGATATATCGTCGCCCGGCTGATGAAACGAGGCTTGCCTTCATCGGTCGCTTATCTACTAGCATGCCATTCAAATCTCTGGCCGCTTTGACAGCAGCATCTGCTTTTGAGAAGATGATAGTTGCAACGCCAAGGCTGTGTCCTTTCTGGTTGTAGTTCATCAGAACTCTTTTGACTGGTCCAACGGATTTGGCGAAATATTCCTGTGCGCGATGGGTTCGTGATCAGTATTCGACATGGTCAAGAATGGAGAAATAGAATCGAATCGACAGGACGGAAAGAAGCGGCGCCAGGAAGAGAGATATTGATCCTGATCCAGACCGAGGAGCATCAACGAGCCAGCGGAAAGCGTTAGTGAGCATCAAATTGTTGGAGTTTTCGAGCCAAACAGGTGTACGATTTTGAAGTTTCCTGATATTAAAAACGTGAAGCGAATCTTGCTGGCGGCTTTTCGAACAAGAACGAGCATGGACGAATGAACGCCCAAAAGCTTTCAATTTACCTCCCGCTTGAGCTTTCGCGAAAGGAAGTGTCGAGATAGGCTCTGACCAGATCGCAGTAGGTAGATGCGTAGAGGAGAACGGCGGTGTGGCGCTTGCAGTCATCCATGGCTGTCGCTGGTGTTGATAGCCCGGAGACAAAACGGCACGAGCTCCATTTCTCCGTTTCGATCAGGTGTTGTCATCGCCTTGCGGAAGTGCTGGGTTGGCTGTAAACATGCGTGTGCTTGCCGTTGCGTTGGTCGCTCATCCATAGCTATGCTCGTTGATGCTCCTGGCAAGGAAAGAAATACTATGCTTCGGTCTTTATAGCATGCTTTGTGCATAAGCCTCTAGGCGCCACCTCCAACATGCTCGAACGTCTACGGTGGCCAAGCACCGGATAGATGGAAGCGGGAAAAGAACACCGCTTCAGCAGCACTGAGTGAAGGTCTCAAAGATTGAGCAAAGAGCACCAAAGTGCAAGAACAAGCTCCCGCGCAAGCTCTTCACAAAGAGTTCAACCATCCATGCTTGAGCCATCTGCACATCTTCTTGCGAGTTCGGCATAATTTGTAATCTTGCGATACTCGAAAATGTCTCGTAACTCTCAAAAGCGGACGGCGGCAGAAATCCAAGGTGATAAGCCTCGATCAACATACCTTGATTTGGACATCATTGACATCGTGGGGCTAAGCGCAATTAGTACATATGCATGATAAATTGTACAGAGGATGCCTTACCAAGCCAGTGACAATGATTTTGCTCTCCTTAGGAGGGGCTGATGGTCCAGTTGGAACTCCTTTTGTGGCCGACCGCGCTGATCTCACCGACTTCTTGACTCCTCCGACCGGGGCGCTGACAGGAGTGCCTATGGCCTTTGCTGGCTTGTGGGGTCGACGTCCTCGATTTGCCTTTCGGCGCGTGCTGAGAATCTCATCAAGAGACTGGTCGAGCTTGCCAGACATGTTGACGGCAAAAACGATCGCTAGATATGGATTGAGGGGCGTGGGCGAAGTAGTCTGATCGATCAGCGGATTCGATGGATTCTGAGGAAGAACGGAGTGGTCGCTTGGACGAGACGCGCCGGGGGTGAGGTCTCAGTTGCAGATGGTATGCGCCTGAAGATGGCGCAAAAGGTTGCTTGAAGAATATGTGGCGATAAAGACTCCACGAAAATAAGGTAGAAGAAGTGGTAGAAGCCAAAAGTGAAGATGGATTTGCTTGTGGAGGTGGTGTTGAAGTGAAAGTGAAAGTGAGTCAAAGGAGGCAGCAGGCAAGGGAGTTTTCCAAACCGCACTAGTGTAGGTTGCACCAGGCCACGTTGGGCCGGACATATGGTGTTGATGGTGTATACCAAGTAACACCAACGTGTTTGTTAGTATGTGTTCTCTAGGCAGACAGCTTCTCCAGATGAATACGAGGACTGGATGATGAGAACTGGATCTACATGAAAACCCTGGCATACAGGCTACCTTGGGGAAAATCGCTTCGTGAACCCTGTTTCTTCTAAATCCAGTGTGCACCCATCAAGACGATCAGCGATTGTCTCGCTGCGTCTGCAATATTACCATATGCGCCACACTCCAGACTGCACTGTAATCGTTAACAGGTTAAATAGCAGGGAAAGAAGCAGGTGCTGTACAGTTCAGCTCCGTAAAGCCTCTAACCTGCCTCTCATCTGCTCCAGAGTCGCTTCTTGTTCTTCAAAGCTCTCCTCCTCCGCCACAGGCTGTTGCGGTAGCTGCTCGTCTGCAACTCCGACCTTTCCGAGTTTTCCATGCAAGACCTCCCCTAATACTTGTTCCACTTCCGCTTCAGCTTCTTCATCCTCCCCTTCCAGAAGCTCGTCGTTGGGTAAAGAATCTCCGACCATTTCTTCAATAATGCCGGCTTTCATGAGTTCCTGGCTAAGCTCCCTCATTGTTCCAGTAAGTTCGGGTAATCGAACCAATGTATTGACATCCTTCATTATACCGGTACTGGCTTTCAAGCTACCTTCGATTTTTCTCACGGAGAAAGCTTCCGTCACCTGCATCTGGACGCTTTGCAGTTGCGCCTTGCTTGTATGTAGCCTTGCGCTCTGCTTGCGCACTCTAATCAATTCCCTGGCAAAAGTCCTGGTTTCCTTAACCGCCTGCTGGGCCTGGGAAGGATTCTTTTGCCCACGCTTCGAAGCTTGTAAGATATACTGTCTCGTCTTCTGATCCAGGACCTTGAGTTGATTTATATCACGGTCGAGTTGCCGAACGTTCTTGCGAATTATGCCATTACATTTTCTCATCTGCGCATGTCAGCGGATGGCAGGCGTTGAGATAATCAGAACCAACGTGCCTGAGCCGCAGGATCAGGCTTGAAGAAGACGGCCTTGATAGACTCCATTGTGTCCCCTAAGCCTTCTCAACGCAATTGGAACTTCTTGTTATACACGGGCCGGAAATACGAGTTGATCCTCAGCGGACAGGTATCATTATGGCGCAGAACTTCATGACGTGCGCATGCTTGTTGGGGTTCGTAGAAGCAGGGCACAAGATATGGAGATGTTAAAAACCTGGTCGCTACTGAGCTAGAGTATCCAATAACCTTGGGGACTGAGAATCTCACGGTCACCTGCCTGGGTCCTCAGTGCAAGGGATTCAAAGAGCTGCTCCATATCCACTCACAGCCTATTGAGGCCGCTGGAGGACCCTTTGAAAGCCTAAGGCGCCTCCAACTTGGCACCGCGATCTTTCGACCTCATTCGTCACAATTCCATTCGGTAGGCACTTTTTTGCAGCCTTGCTCTGCAACACACAAACTCCACACACTACAACACCAGACGCAGCAAACCGTCACCTTGCACTTTCATTTTCTTCTCTCACTACTTTTGCGTCTGCTTCGCTTCAACAGTCTCACAATGTCAGGCACTCAAACCACACCAGAAGGTAGGCAGACTTGAGTCTCGCTCGAGCTTCATCCTAGATTCCAAAGCACCAGCTAGAAAATCTCACAATTTCCATGAGTCGCAACTTTTAAAACTCGGTGCAGCTGACAATCCATTTTAGTCCTGTGGGCTCAGCGCTCGTCCTCGTCAGACCCTGAAAAGAACTACATCTACCTCACGATCTCTGTCCCTGATGTTCCCAAGTCCTCCATGAAACTTGAGCTCAAGCCTACAAGTCTATCTTTCACTGGCACTTCAGATACCAAGAAGACTACGTACCATGTCGAGCTTGAATTCTTCGGCGAGATCGACGTTGAGAACTCGAAAACAAATCACACTGCCAGGGACATCGAGATGATACTGCGTAAGAAGGAATTGACAGAAGAGTATTGGCCAAGACTGTTGAAGGACAAGGCAAAGGTTCATTTCTTGAAGACAGATTTTGACAAGGTGAGCCATAACTCAGCCCGGTGAAGCTGGGCAACGTATCTAATTTCAACCAGTGGGTCGACGAAGACGAGCAAAACGAGGCGCCAGACGACGACTACATGAACAACTTCGGTGGTGCTGGTGGAATGCCTGGTGGAATGCCTGGTGGTATGGGCGGTATGGGCGGTATGGGTGGCGATGGTGGGCTTGGCGGCATCGACTTCTCCAAGCTCGGCGCTGGAGGAGGTATGGATGGCATGCCGGCTATGGAAGGTCTCGGCGGCGGTGATGATGGGGACGATGACTCGGACGATGAAATGCCAGAGCTGGCGGATGAGGCAGAGGCAGAGGCTCCAGAAGAAGAGAAGCCGTCTACTGCCGACAAAGGAAAGGCGAAGATTGAGGAAGTTGCTTGAGCACTTCATGTGCCACACACCAGATCCCAGCGACTCTAGATCCATGATCATATTTTCAACAGGGGGCCAGAATCAATCTCCGATGTCCGCGAGCGGGTTTGCGAAGCCCAGCTTCTAGGTCAGACTTCGATCTTCTTTCTCCAGAGTATCATACGAGCAGCATCCTGCCTTCAAAGGCGCATTGATTTGAAAAGCACTGGCATGTTTGCTCTGTTTGAAAGTTTTGTCATGGTGCTGCAACACAAGTATTCAAATGCCGTGTCCAACGCTCCACAGTGTATGGCGTGACAATCCGGCCCCTAATTTTGTGCCTCGACGATTTGTCTCCTTCCACCATGAAGCAGGTAAGTCGTCAGAACAAAACATAAACACACCTTGGATCAATGTCGGTCGTGCCAGTCATCTTGCCCATTCTGGGGCCTCCTGGCAGCGGTACTCCACGTCTTGTCAACCTCTAAAGAGGACGGCCATGACTGAACACGAGAGTCGGCTGTCCAGCTTTCGTTTTCCCGAACGATAAGTCTTCTCCTGCACTGCTGCTCCACCATGTCTGCCAGACAAGCTGCTGGTGCTGCCAGCGCTACGGCGTCTTCGGTTTCCCAGAAGCTAGGTTCAACCATACTCAACCTCACGTCAACGGAGCCGGCGAATGATACCTTACCTCTGCCTATGCGGGCCTTGCGATTCACTCTTAGAACCGAGAAACTGTTATTCCGCAAGGCGCCTATCCTTCTCCTTCGGCTCTCTGGTCTACCAACACTGGCACACATAGTGAGTGATGCTTTGGGGGAAATGCCAGCTCCGCTCGCCGGAGCAGCCGGAGCGGATGCAGCGGCCGAACAAGCAGGTCCCCAGACATGGACAGGGGCACTCCTGGAAGCATTTGAAATAGGAAACATCAGGAGTTTGGGTGGGATGTTTAATTTCCTGTTTTCTAGGTGGGCATTTGCCTGCCTTGCTATGGTACAGCGAACGCAATCCTGCCTCAAGTTCCGCTGGGACAATGCTAATACACCTTAGGCACTGATATTGAATCGGGTGCACGTCTACGCGTCTTCTCGACAGCGAATCTTCTTGACATGGGAAAAGCGACTTGCTCTTCGCATCATCCCGATTCTTCTTTTCATCACTCAGATTCGCCAGCTTCTCCAAGCTCTTCGATGTCAGACATCCCCCAACTTCTCCCAGCTTCGTTATGGCAAACCCGGCAAGAATGTCATGCTGGATTGGACTACAAGTGGAGGCTGGCTTCATGCTCTTTCATCAACGCTATTGTACGGTTCTACCGACCAGGACGCGTGTGCTGCCATTGGTATGGGTCGACCTTCTCCTGATATGAGAGCACCCTATGGATCATTTTCTCTACTCTGGCCGACATTTTTACGTACATGTCTCTCTCACTTGATAGAAACAATCTCCTGCTCATTACAACAGCTTCCGTTGATGACCGAGACGGGCATGTCCGTCTTCGAGCATTCCCTTGCTTTCGCGGAAGCCGAGACCATGCTATACAGCGCCCTAGGTTTGGGGTTTCTTGGGTCACCCAAATCATCAATGATGAATAGCACGGTGACAGCCTCCCAGACAACTGCTGCTGAGCCCGGATCGACCTTCCATGCCTCTGCTACTGTTCTGGCGCTTACAGATGCGGCAACATCCTTGTCTGGGCCACATGTTCTTGATCGCATAAATGTGCCAACAGAGGTCCTCCTCATTGCACTGCTTTCATGTTGCAACAGTCTTTCGTCCCACGTTATCGCAGTATTCAACCGTCAAAGATCGCTCAGATTGATCAATACCGGCATCTGGGCAACTTGTTTCATGTCAGCTTTCGTCTGGGGCTTTTTCGCCGTGAGCAATCTTGCAAGGGTTGATGCAGATGGACGAGAAGGTCGACTCGTTAGCGGCCTCCTGCACTTCCCAACCGTCTGCATCCTAGGTTTCACACCACATCTGCTCATTCTGCTTGGTATGAGCACTTGCGCCAGTATCTACCTTTTGGCACTACTTCTAACCGCGCTGAGTCTCGGATCAAACGCAGAAATCCCACAACCAACAAGTCTATGGCAGCGATTTGTGATTGCTCATGAGAACCTGCAAGCAGCACTTCAGATCAAAGGAGTCACTATCAAGTGGAATGAAGACATCTACACTGCGCTGTTGCGCGTTGGCTTCATTGCACTCACCGCAGCCTCCGAAGCAGTTTTTCTCAATGAGGGCAGATCAGTGGAAGTGCGCCGTTTCACCTGGCTAGAGGAAGATCGATTGGATGAGGCACGTCTGGATCGCATCAATAGGATGAAGCGCCCAGAAACGACCGATTCGCATTTTCACATAACTGAGGAGTATGGGATTCCTCCTGCTCAAGGTATTGATGGCGCGCCTGCAGACTGGGAAAGTGGCTATGTCAAAGAGCGCAAACTGAAAGACACTGATGGCAAAAATCGCAACGCTGTTTTCGAAGACGACAGAGTGACTGTGTATCCAAACCCTCGGACAGGCGGTGTTGGCGCGGTACAACGAAGTACCAGATTCTACCTGCTTTATTTGTTTTGGCGCGGCATATTGTTCCTTCTGGGTGGTTGGTTCGCATTTTTCATGGGCTTACTCTTAGACCGGATAGGTGTCTCAGTACGCCCACGTTGGTTGAGAAGATTAGTTGGCAAATCGCAAAAGAGAGCAGCGGTTGAGAGAGAGAGGACGAAGGCCGGTCATCGGTCGTGCGAGCAGGACACGCTCGATTTCTGGTATCTGAATGATGAAGGAAATTTGGTCACTCCTGACAGAGATGAGTTGGACATTGAACATGTAATGCGAAGGCGCATAATGATGGAGCACCCAGCAGAAGACACAATGCATGTGGAGCAGAAGGTAGATGACAAGCTCTACCAATGGTGGAAGATGCATGGCTGGTGGGGAACCCAGGACGACAGTGGTGACTATCGACCTCCGCTTGAGGAGGATTTTGACGACACAACCAGCGTAGTCTCAATGTCGACCAATGCCACCACGTCCGATGAGCGAGATTGGGAGTCGGAATCTGATGGCCGGCGCACCCCAACTCCGACCAGTTCCCTCCCCTTCACACGTCCAAATAGAGAGACCACTCCCTTCGACTCACCTCTCGACACAGCTACCCTAGCAAGACTCCTCAATCCACAAGACCGCGCATCGAAAGAGGAAGCACGTATTCTCGCATCCCACCTCTCCGCCTCAGATCCCAACAGCCCAGGGACCACCAACAAAATCCTTACCCGCTCTCGATACCGACGCCAACTAGAAAGCGAACGTACTCGCATCCTCTTCGCTGGCCGCCATCCCCCCATTACTTCTTCCTTCTCCGCCCCGCAATCTTCATCCTCACCCTCATCCGCCAGACCCTTAACCCCCACTCAAGAATCCGAAATCCTCGAATCCCTCATCCTCTCCTGCCGTGGCGTCCAAAACACACCACAGCAGCCACAATCATCACATACCACTGCCTCTACCTCTTCCGGTCCATTGTGCGTGGTCTGTCAATCCTCGTCACGGACGATCATCGCCTGGCCATGTCGCTGTCTCTGTGTTTGTGAGGATTGCAGGGTCAGTCTTGCGCTGAATAATTTTGGGAATTGCGTTACTTGTCGGAGGAGCGTTGGCGGGTTTGTGAGGTTATGGGTTCCTTGATAGTCAGGATGGATGGGCCAACCCGGCTAGCATGGGGAGGCGGATGGCTATGGTTCTTCCTTTTTGGTAGGCATGAGTAGGGAGTAAGGGAGGCTTTTGTATTGAGTACGACGGTTGTGGTGGGGACTATGGTAACGTAGCAGAAGTTGGACCGAGACCAATCAAAGTTCTTTTGATAATTCGATAGATCGATTGGTTTTAAATGAGCATATGCCCGAGAGCTGTCCGCTTTTCAATGCAAATCCTAGATCGCAGCATAACATCTCAATCGAGTTTTTGAACACGCTATTCCGAGAATTCCCTCACATTTTGTAACTCGACGTTCTGCAGGTAGCTCTCTACGTCGCGTATCCACACCGTTCGTTATGACCCTCTCCTCTTTTCCCAAGCGCTCTCTCCTCCCGCCCCACCGCCCCTCTCAGCCCCACCTTCCTCCCCTCTCCTCTCCGCCTCAACCATACGGTCAAATTCCCTTTGAGCCTGCTCCTTCGCCAGTTGTCTCTCCTGCCCTTCTTGACTGA
>JAABUK010004318.1_pt1 | contig 23238 bp, 2 predicted proteins | sample 5559141 | NCBI WGS metagenome assembly JAABUK01 (sample SAMN10711869, study PRJNA513367) | rock metagenome | isolation source: Antarctica rocks | place: Antarctica: Victoria Land, Pudding Butte nord | collected 2016-01-03
TACCTGTTAATATATCTCTTCTACTTCTACTAGCTTACCTTAATCTTTATAGAGGTTATTTAAGTTATTAATAGTATTAAGCGTTAATATATACTTATAATCCTATACTTTCTTATATCTATCTAGTACCTGTTAATATATCTCTTCTATTTCTACTAGCTTACCTTGATCTTTATAAAGGTTACCTAAGTTATTAATAGTATTAAGCGTTAATATATACTTACAATCCTATACTTTCTTATATCTATCTAGTACCTATTAATATATCTCTTTTACTTCTACTAGCTTACCTTGATCTTTATAGAGGTTACCTAAGTTATTAATAGTATTAAGCGTTAATATATACTTACGACCTTATACTTTCTCGTATCTATCTAGTACCTGTTAATATATCTCTTTTACTTCTACTAGCTTACCTTGATCCGTGTAGAGGTTACCTAAGTTATAGAAAGTATTACTCGCTTTAATAGACTTAATACGCTCGAGTATACCGGAGTCCTTAATCCGCCTCGTATATCGATCTATATATAGTACGAGTCGCTACTATAATACCTAGTACTCCGCCTCTAAGTAATCTAGTACTATAGTCCTAACTATCTTTACCGCCGTTATTATTAATCCATCGAGCCTATAACCGATCGTCTCCGCGTACTAATTATATATAACTGGGTGAATAGAGTAGCTATTAATATATTAATATAATTTAACTAGCGAGTACCCTAATAGAGCCTTTATTACTCGCTTAAAATCGATCTTACTCTCCGCTATCTTTTAAAGCCAACCGCTCTCCCGGTAGCTATCGCTTCCGCGAGAGACCAGCTTATACTATATATCCTAACGATCTAGATTCACCTAGAGCTGGAGGAACGTGGCCGCCGTCCCGTTAGTTTCTTGAATGCGCTCGTAAGAGATCGTCTACGTCGTCTGAATACTCCCGTTATCGTAATCCCGTAGACGCGGCGTCTCCGCTACGAGTCGTGACTACGAGCTCTTATATAACTCTAAATATTTCGAGTAGCTGGTCTTCGTTTCGCATATATATCTGCCTGCCTGAACCAAGGCTAGGGGTAGGTAACCTAGTCGTTCTATTAGTTTCGTTATATCTACCGACTAGTTAATAGGAATAAGAACGTTTAGAAGTTTAACTGAGAGGACTTTTACCGTACTAGTATTTAATCGTTATAGGCCTAAGTAATCGCTAAGGACTTCTAAGGCTTACTTAGAGCTAAGCCTTCTAACTTCAGTTAATACTCTAATCTCTCTAAGAGTAAAGAGACGGCTTGTAATAAGGATAAAGCTATAATTAGCTAGTAGTAAGAAAGACCTAATATCATAGGCTTAAGCATTTCCTTTATCTACTATTAGGTCTCGGTTAATATTATCTAAGATTATTAACTACTACTGATTCCGTTCTAAGGCGAGTCATCGTAGAATAGCTTCCGCCTCCGCCTCTATATCTAGAGCCTGCTAGGCTACCTTCGCCGTGGGATCTAAGATACTGCGGATGCCCGCATGCCTTAAGAACGCAGCCAAGCTCTATACGACCGTGTCTTAGCTGTTACCGTTTACCTATACGATCGTACTATATATCTTCTAATGCTTTCGGGCGTAAGCGATAGCTAGCTACGTCTTTCCGATTCCCCTTATACTATAGAGGATATAGATCTTCTATCCATGTGCCTTAGTCAGTAATAGGTTCTACTCTATCTCTTGCATTTCGCTGTCTCGATCGACGAAATATCTAGTTATAGGAAGGCCCGTTAAGTTAAATAGGACCTGGAACTTATTATCTCCTAGATAATGAATAATTAGAAAGCGTTTAGAATTACTATAATATTAGTCCTCTTATAATCTAATCAGTACTCTTTACTAAGCCTATCCTCTTCCCTATATAGAATCATTATTCCTTCTAGATATACTTACCGCGATCTAATAGAGCCTTAATAATACGTTAACTCTCCGCTACTACGCTTTTTAGTAGAATCTGAAGAAGCTCCTTCGTAAACGCTGCCGCCGTAGCTACTACGTATCCTTACCACTCGTCGTTCTTATAGGAGTCCGAGTAATCGCAGATCCCTTGAATTACCACGCACGGGAAGTCGTTTAATAGACCTGCCGCTTCCATTTTAAAGTATAAGACACCGTGTTACTAGCTAAGCCTGTCACGGGTAATAGTATCTTTTATTAGTTAGTCGGCCGACGTAATAATACCGTAGTATATAATAGGACTCTCTGGATCGAATCGTCGCTATAGTCGCCGAATTACGGGTAGGATAGTATAGCCGTAATTTACGTTACATTCAACGTTACTATTAATATAGGTAAAGCTAGACTTATACTATCGATCTTTCTCCGCTCCCGGATATTAATATTTTTCCTATACTCTTAGGTTCTAAGCTACTATTTCTTAGACTATATCACTGATACGGTTACCTTTTCTCTTATATATCATGTCGAGCTGGTTTAATACTACTAAGAGACTCGTCGGTAGAGAGTTTAAATTTCCCGTAATCTTGAAATCCTTATCTTATACCGCCTTACTAAACTTATACGGGAGAACCCCTCTACTCCTCCCTACCGGATATCCCACTACTACGTCGCCTAGTCTGATGTCGTGCTTATCCCTAGGAGCTCCCCCTCCGATCCCCACCATTATCCGATACGGATGGATTTGAAGGATCGGAGCATATCCTTCGCCACCGTAGCGGTAGAGGCGATCCCATATCTACCTTTCGGGAGGCATGCGACGACGACATGGTGATCGCCAATGCGACCCAAGGTATAAGCGTTACTATCATGCGACGAGACGCTCGGGAGAGGAAGGTATTCATCGTCTAGGAGCTCGCATGCAGCCACGTACTCCGTCTTCACGGCACAGATCCATCCTACGGTGTAGGCCTGATGGTCCATGGCTTCTGGTTCATAGAAAGGGAAGCGCCCGCTCTGTTCATGATCTTAGCAGTAGAGCAAAGCAAGGCTGAACTCTCCATTCGAAAAGGCTGGTACATCGCAGGGAATTAGGCCCCCTCGGCTCGTCAGAAGAGCCCAGCCACAGGCTTACCAGCCACAGGATCGGCTTGGCTCGCTTACATTGATTAAATTACACGTTTGTTGTTATACAAGACGTCTGGGGGCTGTTTTGCACTAACCGCTTTGATTGGAAGGTACCGGATCAGCGTGCGACATTACATGAATGACGGGCGCTACAGCCGCCACAAGCCTGACAATGACTTCTCAGCGTTCCTATAGAATTCTAGGACCCGGATAAGGGTTATTCATGAGTTCTGATAATGGCACAAGCTTAATGGTAGTACTATAGTGGACGAGTACTATTACGCTATAAAAAGGAGGCTCGTCGCAAATTAGGAGGACGGCGACGATACGAATATAATTTTCTAATAGCCGGCCTTAGGAGTATTCACGATTAGCTATAATATAATATTAATATAAAACTACGGGAGATTTCTATCTATTCATAAAGTTAGAGTCGCTTGAAATCAAAGTACTATTAACTTGTCTCGTGATAGAGTACGTCTCTTAACCTAGGAACGGACGTTATAATATATTGAATTGAAGCTCTATCTAAGCCAGATGGCGACTATATATTGCCGTCGGTTATAAAACCCAGATGTCCCTCGTTATAACACGGTTCGTAGTAGAGGCGTATATCGCTCGAGTTAATAGGAGTAGCTATAATACTCTATATGAAAATACTTGATTTACCTAATAAACCTTTCTATAGACATAGGATCAGGATAAGTAATAATAGTAACTAAGTTTATATATCAGGGGAAGTTTTAATAATAGGGAGCTATATGTTTTTTCTATCCGTGATTTATCATTCCTAATCTATATATCTATTAGATTTCCCCCTTTAACTAGTTATCTTAAGGATACTTAATAAGATATTCTAATATAATAAGAAACTAAGTTACTCTTAAGATTACTTACGTTAGCCTTATTATTATTAAGATAAGTATAGATAGCCCCTACGTAAGCTTTAAAAAAAGGCGGAGTAAGTCTATCTACGATATTCTAAGCGGGGTTAAGGTAGATAGGGCCGTCGACTTAATTACTATATATAACACCTAGCTATTTAAATAGATCGATGTTATAACTAGAAACTACTATACCCTTAGAAGAGTATATAATAGGTATAAAGTAGCTATTAATATAGTTAATATTAATATTAGGTAGACCTGTAAAGCTACCTTCGATCTTATTACTTTAATAGTTAGTATTAGGCCTAACGTATATCCTTCCTATCTATCTAGTTAGGAAAGCGTATTAGGTAGGCGAGTTATTAGGAAGAACGGTTACTAATAGATTTCCTACTAGGGCGGGGCCGCTAGTATTAGAAAGAAAGGATAAAGATAATTAACTTCTATATACATTTATAATTAAAATTATTATATAATTAGCTAAGCCATTAGTACCTATAATACTTATAAGGTTTAAGATACTCGTAACTAGAATAGAACTTGAAGCTAGGATTAAATATCCGCCCCTAAGAGTTATAGTTATAGTTATAGCTAGTAGGTAGTTAAACGGACTTATAGCTACTAGAGCCGCGAGGGCTAAAATAGTAATCTAATAGGATTTCCTTATCTTATAGTTTAAGGATTAAGAGAATTATTTATATTAAAGAATTCTAGCGCTATTATTACCTTTTATAGTACTTTAACTAGTACGTTAATTTATAGATACTTGTAGAAGTATCTATAAACGACCCCCTTATAAGATTCCTTTAAATAGCTAAGTATATAGTAGTACTTCCTTTACACCTTATATTTAGTATCCTCTTCTTACATAGCGTTTATAATACCCTTTAAGGAAGATTACGAATTCTTCTTAAGGGTATTAATTATAGATAAGAATGCTACTATATTAAAATAATCCTTCTAGTAAGTATTAATACCCGCTTCTTAAAGGAGTTAGAATATATATTTATACTTTCTAATCGTAACGTAATATAATGTAATCCTGTAATACGCTATAGCCTAAACGTTAATACTAGCGTTAAGAAGGAGTTTAATAATATTCATATACCCTTTTTCAGCTATAATATATAGCGGTGCCTTGAATACTTCCTTATATCCCTGTACGTTATATTCGCGTCTAATATATTCTTCGGCTCTTTCTTAACTTTGTATCCGTATTCTATTTTCTTCACGGAATTCCAGCTCTATTTATCGACGGGTCTTACCTTTAGGTCTAGCGGTAGACGGAGCTGATAGGTCTACGCCGGCTTATAGAAGCTAGTCTATAGCCTCTTTATTTCCTGCCTAGACAGCGTATAACAACGGCGTTTCGCCCTTATCATTCCGAATATCGATCTTATAAGAGTGTTAGAGCTAACGGTGTTAGAGTAGAGTTAAAAGAGGTAGATTTTCTTTTAAAGCTAGATGATATAGCGCCGTATCTCCGTCCTTATTATAGATTAACATATCTACTCCTCTTTCTAATAAGAATTTGAAGGTGGCTTCGTAGTTATACGAAGCTACTTATAGTAAAACGATTTCTTAACTTATCTAGGTATATATCAGGGCTATATTATAGAACTTAGCTAATAGGACTATATTAAAGCGACGAGCCGTTTATAAAAGTAAGCTTAAGTCCTTTAACCTAAGGTTATTAGTAATAACGGAGATAATTTTATTAAAGAGACTATTAAAAGCTATAATAGGCGGTATTAGATCTATAGTTTATATAAGTTTCTATAATCACGTTCGCGACTATTACTAACCTTTTAACTATATAGAATGAATCTCGCTAGATACCGTTTATAGTGTAAGTAATTCTTAGTAAGAAAGCTAAGACAGAGTTACTAAGCTATCTAAATCTATAATAATAATTATAGATAGGACTTAGCTAGCTACGTCCTAGGATACTACCTTAGGGGGTACTACCCTCTAAGGCTACGTAAATACTATGCGGCGCGGAATTATCGTGACTATAACCTATAACGTACCCTTTCTCTAGAACGAGGCGTATTGCTAGAGAGTATTACAGTTATCTTTCTAGTAATATCATTCAGGTCTAAGCTTCCGGCGGAACTGAGAAGCTATATATCGCGATTCCTGATATTACCTCGCGCTAGCCGCTTTATAATAGAAATACACTTCTCTTTATTAATTAGTAGATCTACAAGGAGGTCCTAAGGTTTATATATAGAGAAATTACCTTTTTAGCCTTATCCTTAGTCTTCTAGTACTGTTTTAAAATTCATCTCAGTAGTAGTATTAGAGAATCTAAGGAGAAGTATCCTTATAAATCTAGTAACGCCGTTAAATTTCGGCTATAACGTGGGAGCAAGGTCTCTCGCTTATAGATAAGAGGCTTACAGGCTCTAAAAAGCTTTAGATAGACGTTTATTAACTATACAACTTATAGCTAATTCGGGATAGCGCCTGAATTAGAACCTATAATTAATTATATATTAAAAATATAATCCTAAGAACGGAGAATATAGTAAAACTGGAGCCGAAGGGAGTTAATATTAGATATAAAGGAAGCTAGAGCTTAGGGGAGTAATAACTGGAGCTTAATATAAAAGCCTTAAAATTAGTTTCCCTTCACCGAACGCTACATGAATAAGACCTAAAAAGAAAATACTTAGAGTACTAGTCTCCTAGTATTTCTCTCCTAACTCGCTTTCTATTATTTAGCGGTATTTATAATAATAATATCTCCGCTTGATAGTACTAGTACTACGCTCTATACTTTACTAGAAGTAGTAAGATATACTTAAGGGCTCTCGCTCCGAAATTTTCTAGTATTACTCGTAACATCGGCGGCTATATTTACTACTGAAGTCTATATATTTATTCTTCTTAAGGATAGACTTAAATAAATCTAGTAAGCCCCTATTACCTTATAAGTATAAAGATACTAAGTTAATATACTAGTTAACCTTGAACTTATCTTATACCTAAAGGATAATATATAATTCAACCTCCTTCAGGTATTATATCCTAGATCCTATATATATTCTAGCTTCCTAATAGGATTATCTTATAATACTTAGGCTTAGACACTTTCTTCTTCCTTTAATATATCCGTACTCTCCTTACTATCTTTACTAGCCTATCGGTTATTATCCTATTATACCTTGTTCCCCTAAACCTACTTGATAGTAATAATATTACAGGTAGAACGCAAGGTCTTAATAGGTATAGCTAGGCGAATATCAAGCTCGATTATATTATATTCTACTAGGCCTATCTATTTATAGCCTTACTTATAATTATATTTATATATTATACTATTTACGTGGAACTACTTTTCTACGTTCAGGTCTATAATTCATACCTGGTCTCACCTACGTACCGTCTCTTAGAGGCTGCTAACACGATTCTAGTAACTAATATTCCCGAGGAAGACCTTCCGGTATTAGAGGATATATATAGTATATTCCCTAGTAGAGTCTATTCCGTCTAGATTAATCAAGATCTCTCTACTTTATTAGAGAAGATCTAAGAGCGAAAAAAGCTCGCTATTATATTAGAAGTTATAGAGACTAGCCTTATATTATTAGTAATAAAGTCGTTCTGTTAACGTAAGAGCCACGAGCTTATATAATTAAGTAGGGCGGATACTAAAAAGGAGGGACTATTATAAAGGCGCTACCTGAAGGAGAAGGACCGTGATTATATATACATTCTATAATAAGGATGTAACTAGATACTAGTAATTCCTTTCATTAGAAAAAGGATTAATACTATCTATTACTACTTAAGCGAGCTAGCACGAATGAATAAAGAGATTAGGGCAGAATCAATAGAGCTAACTAAGGTCGAGTTAGATAAGAGAGAATTAAGTAAGTATCTATGAATGAAATCCGCCTTTATACGATTCAATACTTAATCTACCGTGTATATAGCCTGTTAAGCCCTCCTGAACTCTAATCCTTTACACTTATCCGCCCGATATATTAACGTTTCCGTACGGGAATTAAGATAGAATACTCTGACTTAACAATAGTAGAACCGATATATACGGAGTAGGTTAGTATAGATTACTATCACTTCTCTTCTTATAATATAGGTGATACCCGTCGTATTCATAGGTTTCCTATCCTAAATTACTACCCTGGGAGACTCTGTATTATAGCTTCACTAGATATCTAACGCTCCGGCGTAGTCAAGTAGGATTATCTAAGGTATACTACCGTAGTTAATATTAGTAGTACTAAACGCATTATTACCGCTAGTCCTACGCGTTATCACGGGTTAACAAGGTCTGTTAATAGAGACGACAGTCGAGCTATTACTATAGAAATACTATTTCATCTTTCTCTTCACGCAAAATTTTCTTATAGTGTTACTTTCATCTAGTATTACAGCTATCGCTCAGGAAATCCTTTATAGCCTGAAATCTATACCCGTACTATTAGCTAGAAACCTTCCTAAGGCGAGTAACTACTTTTTCTCTTATCTTACTTTATAAGGTCTTTCGGTAAGTGCAGGTACCTTCCTATAAGCCGGAGGTCTAATTAACTAGCTTATCCTCGCCCTATAAACGGATTATATACTAAGATAGAAGTAGGAGAGATAGATAGGTTTATTAGAGATTTAATAGGATATATTCTATCCTCTTTATATAACCCTTATATATATTAATAAGACGCTTGTATCTTTACTAACGCCTCCGCTAATAATTTAGGGCTGACGTACTCTATTATCGCTCCCCTAATACTATTATTCAGCGTCGCTACCTTCAGCTTGTTTTGGTTCGTATTCCGCTATAACCTACTCTACGTATCGGCTTTTCTATATAATACTAGAGGTTAACTTTATCTAACTACTTTAAAGTAACTCTTTACGGGGGTCTATATAATAGAGTTATACCTAATAGGCCTTTTCCTATCTATTCGCGATGATTAGGATGTTTTTACCGGTATTAGTTAGGCTGTAGTTATAATAATTACTATAACATTAATAGTTATTTACTAATTACTTCTAGGAAACATCTTCTTCTTAATTCTTAAATATCTGCCTGCCTTCTTGAAAGACAGGGAGGATGAAGGAGGAGAATTAAATAGGAATTACTCCTTAGTACTTACGCTCGATTATTTATAATACCTAGGATATACTTACTATAGCTAGATAAGACCTTCTAAGGAAGTCTTCTAAGATCTCTAAGAAAGTATTAACGAGCTCGTACGTAACGAACTCGACGTAATAGATCGGATTAGGTATAAAATATAAGGCTACTAACTATTATAGCCCTTTCATCTGGATTCTAAAGGACGACCTTAGAATCAGCGAAGATAAGATCGCCCACGCCAAAAATTATGCTTCAGATATCAGAATCAGCAATAAGTTTGTAGACCTTGATATCAAAGGACGTATGACGATTTCGTAGAATATCTCTAAAACTGATATCGTTTAATAGATAAGGTCTAAAGCTGTTTTACTTTTCTTAGCTAGCGTTTACGGCTGGCCTACGAAGTATATTAAGAGTTATACCTATTAGTTAAACCCCTGAATAGCGTAGGTATAAACGGTTAGGTTAGTTATTATATATTTCATAGCCTTACTTACACCGGCTTCACGTTGAAAATAGTAACCCTTAGCTACCTCTAATATTCTACTTGTATTTTAACTTTCAGTATCTATTTTAAATAATTAGTTAACCTGATTACTATTTCTTGTTAGTAGTTTATATAGTCCGGAGTAGTTCGCCTTCTTCGCTTCCCCTTAGCTTCTCGCTATAGGATAAGTAAATCGATAGTATTAAATTACGCTAACGAGTATAAGATAGGAGGGTACTTTTGAATACTACTATTCGAAAGAGGCCCCTGTTATAGATACTAATATCTAGAGCTAATTATAAATACTATCGTAAATTTAGATCCTAAATTAATAAGATATAGACTCTTAATCAACTGAAAATATTTATAAATATTCGGATTCTCTTAGGAAGGGATTATTTACAGATATTATAATATTTATAATAGATACTTGAACTCTTAAGGTAAGGCTATCTAGTATATCCTTTAAAAGACTACTAAATTTCTTCCTAGTTTAAACGCTCTCTCAGGAGTTTACTAAAGGAATTAAATCCTGAAGAAGATAATAATATAAACCGCAAGATTATTAACGTCCTCTAGACGTAGATTCAGCGACTCTCTAGGAAAGAGCGAGAAACTGAAAAGGTCTTATAGACTTTAGTAGCTTATCCGTAGCTAGATACTACGCCTAATACGACTCTATTAAATAATAAAGTAGGGCTAGTCTCTACTTAAACTATATATCCGTAAAATAAAACTAGCCTTATTATGACTACTAGTAATCAAGTAAACCTAGATGTTATTTATTCCTCGAGGGCGGGTCCTATAACATCTACCTAAGAAGATTCACAAGATACCTTATCATATATATTAATAGATGATACCGAAACACCCTGTACCGAATCCTCTCTAGTAGTAAACCTGCTAGGTATTTCCCCTTAAACTATTTACTCTAGTAATACCTACTAACACTAAGAGATATTACGAACGATATAGAGTAAGAGCTACAGAAGGTTGCTAGTATTATAAATAAGGCTTGTTAAATCATTATATTTATAGGCGCTAGGATAAGTACTAATTATAGTATACTAGTAAGTATTAATCTTTACTTCTAACTATCTTTAGATAATAATTATCTAGGACTTTCAGTCTAAGACTAGCCTTTATAAGATGAATCGAGGTCTTTTTAAGAGAGAAGTACTTAATAACGAAGAAAGACAGAAAGAATTATATGAATACTTGATCGAAATCAGGAATAAAGCGAAATCCGAAGATCTAGTTTAGATAGATACGTACTAATTCCTCTAAGTCCTATAAAGATATAGAAAGCTCCAAAGATATTATACCTAGAATCTAGATAGACTGAAGGTAAGGGCTAGTTTAAATGCTAATATCGAGTTTAAAGACTATAATATAGTCTAGCTATATAGTAACCTTAACTCCTTCAGGTACTCTTATTACAGCTATTTCACAAGCTAGGATAGTATACGCGAGACCGCTCTTACTTCTAAAGAGATCGTATTATATCCTAAATACGCGTTAAAGGTAGAAGAACGGCGGAGAAGGAGAGGGAGAATAAATATCTACGTTAGTCATTTACGACCTAATATTATCCTCTACCACAATATTAATAATCCTCTAAGCGAGGTAAAAGTAAGGATTATTAATAAAGATATAGAGTTAACGCCGGATATCCTCTTAATTATTAATACGTTATTAGTTATCAACGGTCTAAGGTATAAGCTTAAGAACAAGCTAATTCCGGTAGTATATTAGAAGGATAGGAAGGTAATATATATTAATAATAAACCTCCTCTAAGGGTATTTTTCAAGCCCGTAGTCGATTATATATTCGAAATAGACTATAATTATTAGGTACGAGATCTTATTATACGCGAACCTTCTTTACGGGAAGATAAGGCGGGATAAGGTTCCTAGTATCTCTCCTATAGCTTCGCCTTTCAGCTAAAAGTAAAGACTATTAATAAAGTAATTAAAGAGGCTAAGCTTAAAATAATCTCTATTAATAACTATTCAGATATATAGTTTAGGACTAGAACGAAGGAAGAAGTAAGAGAAGACTTAAGTCTCTTTCTCCCCTTATATTAGCTTTTAATATCCCCGCTTATATATGTTTTATCGCTTTTCGGGTAGAGCGAATCTATAATAGTCCTACATAGTAGGTATATAGAATTCAATATTAATAACGCCGAAAAGAGAAAGGAGATACTAGACAGGCTTATATAACTAATTAAACTGAAATATATACGTATAATTATTCCGTATAACTCTTATAATTATTAGATCCTAATTATAATAGATATTCTAATCCGAATTATAAGCTACTATAGCTTATTACCTAGGTATTACCTAGGTAATTATTATAAATTCGTGGAGGCGTAAATAAAGCAGGTTAGTAAGAAACTTAGTCAAGACTATTCCGGCTAGAATTCTCCCTTTAAAGGTATAAGTACACTTTCCCCTTTATACGTCTAGTTAGCTAATGATTTTATAGAGTTTATATTAATAGATGAATGGCTTAGATTACGGGATATATCTTCTAGAGAATACGAGACGTCTTAGTTAAGGCGAGGTCGTTAATAGAGTACTAATTAAGGCGGATAGCTTAAGGATTTTTTACGCTGAATTATTATTAGTAAGGTCTCTTCATGAAGCTAGTAAGTAGACTATACTAAAGAGTATATTATATCTAGAAACCTTAAGGTTATAATAGGTTAATACTACGCCTTACTCCTACGTATTTAATCTCGACTTCATACGAGCGAAATGGAGGAAGTTATAGATTAAAGAGGTTAAAGCTTAAACTACTCGCGTTAATAAAAGCGACTCTAATAGGGATAAGAGTAATACTTAGTAACTGGATCTCGCGATTATAAAGGCTAATATCTTAATCCTCTTTAAGTCGTCCTCTTTATACTTATAAATGAAGTACCTAGAGCGCTTCGCTAATTACTATCTCTAAAGAAGTAAAGCCCTAATAGGATATATACAGGCTTCTTATCTTCTCTAAATAGTAGTAGCGTTCGCCTATCCTAAGTATTTCATCGCCTTAAAGGGGGCCGTCGCTTATTACCGCGTACTAGTACTAGAAGAAGTTATACAGGTATTACTTAACTTATTAAGCTACCTATACACGATAGGCGTTTAGATAGAACGTCTTAAACTAATTAATATTATCCTTTAATGCTTCGTACGCGCTTACTTCACCTTATTAATCAATGAAGGGACGGATCTTTTCTAAGACTAATCTAGGTATATAGTATTCTAAACCGGAGGTGTAATAACTAAATCTCTTAAAGCTATAATAGTTAAGATATATCTAAAGATAAAAGGATAGGACTTATCTATTAATCCTGCCGAACGATCCGTATTTAGGGAAGTTCAGCGTAATCTAAGGAGGTAGAGATAGGAAGGAGCTATCTAGTCTTTAATCTAAAATTAATTCTCTTCTCTCGCTCTCCTCGCTCTAGTACTATATTATATTCGGATACTACCCGCTTCTTAGAGTATTTCGGGATCTTGATAAGTATAAATAATAAGATTTAATTAGTATCAATTAATCTACGGCAGCTTTTAAACCGAAATTCTAAGTAATACTTAGGCTCTCTTTATTAATACTCTCGCCGAGCTTCGCCTATACCTTTGAAGCTATATACCTAAGCTAGTATACCTCTTTAATATCCTTTCTAGCCTAACTAAGCTAAAAACCCGCTAATTTAAGATAGAGCTAGCTATAGATAATGAAATTCAGAATACTACTCCGGGTTTAATATTACTAATAGACGCTTTCAACTATATAGACGAAAGAAAGAATAATCTACTCTCTAGGTTAATAAGATAATTAACTCTCTATTAATAGCATTCCAGTCTTAGTATAACTAGATTCCCTGCGTTTAAAGAGAAAGATCAATGCGGCTAGGCTTCCCGTAGGCGATTTGCGAGAGCTAAAGCACTTAATCCCGGAGAAGGATTTTGCGACTAAGACTTAGATATTCTAAGAGCAAGCGCTCCTCGAGTTATTTAGGATGGAAGCACTACCACGTTAAAGGAATCGTATCTGAATTTAGCTCCCTTCTAGATATAGCTCTTAGCTCCGGTTTAAAAAGCCTTATCGCTCCTCCTGTTTAAATATATATTATTAAGTTGTTTACTTAAATTAATGTAATGAATCACGGAGATCTCCTCATTTTCAAGTTTTCCGAATCAGTATCTAAAGTTGATATATCTAGTACGGTGGAAACGTAGGTATAACTATAAAGTTATCTAAGTTCAGGAAGGTATTCTAGGATATACCTGAATATCGAACTATACTTATACGCTACCTCTCGGGTACTAATTTAATCGTACTACGAGGGGCGGTCGGCTTCTAGCTATCGGATAGGAAAAAGAGAGTACATCTAAGCTTACTATAAGACGTGTTCAAGAATATAAAATGGAGTAAGGATACGGGAGGAATCACTATAATAGGACGAGGTCTTGACTTCCGCCGAGCTGAAGTACTTATGCGAGAATCTACTATTATATACTTAAAAAAGGTAGTCCCTTTCATAATCATAATTTAAGTATCTTTTAATCGCGAGAACCTTATCCCCTAGATTAAGTAGGCCTTATCAAGTATAACACGGTCTATTAAGATAACTATTACGGAAGCGGCTAGACGTCTAAACTTATAGGATATAACGCCTATTACTACTATTAAAGGGTTAGTAGCTAGCGTTAAGATCTTCCTTCTAATAACGACTTTAGCGTAAGAGGTACCTTAAAACCAGCTGGAAACTATAACTATAGATAGAACTACTATTATATCTATCTTTCAGCCTGTACTTAACGACGTTACTCGGATCGTAATCGCGAAAGTAGAATTGAACTCTATTAGATATAAGACGGCGAATATCGCCGCTTATAAGACTAAGGATACTTTTAATATATATATGTTTGAACCTTAATTTATAATCAATATCTCACTTATATATAAAACGCCTTTAGAAGGACTAAGATACGATTAGCCTGATAGTCCTTAGGTATTCACGCGTATAATCGATGTTTACTTACCTGCGAAGCCAGGTTCAATGTATGCGGCTTGGTAAAGGAGGAATACACGTCGAGGATAGTAAGTATCTCGCCTGGTAGCGCGTCGTTTGTAACAAGGGTATATTACCGGGAGATTTTATAATTTCCTTATAAAAAGATAGGATAACGCCTAGGCTATATAGCCGTTCAGGAAGTTACTTAATTATACCTAACTTGAAACTTCATTCCCCGTTATGTAATTCTTCTCTCTTTGTTTATTAGTTAATAATATCGCTGTCTCCTATAGTTCTACTACTCCACCTCCTATCGCCCTACTCTAGTTCCGGCGCCCTACTCTAATACTAACGCCCTGCTCTAGTTCTAGCTCCTTGCTCTAATTCTAATATCCTACTCTAAATCTGATAACTTACTCTAACTTAGGTACCTTACTCCGCTTCTAACACCCCTTCAATTCTGGTAGCCGGCTTCTATTCGGCACGGCGTATTGGAGCGTTTTATAATTCCGCCTCTCCTAGGGAATTTGTTCTAGGAGAATTCTTCTAAGGCTAAGAGGTAGCTAGGATAAGCTAGTACTAGGTTAATAACAGTTAAGCCTTGTTAATAGTCCTAGGAGGATCGGCTCAGGACAGATCTCCTAGGATAAATAGTAGTGTAGTTAGTAGGTCTCTAGCCTTTACTAGCTACCGCTTCCAATTCTAATACCTCGCTCTACTTCTAACACCTTAGTCCTGTTCCTACTCTAATTCTAAAGCCCTACTCCTATTCTAGTATCGGACTCGGACTCTCCTTGGTAATTCCTCCCGGGAATAATCGCCTAGGCCTTGAATAAGCTAATATTAGATTAGTTAGTCTAAAGGTATTTAAAGCTTTTAGAAGGAGGGACTTAGGAGATCTCCCCTAGGGAATATAGTTATAGTTAGCGAGCTCTTATTTACTATATTAGGAGGAATAATCCAGAAGCCTTATAATCCCTTCTACTCCGATCTTTAATCGCATTAATTTATTTAAGCATAGAAGAGTACGCGAACGAAGGGAAACTCTCTAACAGGGAGGTCTATTAGAAGATACATAACTATTAGTTCTAAAAGTAGTCTAGTTTAGAAATATAATAATAGACTCGTCTCTCTCTATATAAAGCTAGAAATTTAAAATAACTACTCTAGTATAAGGAATTTACTATTGCCTTTAATACTTTCTTAGAGATTCCTACGCTCTTAACTAGGATGAGAATTAGTACCTTATATAAGATGTTCGCGATAAGATATAATAAGGTATACGTTCTGTTATTAACTCTATAAATGTACTTATTAATTACTAGGAAATTATATATTATCTTTATAATACTAAGTAATTCTAGTCTAACCTACTTTAATAAGATAAGACTATAATAGCTAAGGTAGACTAAGCTATTATAAAAGCGTTATAACTTACCGCGCTATAAGTATTAACGTAAGATACTAAGATTCTATATAATAAACTTCTAGGCGGGGAAATCTTTTACAGTTTTAGTTAATAAGAACGCGAGGGGATCTAGATTAGATTATAGTTCTTTAAGGGTCTAGTTCCTTCTTTATTTAAACTCTTTAAGAATGTTAAATGCCTTAAGGTATAGGCCGACTATTTAAAATGGCTAATATACCTAGGTCCTTAAGAAACACTTTCCACGGTAACGGAGAAGATCTATACTAGTATAAATTAGAGCGTAGACTCGGCTCTAATATAGAAAAATGAGACTACGTTTAAGCCTATACTAATAAGCTTTACTTATTAAATTAACCTAGGATATTATTAATTATATACCTTTACTATACGCTACTACCACGAAATCCTAAAAAAACCTAGCGGAAAGGACCTTTTAATAAAGTTAAGGGCTATATTAGATATAATAAAGTTACGCGAGATAGCTAATCTTACTAATCATTTAGGATTTAAGTCGTCCAAGATTACCGCTTTAAAGTAGTTTCTAAAGTCTACAGACCCACTGATAGTAAGAGGAAACGAAAAGCCTACGCTTATCACGGAGGGTCTAGGGGAAACTAGAAAAGACAGATACGGAATACTATATATTCAAAATTATAAAGAGGACCGCAAGTTTCTATTTATTACTTATTTACATGATGATAAGGATAAGTAATCCGAGGGGATTACGTCCTACTTCAGGCTAAAATCCACGTACTTGAAGTTCTATAGGCTACCAGACGACTTTAACCTATAACATTATCTTACTATAGCGATAGGAGAATTAGTATCCCTAGCTTTCCGTCTAACTCGATCGGCTTATTCGCTAAGTGAAGATTAGACACGAGGGGTTAAGTATATAGAGATTAACGGGGAACAAATAGAAGACATAATGATGTAGGACGGAGAGGGAGAGGGAGAGGAACAAAGACCTCCGTTCCAAGTAGAAGGGGCTCTTGCAGTAGACGCAACGATGCAACGATAAAAACTCTTGTCCGACGCAGACGTACTTAAAAAACAAGAGTATAAATAAGAATAATATCGGCAGAAGCTTCAGGGAGACGCAAATGCTCTCATGGAAGAGGGGTAAAGACTGGAATAAAAGCGATAAATACTCTTATCCAACGTAAGTACACTTGAAAAGCAAGAACAAGAGTATAAACTTCATCGGTAGTAACTTATATATAACGCAGGTATAATTAGAGAATAAGAGTAGGAGTAAGGATAGCGATAATAAAGGCTCTTATCTTATATAAACATACTTAAAAAGTAAGAATAAGAATAAGAATAATACTAGCAGAAGCTTATAATAGATATAAGCGCATTTAAAGAACAGGATTAAGAAAAGGAATAGTAACGATAAAAGCTCTTATCCGATATAAGTACACTTAAAGAGTAAGAGTAAGAGTAAGAGTAATACCGGCAGAGGCTTATAAGTAATGCAATTATACTTAAAGAACAAGAGTAATAATAAGAGCGACGAAGATAAAAGCTTATCTCTGACGTAAGCGCGCTAAAAGAAGGCGAGCAAGGGCAAGAATAGATATATCAAAAGCTTACGGGGGACGCCAGTACCCTTAAAGAGTAAGAGCGAAAGCGAGAGGAATAACGTTAAACTCTTACGAGGGAAGAAAAAGAGCTATTAAATCGAAAATAAAGGCAGGAGGGATAATAATAAATACTCGCGGCGGATATAAGCGAGCTAGTTTTATAAGAATAAAAGCAGGAGGAACGAAGAAATACTCTCGCAGCGGTCGCGGACGAGCTCGTAAACCAAGAGCAAAGGCAAAAAGAATAGCGATAAAAGCTTACGGAGTACGCAAGCGATCTCAGGAAATAAGAACTAAGGTAAAACGAATAACGTAAAAGGCTTACGGTAGACATTAGTAAGCTATATAAATAAGAGAAACGCTATAAGAGGTTAAAGAGGGATAAATTAGAGTAGAAACGAGAGTAAAAGAGCGTAGAGCTAAAGATATTAAAGAGTAAGCTAGATAAGTTAAGGATAATCTAGGAGTAAGACGAGCGAGATATAAGGGAGTTATAAAGATAAAGTTAAGAAGAACTAGTAGATCTTAAATTACTATCTCCCTTAGAGCTCGAGTATAGAGGAATAGATACAGATTAAAGTATACTTAAAGTATAAGCGCAGGACTATTTAATAGACGCAGTCTAGAAAGGTAGTACTCAAGTAGATATTTTAGTACCTAAAGGTGAAAATAGTCCGGCACAAGAGCACGGACTATAATAGGATAGAGTACAAGTAAAAGGCTAAGAGGAGAGGCTAACGGAGGAAGCCTATAAGCCTAAGGCCTAAGAGAGGGACTAAGAGTATGAAGCGTAAGAGAGGGGGCGTAAGTATCAAACGCAAGAGAACGGGTAAGAAGATAGAGCCCACGGGGGTAGAGCTCACGAGGATGGAGCCTACGAGGATGGTACGTATAAGGATGTAGCTTATAACGATAAGGCCTAAGGTAATAAGTAAGCGGACGAAGCCTTAGAGATTATGCAGGAGGATAAAGTATATAAGGAAGGGTAAGATAGTAGTATATATAAGGATAACGTACGAGAGTATTAAATACGGAAGTACTAAGTAATAATTAAAGAGAGTAATAATAGTATAATACTTCAAGTATAATAAGTACGGGAAAGATAAAAACCTATGAAAAAGGGTAAGTATTAACGGCTTAATAGATTTAGGTTATTAAATTATAATATGAACCTGGAAGGTAATACTTTAATAGATAGTACTAGAGAGGGAGGTACTACTCCCATATAAAGGAATAAGCCCTAGACGCCGCGCTAGTAATAAAGACAGGATTTGCAGGTATAGTAAAGGCCTATAAACGTAACGGTAGGAGCGAAAACGAAAAACATAAACGGTTCAACGGGGTTAGTATCTAATTTTACTTATAAAGCCCTAAAGGCTCTATCTCCGGCTATATAATCTGCAATATTAAATGGATAGGGATATACGTTTGCTAAGTATAATATATATATTATAACTGCTTCGTAACTATTTCTTCGATCGCTATATGTTCGCAGATTGAAGTCGAGTGCAGTATCTACGTGGCGTTGATTGTAGTAGAAAACTAACACGGAAGATAGCGGGGGATTCATTATATAGATCTTATATTGAAGGATCAAACGAGTATACCTTCCCGCCTTAAGCCAAATAAATCCAGGTGATTATCCTACCGATATCCTTAATCTCGTACTGCTTGATCTACTTATTGTAGTAGACGTAGACTATTTGACCTGACTTTTCTACGACCTGCCGAGCGGTCTTCATTCGCAAGGTAATATGCGGTCTATCGTCAGAATGACTAGTATGTCTCGGATTCCTAACGATCGACTCAGCGATAATCTCGAGGCGAGATAGGTGTATTTACTTGATTAACACATCCGTGAAATGCTTACAATCGGGCGTATTCCATACAGCCAGCGTGAGGCTCTGGATCAGTTGGCGTTTCGCTGGATTTTTGATTCGCTGAAGGAACCTGACTGCGGGGACGCGCCCTGACATTGTACTGTTATCACTTGAAAATACATAAGCAAAACTATGCGTAAGTCTACCTAGGTTTAATATTCAGATGAAAGTAGCGTATCAATGTTAAAGATCCTACCGCCTGAAGGCTAGCGCCTAGTACGCTTAGACTAAGCTTTTCGCAGTTAGCGTTTTCGGCGCACGGACTATTTATCATCTAATAGAATCTTTCTATATCCTTTAACGACATAATTATCAGTTCACTTATACTTTTTCAGGTGAAGATTGTATGTTGTATTTATCGCCTTTTAAGTGGCGCGTACTACTATCAAGAAGATTACTATACTCGAGACCGACTTTAAGATCCACCTGGATTCGGAAGCAGATGACATCTAGGCTATACCCGACAGAGTCCCTAGCAAAATGGAATGGAGCTCTCTACTACGAAGTAGATACCGAACTATTAGAGTAGTATCGGAAAGGCGGATACTATCTAATATACCTAGGAGACACATTTAAGGACGGGAGATACAAGACTATCTATAAATTAGGCTAGGGTAGTTATATAACTATTTAGCTTGCAAGAGACCTATTATAAGTATATACTAATACTAATTTATATATATAAGATTCCGTAGAACGGCTTAAGCTGATTTCAGAATAGGCTATCCTACTACGTCGTTATAAAGATATTAGTCTCTGAAATATAATATAATAACTACGAGGTCTAAATCCTTAAGTACTTATTATATAGACCGGCTAGCTATCTTAGAAAGAAGTATATTATATAGCTTTTAAACCGTTTTAAATACGAAGGCTCTAATAATACTTACTAGTACCTTATCCTTAAGCTACTTAGGTTAAGTATTCTATTAGAAGCCGAGTTATATCTAAGTAATAGATTACCTAGCAAAATTGCTTAGGAGGCTTTAAGGTAGACTATATAAGTACTTACTTATATCTATATTAATAGTATTATATATAGGGGTAAGTTATAATTAAGCTCTTATTAAAGGCCTTTTACTCGCTTTTTATATATTAATTAGCGTGAACCTTTAGACCTATATCTAGATAATATTATCTTCGCGAACATGATAATATTATATTAATCTAATACGGATCTTCTAAGTACTTTAGGCAAGCCTGAAATAAATAACGTAGTAGCCTTACCTAGGTATTCCTTAACCGCGTAAGTTCCTAAATACCTTATCCTTCCAATATTATCTCCCTCTATAGCACGAGACTTTAAGAGTTATGAGGTGAAGCTTATTAACTTCGGGGAAGCATTTCTACTTAGATAGTAACGCTATATTCGCTACCCCCTAGTCTTTCAAGCCCCTGAAGCTGTCTTAACTTCTTATTAGGACTTATAAGTAGATATATAAAGCTTAGGCTATATAGTATCACGCCTTCTTTATAACCTTTTAAGGTTTCTATTAATAAATAGTAAAGATATTTAAGCTGATTATTAGATACCCTCCTTTTAATAACTTTATACTAAATAAAGATAATCTTATACGAGAATAGGTTTCAATGTTTAAAGATCTACTAGAAGAATAGAGAGAAGATCTTCCTCCTACGAGAGCTACTAGTACGTGAATATCGACTTCCCTTTCTATAATTCTTTAGTAATAGGCTTACTATAAAGCTATTAACGTTAGCCTATCTTTCTTTCAAGTTTACGGTTCAAAACGAGATGTCTAATTCTAACTTCTAGAGGACCTCGAGTCTAAGTGAATTACTTTATATAACTGGCTATATAAGATATACTTTAATGACGATAAAAGATAATATTTCTCTAAAGCAGATATTAATACTCTTAGTACGCTCTTATAATTAGTAATATAATATCGCCCTTTAGACTATCCACGGGCGTCTGATTTACTTAATTATATTTGGTTCTAACGTAATCCCTTTACTATATAGCAGGGTTGGAACAGCTGTTCCTAAAATCCGAGGATCCTTAGATAGCTTATGGATTATATCACGGCCGGAGCCGAACAGGCGACCGTAAGTTCCATGAAAAGGTAGACTATCGGAAACGGTCTTTTCCTAGGTGGAAGTGAGGAAAGACTAATATCGATAAGGCGGTCGTAGTATACCGCGAGATTAGACCTATAGGCGGCCCTATAATAGTAGTAGGAAGAACGAGAGCTTACATAGGCCCCTATAAGGCTTTGTCGATAGCTAGTATCTAGCTTAGTAACCTTGTCCATCGGTGTATTCTAGAGGAGGATCGTAGACCATGTACTCTATAGCAAGGCAGTAAGCCATGGCAATCTAATAGTACCCCGTAGGTTTAAGTTTTTTAACGAATCTGATAGTATTATGCCGGTGGAATTGACTGTCGTAGTCGTAAGTCACGAATAGAAGACCTAGCGGCATAGCGTTTAATAAGTCGATAATCTTTTTAATAATCTCGGAGTGATAGTGTTCGCGGCGTGATATCTTCTCCTATAACGTAGCTAATTGAAGACAACCCTCACTTATACTAGCATCCAGAGGGGAAGGCACTCTACTAGGAGAAAAGGTGATCTCTAATATATTTTCGGTTGGTCTCCCTATATAGGCAGCGCGGCTGTCACATATCCAGGCGAAGTCTGACGTGGTGATGGAGTAAAGGACGAAGACTTCCAGAACAGTACGAATATATAAGAACTCATCCTCGTTTTCGGCAACGCATATCTTCGTCGTAAGGAGTCCCAAGCGGTATGTAGCGGACCATCGATCGATCGAAGCAAAATTTTCGACGTAGCAGAGTAAAATACAGGTTAAAGTCTCTCTGCTTTGATCCTCATAATGGCTATTGGATATCAAATCCAGTCGATATATTTGACGCTGACCAGCTAGTATTCAATTTGTTTTTGTTTTAATCTCGCTATGTGGATTCGAGTGTGAGATGACCCTTGGCTAAAGCACTAAGCATTCTTGCTGGACCCTGAATCGATTGCCAAATTGAATCAAATGCTGGCAGTTGATTCGGTTGTCGTAGATCCTCTAGTGCGACGGCCAAGGTCTTTGATTGGCGCAGGACCAGCAGGCGGTCAGAGCATGTTGGAGATTGTTTTTGGATAGCGTTTAGGGGCCTATGACGAGGGTGTCTCTCTCAAGTTTTTGGTCTTTTACTCACTAGCCATCTATCCAACTGACGCCATTGCGAGTCTAGGATTGGCCGTCGTACCATAGCGAGTTCATTGCCAACGATTCTAGCCTTTAGCTGAATAAAATTCGACCGCCTTAACAACAGTCCTCCTAGTCTTCTCGAAATCAAAGACTTGAGCGTGATCCAGATGTTCAAAGCAGAGTAGCTCAAGTCCAGATCCTGTCCAGGGCCTATCTTTCCATGCTCCTGTATAATCCCGGACTGTTTTGGTGAAGGTCACCTTTTCATCCTCGTTCATTACCCGCGGCGCCCCGTCATTTGCCACGGGTTCCTCCGATGAAGAGGCCATAAGATATCGTCTCACAGCCTCAGTATCCACTATAAGATCTTTGCCACTTAGTACAACCGTAACATCTCTGCCCCCTCCACCTTCAACCCCCTTTACCCCTAAATCCTCCTTCCAAATTATATTATCGCTCCAGAAAAACCTTCTCGCCAAAGAATGCGCCACTCCCATATCCTTACTCCCAAAATACGACAACTGGTGCTCGTTTGCGCGCACGGGCCGGCGAGCTGTGAAGTTGTATGCGACGTCAGGCAGGTGGAGAAGGAAGGAGACAGGAT
>JAABUK010003455.1_pt1 | contig 23234 bp, 27 predicted proteins | sample 5559141 | NCBI WGS metagenome assembly JAABUK01 (sample SAMN10711869, study PRJNA513367) | rock metagenome | isolation source: Antarctica rocks | place: Antarctica: Victoria Land, Pudding Butte nord | collected 2016-01-03
TATCGACCGACCGATAGAGATACATCCATTCTCCCCGCACGCGGACATATGTTTCATCCATCCGCCACGAACCGCCGACCGAGCGGGCGTACCGTTTCCAGCGCTTTTCGAACTCCGGAGAATAATGCTGCACCCACCTCAGAATGGTCGTATGAGCGAGGCTGATACCGCGTTCCCGCATCATCGCAACCAAGTCGCGGAAATTCAGCTTGAAGCTCAAGTACCAGCGGACGCACAGAACGACAATCTCCCGGTCGAAATGCCGCCCTTTGAACAGTTCCTCGACCGGCACGAATCGCATCTGCCTATCTTCCTCAATGCGTTCTCAGTTTGCACCAGAGCCATTGTAGGTAGACGGGAATGGGTAGGAAGGCAACCGGAGGTCGCCAAATTCCTCAATGTCATAGATACCTGTCCATCGCGCAAATCGCCCGCACACCATCTCATGTTAACGACTAGGCGGGCGCCACAGGTGGGAAGCTCGCATGTCACTTTCGGCTTAGGTGCGATCGCCACAGGGGACAGTTAGAGGGTGTTTGAGAAGAGGGCAGCATCGAGCGCCCGGCTTTCAAGATTTTGCCTTACTAAAGCGCTTCTGAATTTCCTCAAGGCGTGTTTCGGCGCGAGTGGCGCGTTCGATCCAGACGGCCAGCTCTGCAGAGGCTTTCTGTCCGGTTTCCATGACGTGGTGCTGACTGGCCCGCAATTGCGTTATCTCATCCTGGAGGAGCGATACAGACCCTGCCGCCTGCGCATGCTCAATACGCGACGCTTGCAGAGCCCGGTCCGTTTCGGCGTGGTCTTCCGCGAGCTTATCCGTCTCGGCCCGCAGAGAGGAAAGCGACTGTTCCAGACGGCCGATTTCATTTTGCATTTCCTGGGCTTCGGCTTCGTGAGCGGCTCGATCCTGAGCGGCGGCTTCCCGCTCGATAGCGCCGATAGCGTCCGCCGCTCGCCACGACTCCGCCCAGAGCTGGCGAAATAGCCCTGCGACGCTATCAGGCAGCTCCGGGACAGGCGGCCGCGAGATTCTGGCCCTTTCGTGTCGCCAGCTTTGCAGGACCTGGCTGATGGTTGTAAACGAGCCGGTGCCGAGCCGGTCGCGGATCGCCGTGACTGTGGCTTCAATGCCGGTGCTTTCAAGTTGCTGAATAGTCTGAAGAATTTGCTCCGGAGAAATGCCGGGTCGAGCCATAAGAGAGAACCTCTATTTATAATAACGTAATTACGTAATTATTTTAATACAGAAAGACCTTTACCTTTTACCTCTTGCCTGGATTCCAAATCCTCGTTCAAGAAACGGCTCGACCTGAATAATCGGGATACCTTCAAAGCTCTTCCTTCGAAGCAAATCTTTATCGCGCGAGATGATGAAGTCGCTTACATTCTCCACAGCACATTCCAGAATGCGATCATCATTAGGGTCTTCCGTGACTTCCTCTATTTGCCGCTTCGGAGATATCTTGCGCGTGAAACTCTCGATGAAATGCCTGTTCTCCAATGCATGTTCAGACGACATCATAAACTTGCGCTGCAGAACATCAATTAGCTCCTCCAGAATGACATTGGAGACGGCAAGTTCAAAGGCTCCATGGCTTCCCATTTCTAGAAAACGCCGCGGCGCTCCCCGGAAGAGCAAACCCGGAAATGTAGATGTTGGTATCTGCTGTAACCCGAAACACGAACTACCGGCGACGTTCGGCGCGCGCTTCGTCTACCAAATGAGGCACATCGGATTCTTTGAGACCTAAAGCGCGTACATGGCGTTCATTGCGGTCCAGAACATCTCGCCATTGCTCATTTTTTAATTGTCGCTGTACTGCTTCGGCGGCCCATTCTTCCGGTGTCTGGTCGGTCGCGTGTGCGGCTGATTCGATCTTCGCCATGAGGTCGGAGGGGAACGACAGCGTGTTATCGGCCATAGGAGAATACCTGTTTACAGTTTAGCTGTTGGATTTTGCGTTTGCTCGACTCGTGCCTGTAAACAGGGTCCTCGCCACGCTTGCTAAACCCGGCTACGAGCCCGAATCGCGCACACGCCATCAACGAAATTGCAACAGTCTTTCGCAACGCAGATTGCGGGAGTTTCTGCTTGGCTCGGGATTGTTGCGTAAACGTTCGTTTCCGCAACGATTATGACCTATTTGCCCCGCTCTGGACTTGTAGTGCACTGACCATTTGGACAAGCCGAAGCCAACACCATGGAAGTGATGGTTGGCCAGTCGACCAGATTGGCCGCCGGATGGGCATCGATATCTGTTTTATGCACCAGCACTAATCCGCGTGCTGGAATCACCGTAATGAACTGGCCTCCCGTGCCGCGCGCCTCATATGTCCCCTGGAAGGGGCTGGCCCACACATTGCCCGGATAGAATTTCGCATCCCAAACCCACCATCCAAACCCAAAACCCACCGGCTCGGGTCGCCCCTCTGCCGGAGGATTGGCGGCTCCATCTCCTCCCAAGGCGTCCAGGCATCGGTTATGTAGCGGACCCAGTTGTGAATTCTCTTCATTGGCGCGACTGAGCGTTCTGCAACACTTCCGATCCACGCTTCACTACATTTCCTGCGACTGACACTCTAATTACTGCGACTGGGTGAAGTTTTTTGGTATTCTGGGCGGCCATGTTGCGCCCGACCGTACGCAATGCACCGGACCTGAATCAAGTCTCGGAAGAGTTGTGGAATCGAGCCCGGGAGCGGTATGCGGCGATTCAACCGCTCCTTGTAGATAAACCAGTTTCCAAAGAGGCTGCGCAGGAATGTGGCCGAGCAGCCGGGATTCACGTTTCCACCTTATATAGATGGCTGGCGGCGTATCGGGCCACCGGACAGCTCACGGCGCTTCTGCCGGAGTCGCCCGGCGTGCGCCCTGGCCACACGCGTCTGGCGACAAACGTGGAGGACATTATCAAGACCGCTATCGAACAGGTCTACCTCACACGCCAGCGGCCCTCGGTACAGAAGGTGGCAATCGAAATCATGGAACGCTGCCGGACTGCCAGCGTTGCGGCGCCGCACCTGAATACAATCCGGCGCCGGATCGCCCGCATACCCGCTCAGGTCGAGACCAAGCGACGCAAGGGAAGTCAGGCTGCGCGGGTCTTTGCGCCTATCCAAGGAAGCTTCCCAATTCCGGAAGCCGCACTTGGCACGGTTCAGATCGATCACACAAAGGTGGACATCATCCTCGTGGACGACATCTCGCGACAGCCCGTTGGCAGGCCCTGGATCACGGTGGCAATCGACCTCTTCAGCCGCATGATCGCGGGCTTCTCCGTCTCCTTCGATCCGCCGGGAGCGATGTCAACCGGCTTGTGCATTGCGCATTCGATGCTACCCAAAAATGTCTGGTTGGCGAAGTACGAAATTACAACTCCTTGGCCGATCTACGGGCGCATTGGGATGCTGCACCTGGACAATGCAAAGGAATTCCACGGGACGATGCTTGACAGGGCTTGTCAGAACTATGGGATGAAACTGCAATGGCGGCCGGTGAAGAAGCCGTGGTACGGCGGCCATATCGAACGCTGGATGGGAACGTTTGCCAGGGAATTGCAGAGTTTGCCTGGAGCCACGTTCTCTAGCCCGTCCGAGCGCGGCGAATACGACTCTGAAAGACAAGCGGCATTGACCCTTACGGAATTCGAAAGATGGTTGGCCACATTCATCACGGAGGTTTACCATCAGCGCGTGCACAGCGCCTTGGGAGTTTCGCCGATTCAAAAGTATGAGGCAAGCAGTCAGGGAAACGCCGCCTGGAGAGTGGATGAACACCCTCTGAAACTCGACTTCATGCCTTACCTCGAAAGGACTGTGCAGCCCTATGGCATCCTGATCGATCAGATTGCTTATTACTCGGATGTTTTGCGGCCATGGGTAAACGCTGCGGAAGCCGGAGATCCGGGGCGCAAGCGTAAATTCACGGTACGGCGCGATCCGCGCGACATCAGCGTGGTCCACTTCTGGGATCCGGAAGCGGAAGAATATTCTCGCATCCCGTATCGCAATACCACCCACCCGGCAATTAGCATGTGGGAGCTCAAGGAGATTCGCCGGCAACTGCGGCAGCAGGGCCGCGAATCGGTCAATGAAGACCTGATTTTCTCCGCCTATGCCCGTATGCGCGAGATCGCAGACACCGCCCGGCGTACGACCAAAGCCGCTCGACGCGACTCTCAAAGACGCCTGAGCCACTCCGATATTGAGATTCCCCAGGCCGGGGACTCGGCCGGCGAGGCCGGCGATCTGGTGACGGACCTGGCGCAACTCGAACCCTTTGAAATCGAGGACTTGTAATGAGCGAGCTTTCCCATCTGGAGGAGAGAGTGCGAGAACTGGCGATATTGCCGGCCCAAGAGCGCATTCAGAGATTGCGCCAGCAGCATTGGATCGGCTACACGCACTCCAAACGCATCCTCGACCGGTTGGACGATCTGCTTCAACATCCACGCACGCACCGCATGCCTAACCTGCTGATCGTTGGTGAAACCAATAATGGGAAGACGGCGGTTGTCCGCCGTTTCGAGCGTCTTCATGCCGCCGACGACAACCCCGGCGGCGAACACGCGATAGTGCCGGTCTTGCTGATTCAGGCTCCGCCAGCGCCCGATGAAAACCGATTTTACGGTGCCATCCTGGAAGCGCTCGCCGCGCCGTACAAGCCGCGCGGTTCGACAGCTGAGAAACAGGTGCAGGTTGTCCACCTGCTGCGAACCGTTCAACTGCGGCTGCTGATCATTGACGAAGTTCATCACATTCTGGCCGGGCACATCGCCAAACAGCGGCAGTTCCTGAATGTACTGAAGCACCTCGGAAACGAGTTGCAGATCCCGCTGGTGGGCGTGGGAACCATGGACGCGGTGCGCGCTATGCAAACCGATCCGCAAATGGCGAATCGGTTCGAGCCGGTCGGGCTACCGCGCTGGGAGATGAACCGCGACTTTCAAATGCTCTTAGCGAGTTTCGAACGCATTCTGCCGTTACGGCAGCCGTCGCGACTTGGCGGAACCGGGCGCTGGCCGCACGGCTTCTCGCACTAAGCGAAGGAACGATCGGCGAGTTGTCGTCCTTACTGGCCGCAGCCGCTACTACGGCCCTTCGCGGCGGGGCCGAACGCATCGAGGAGGATGTCCTTCGAACAAGCGGCTGGACTCCGCCTTCCCTTCGCCGGCGGCGAATCGAAGAGCTCGCTGGATGAGACGGCAAGAGCAACAGGGACAGGCGGGGCATTTGTGGCCGATCCATCCCAAGCCCCTGCCCGACGAATTGTTGTCATCCTGGATGGTCCGCACTGCGCGCGCTTACCGGATTCGCCCGGCGTCGTTCTGGAAACGAGAGGCCGGGCGAATCCATTTCCGGAAGGTGGACCTGACTGCGGAAGACAGGCTGCTGCGGTTGATGAGCGCAAGAACCGGGACACCGCTCGAGCGGGTGCGAGCCACAACCCTGCTCGGGCTTCGGGGATGCGGCTTAGATTGGCGCGGCGGGCATGAGGATGCGATTCGATTCTGCCCGGCCTGTTTAGAGGAGCGACCCTATTTCCGGCGGCGCTGGCGGCTGGAATTTTTCACCATCTGCGATGTCCACGAATTCTTTCTCGACGACCGGTGTCCGCGCTGCCGCGGCCTGGTTCGCATGGAACAGGTTCCGCCCAGCGCGGAATCGGTCACGATATGCCATAACTGCGGATTCGATCTACGTCGTGCGCCCGCCAAAGCCCCAGCCAAAGCGCACGCTGTATCCTTGCTCGCAACCCGGCTGCTCCGGGTGTTGGATGCGGGTGCACCTTTACAGCGGGAGGAAGCGGCTGGAACTGTCGTTCGGGCGGGCGTGCAGGTAACGGCCCGTGGTCGCCACCCCGGCGTGTCCGAGCGTGGCCTGCACCAGGTGAAGGGGAGCGCCGCGATCGAGGGCATGGGAAGCGTGCGCGTGCCGGAACCAGTGCGGCGATACAGGAAGTTCGACACCGCCGCGCCGGGCGGCTTGCCGCACGATCCGCAGGACGGCCAAAGGCCGGAGTTGTCCGCCGTTTTTGACTTTCCGGGAGAGAAAGACCGGATGGCCGGGTTCGGCATCGTGCCGCAGGCTGTTGACCAGTTTCCATACGGAGCCGGGTATCTGAATGGCGCGTGTGACGCCGCCTTTTCCGAAGACCGTGATTTGTCCGCCCTCTCCGTTCGGCTGCAAATCCCGCCAGTGGAGCGCGCACAATTCGCTCACGCGCACCCCAGAGGCGTAGAGCAGCGTGAGGATGGCCCGGTTGCGGGGATGGGGCTCCAAACTGAGGATGCGATGCAGATCGGCTTCGGGGAGGATGCGCTCGGCCAACCGGTTGCGTACGGCGGGCAGCCGCAGGGCGCCCCCCACGTCGAACGGCAGATAACCGAGGCGGCGCCCGAAAGCGAGGAGAGATTTGAGGGAGGAAAGGGTTCGGTAGCGGCTGGAGGGCGCGAGATCGCGCAATCGATCGCTGAATTGCTGGAGGTCGCCCAAGGTGACCAGGCGAAACGGCTTCCCTGCCCCGGCTCGGAACCGCTCCGCATCCGCGCGGTAGGCCCGTTGGGTGTGACCGGAGCGGCCGTGGAGCCAAGTTTCGAGGAGCTGATCGTCGGAGGAAGCCTGGGGAACGTGGGGGATGGGCCGCGCGTCGTCGGAAAGGGCAAGATCGGTGTTCACGAGGCCGATTCTATCACGGAAGAAGGATAATAATACTTATCGATCTTTCAAACTTGCCCGGCTTGCAGCTATATTGCGCGAGTGCGCACGAACGTGGTCAAATACCCTCCGTGCCCGCTCATCCCGCTTGGCTCAGTAAAATCAACGAAATCGTCCGCGAATTGGAAGCGCTGCCCCGCCCCGACGTCGATCGGGCGACTGTTGAATTCCTATTAGGAGTGGGCCGCCGCCGCGCCCAACAAATCATGGCCCCTGCCATCACTAGCCACATCGGCGCGAGCGGTCTGGTGGACCGGGACTTGCTCATCGACCATCTGCGCCGCTTAGCGGAAGGGGATAACGGCTACTACGAGCGGAAGCGCCGGCGCAAAGTCGGTGAAGTTCTGGCGCAGTTACGACGAGAGCGCCTCGAACGGCCGCAGCTTCTGGTCGAGGCCCCGGTTCAGATTGTGAATCAGGAATTTGGAGATCTCCCTGCGGGCGTCCGGCTCGAGCCCGGCCAGATTACGGTGACATTCGATCACCCGCAACAGGCGCTCGAAAAGCTGCTGGCCCTCGCTATGGCAATCAGCAATGACTCCGACCTGTTTGAGCGGCAGGTGCGGGCCACCCATGCCGAAACGCGCTAAGCTTCTCGACCGCCCGAATGCTTGGGCCTGGGTCTGCGATTGTGGCGGCAACGGAGAGTCTTGATCTCACGGGAATGTCGCTTTTCGAGGCCGCCCAGTGCGCCGTATCCCACCTCGAACACCGGCGGGACGCGGGCTTGCCACTGAACCCAGAAGCCGTCAAACTTGCCTCTCTTTTGGCACGCCTGGAAGGCGAATCAGCAGTGTCGGGCGCATCCACGGGCGATCTCTTCCTCGAACGCGCCTACGCGCGCGAGCGTGCCCGGCTGCTTGCCGACCGGTATGCGGCTGGCTTGCGAGTTTGGAGCCGCCGGCCAGAGATTCCGGAAGCGGAACCGGAACCGGAACCGGAACCGGCGTGGACGCTTTACGATCTCATTCGCCTCTGTGAGTCTCTTGCCCGTGATGCGAGGCGCTGGCGCGCTCACCGGGCAGCAGCCCGGCTTCGGTAACGCTTCCCGCTTGCCTTCTCAGTCGCACCAACTCTGGTTCAGTCGCACGAATTGGAGTGCCAGTCGCAGCAACTAAGAGAATTCACAGATTCCGGAGATTCTGGGGCTCCTCACTGCCCTACCCTCGCCCGTGGTCGACCGGTCCGTGATCGAAAATCTGTTCGGCGTTGGCCGGCGGCGCGCCATTCTCCTGCTCCACGAATTTGGTGGGTTTCAGAGCGGGCAGACGTTCTTTGTGGATTCCTTGGCTCTGATTCGGCAGCTCGAACATATCCGGGACGGAGGGGCGTTTCGGGCGGAACGGGAACGGCGGAACCGCCTGGCTCGGGACCTCGAACAAACTCGCCAACTCGCTCCCGGGCGGAAGGTAAAAATAGCCGCGGCTGAGGATGTGCGGGACCGGCGCCTCGCCAACCTACCGGCTGGGATTCACCTCAAGCCAGGTGAACTGCGGATCGAGTTCTTTGGGACTGAGGATCTTCTGAGGCATCTGTTTGAGCTTTCACAAGCCATTTTGAACGACTACCAGCGGTTTCAAGAAACTGTGGAGGAACTGTAAATGTCAGATCCAATATTGACATGGGACCATGGGTGCCTGTTACCATGCCTCCATGGTTCCATGAAAGGAGGATGATATCGCTATTCTAATTGCAATCGTTTCGCAAAAAGGCGGTGTTGGCAAAAGCACTCTAGCCCGGCTCATGGCTCGGGAGTTTGCCGCGCAGCAATGGACCGTTAAAATCTGCGATTTAGATATTTCCCAAGGCACCAGTTTCTTATGGCGAGCCCGCCGCCTGCAGAACCAGATCCAGCCCGATGTCCCCGTCGAGCAGTTCGGCAGCGTTGGGAAAGCGCTGAAGCTCGCAGATCAATACGACATGCTGGTCTTCGACGGCGCGCCGCACAGCACCAGTCAGACGCGGGAGATCGCTAGTGCCAGCAATTTAACTGTGATCCCCACATGCCTTGCCGTTGACGACCTCCAGCCGGCCGTCACTCTGGCGCACGACCTGGTGAAGCATGGCGTGTCGCGCGGCAAGATCGTCTTCGCTCTCTGCAAGGTGGGCGACAGCATCCCGGAGGTCCAAGATGCACGGTCTTACCTGCAAAGAGCAGGCTATGAGATTCTCCCCGGTGATTTGCCCGAAAAAACAGCTTACCGCCGCGCCAGCGACGAGGGCAGGGCACTGACAGAAACCCGCTTTCCGTCGCTCAAGGAGCGGGCCGAGGAACTGGCGCAGGCGATCGTGAACCGGATTGCTCAGGAATCAACCGTTAATGAAATCGGCAAAGCGAAAAAACGGAGTGTTGCGTAGATGGCCGTCGATATGAACAAGCTCAAACGTCCGGGAAAGGGGACGCCGCCGCTCCCGGTCGAAACCAACAATAACTTAGAAAAACCGCCAACCGGTAAGACCGTGCCGCTGCAAGTCAACATTGATCCCGAAGTAAAGAGGGAATTCCGCGTCTATGCCGCCGAGCATGACGTCGATATGAGCGGGCTATTCACAACGATGTGGCGCTATTACAAAGAAAAGCATGGATAGAGCATGGTAGCATGGTTCCATGAAACCATGGGTACAGGTATACATGGAATCATGATACAAGAGAACCGCCGATGATCAAAAGGAAACAGGGACTCACCAAAGCCAGCGCGCTATTGCCCGGCTTTGAATCGCTCACGCCTGTGTTGCAGGAAATCGAGCAGAGCAAAGCCCCCACCGTGCAGGGTCGGCATCATTTCACACGATTCAAGCAACTGGATGCGCTGGCCGACATCGGCGATGGCGGCAGCCCGGATATGGGGTTTATGACCCGGCTTCTAACGCTATGCTCCCTGCCGCGCACTGACCACGGCAACCGCCTTCAATATAAACGGCAGAACGGCCCTTACAAGCTCGCTATGATCGCGGGCGTTGATAACAAACTGCCCTACGGCAATCTGCCCCGCCTGTTGCTGGCCTGGGTATGCACAGAGGCCGTCCGCACCAAAGATCCGCGTCTGAATCTCGGTACCTCGCTTGCCGCTTTCATGCAGCAGCTCGGTATACACAGCGACAGCGGCGGGAGCAGGGGAGACCGCACGCGCCTTAAGAGCCAGATCGACCGGCTTTTTAACTGCCACATCGATCTGGTTTACGAGGACCGCGGCATGAAGGTGACGACGGGCGGCCGGATCGCGCGCAAAACCGTTCTCTGGTGGGATTATCACAGTCCCGACCAGCAGACACTCTGGAAGAGCTGGCTTGAGCTCAGCGAGGAACTGTTCAGCGAGATCGTGGCTCATCCGGTTCCGATTGACATGCGCATCCTCAAGGCGATGCGCCGCAGCTCCCTTGGCCTTGATCTCTACATGTGGGTTTCCTATAAAACCTTCGTGCTCTACAGCCAGAAGAAGAAACCGGAGCGCCTGACATGGGAGAGGCTCTATGCGCAGTTCGGTGTGGCCCCAGAGCTCGCTAACGACAAAGACACCGTCCAGAATTTCCGCAAGGATGTTTTGCGCGAGATGAAAAAGTTAAAGCTTTCCTGGCCCGCTCTCGACTACGCCACCCCAAAAGGTTGCCTTGAGCTCAGGCCGTGTCCTCCGTCGATCACCCCCAAAACGCTCACAGCGTAATTGTGCAAAAACCTGTGAGTTGAGCACGTTTATCCACGCTGAAACACCACACCTGCCTCTAAACTCCCGCTGAAACACCACACTTCCCAAGACTTTCCATCAAGTTGCAGGCCGCTGAAACACCACACTTAGTTTTTAGTGGACCGCTGAAACACCACACTGAACAACCGCTGAAACACCACACTATACAAGTAGTAGATACAAATAGGCACACGTAGTAGAGAACCCGACCATGTGATAAATCTGATCAAAGCAACAACCAAACGCCCCCGACGTTATATCCAAAACGACCCCGGCTGCTGGTCCCTGCTACGCCAAAACGCATAAGGCGGGACGGTAAACCCCCATGCCGCCAAAACTAGCAAACTAACCCCCCTAAAGACCAAAGCAAAGTCAAACCCTTCCTAATAAAGAAAGGCCAAAAAAACCTGACACCGGTAAAGAGAAAAACGTTCCTCAAAACAAGAAGTAAAACTAGCGAAGGAACAAGCGCAGATTCTCAGAGAAGGAATGAACTGCGATTGACAGAAACCCCGCCAGTCTTTGAATTTGACGCATGGAGAGCTTCAGACGGGCGCCATCGCGCGGCTCGTTAAAGAACTCGCTGCGCATCTTGTGAATTGAATCTTGGTGCGCATCCAAAACAAAGGGCAGAACTGCAGCTTGCAACCACTTAAGACCGAGCTGGAGGGCGAACTCGATCTGATATCGTTCGACAGGCCGGGCGCACTCTCAGGAACATTACGGAAGGTGCAGTCGGCAGCCGTCCAGCCCGCCGTCTGGCAATCGATGCTGATCCGGGACATACAAAACGCGGCGGTCTTCAAGAAACGCGATAACGCGCCGGGCAGCGGAACTCGTTAGTTCGGAAGCTTCCCATGACAGACCACCCAGGGGCGTGGAAATGCCGGTAAGCCGGTTGGCGACCTCGGAGAACTTCACATCCCCTTTACTTTCACCCCTGAAGTCTAACGCCTCAGGTCCCGGAAGCCTTCGGAATGCCGGTTAGTAATGTTTCCCGGCAGCCGTTCCGGAGTAAGCTGGCCGGGAAGTATCGTTGCCATTGTTCTTGCTGGACAGCGGAGGCACCGTCCAGCAAATGTTTATGAAGGATATGAACGCAGTAGCATTTAAGGGACAGGCCCGCGTCCGACGCTTGTTTCTCCAGCCCGGCTTCCTCCTCAGGCGAGAAGTTGAGTGTTACCGTGACCCACCTGATCTGATCTTCAGTGCTCATGACGCCATCGTTTCATCTGAAAGGTTTATAAAAAAGCTTTTCACTGGCCTTGCCGCTTCTTCGCATCGAGGAGACTGGTCATGATTTCTTCTGGACAGCGAAAACTTGTGTTTCGAAGCCGCGCGAAAGCCTCTGCGAGATGGAGCAGACCACGCTGTGCCGCCATATCGAGAACGCCGATCGTTCCGGTTACCGCCAGGCCTTTTTGCCGGGCCACAAGAACTCCTTCGCGGTCGTCCATGAGCAACAGCAATTCGGCACGATGGGCGGCGGCAAGCGTGATGGCCGCTCTTTCCCCGTCGTCTAACGAAGCCAGCAAATCATCATCGGAGAAGGCCGGAGCTTCCCGCACCTCGATCCAGAAAGGAGGATCGGCGATCCAAGCCCGCACGGAGGGCGGCGCATCCAGATCCGCCAACTCGTCCAGCACGGCGACGGGCATAACGACTTTTTCAAACAGAATGGGGAGGACGCCGATATGTCCGATTAAAACCAGATAATTTATTGGCCCCGTGTCGCTGATGACGAGACGCACGTGCCTTAGAAGCCCAGACGGCGCAGGTCTTCACGTTCTTGCTCAAAGTCTGCCATAGTGTATTTTTCAAAGACGTTGTGAGCCTTGAGAAAGCCATCTAGCCGGTAGCGGGTTCCGAAGCCGAGGAGCCGCCGCAGCTCCGCTTTCGTGATGTGCTCGTTTTTATATTCCTCAAGCGCCAGCCCTTCGAGAGCGAGCCGCGACAGATCGCCACCAGTGGCACAGAGCCGGGCGGCGATGTCGTCAGGAATGTGAACAGTCACGTCCATAGATTTCCACCTGTATTTCTAGCCTATAGGATATAGGCCGGTCTGGGGATAGTAGCCACATTCAACTCTTGCTGGTTGCAGACCGCTATTGGGTTTCGATCACGGAAAGTGCAGTAATCTGGGGACCAGAGCCGGGACCGGAGAATTTAGCGGTGCGGTCCGGCTCCGTCAATTGCCCGACCGATTGGGAGGCAAACGCAAGGAGCAGGGAACGGAGGCCGGACCCCTCAACGGTCACAACATGGGTATGGAAGGTGGCCCGCACTTCGGCATCGGTGCCTTCGGCGAAGAGAAACAAACTCCAGGGGAGAACGATCAAACGCTGCTTGAGATCAAGGAGAAGGGAAGTCACCCGCTCGTCCGGTTGCCCTGATTCCCAGGGCAGATGCTCAGCGGCCAAAGCCGTGCCCTCGATCGATTGCTTTTTCTTTCGGCTTGCGTTCTATCTGCATTTCCGGAATGTGCAACTCTGGTGCCGGTCGCTGATGCGCCACGGCTTGTTGCCCCAACAATTGCGCTGAGGCTTTTGACGGTTGCCGGAATCCATAAGCGACAGCCAGATGCAGGACCCAGTTCCGGGCGGATTCCAGGTGCTCGCCAATAGTGAGTCTCGGCAATCGATGACTGTGTTTCGCTCCTTCGGCTTTCCGCGCTAGTTCCGTAGCCGATTGCCGTTCGCCCGAAACGCCGACCGAGCGCTCAAGCTCCGCTTTGTCGCTGGTGACGACGGTCAGGCTTTCCCGGCCTCGGCTGACAGCAACGTAGAACAGTTCCTGCGCCATCCGGTCTCCGGAGACGATCACCGCATCCACTGTTTTGCCTTGGCTCCGGTGCGCGGTCACGGCGTACCCATGGTCGAACTGCCGGTAGTTTTGGGGCAGGGTCCGGCCATCTTCAAGTTGAATGCGGCCCCCTTCCACACTGTGGACGGTGACTAACTCCCCGTTGGTAACGCGGAACTTCATCTCACACCGGTTCGCTTCGAGCAGAAGACGGTCGCCTGCTGCCACTGGAATCGTTTGCCGTTCGTAAACAGAAAACGCTTTGGCCTGCCGTCCGGTAAGCGTGACTTCGAGACCGGATTCTTTTCGCGCAATCACCCGATCCTTTTCGACCCGCACCACTTCTACTGCTTCATTTTTGCCGACCGTCTTGGTCCCTTTATGAAACTCCAGCATCATTCCCGGCTGAAACCGGCGCAAGTCTTTCTTCTGCGCCCCGGTCCAATGGAGCGGCACATGGCGCGTCAGTTCCCGGCTTACTCCCAGTTCGCCGGACCGCTCGCGATCTTGCCGGATCGCCACGGTGAGGCGGCGGATTTCTTCGTGTGTGGGAGCGACCACCAGAACCTGACGCGGGAGTCCCTGGGCATTCGGTTGCGCCGACACCTCCCGGTACGCCCGGCTAACTTCCTGGGGGCGCAATGCCGCGTCCACTTCCCGGACCGCTCCCATGGCTTCGAAACGCCGGAAGCCGCGCGCCGGGTTTTCCCGCAAGGATTCTACCGCATCCCGGTACTCGGTCAAGGTTTGCCGCTGGACTTGGCTCAGCGACACACTTTGTAAGCGCGACTCGCGTTCCAGCACCCGCAGGGCATCGCCCGATTCCACGCTTTGGATCTGCCGGGTATCGCCGCTGAAGACGAGCTGCGCCTTTTCGCGTTCGGCCATCGCTAGCAGTTCGCTCATCTGGCGGCTCGACACCATGCCGGCTTCGTCGACGACCAGCACCTTGCCCCGGAGCTTGCCCTGTTCCCGCGGATCTTGCAAGAGGCGTTCGATCGTGAAGGCATCTCCGTATCCAACCTGGATCAGTTCCTCAACTGCCGAACGGGTCGGAGCCACCGCAGCGATCTCCCGGCCGCCTTCGGTGACGCCGCGGCGGATCTCCTGCAAGGTGGCAGTCTTCCCGGTACCGGCCGCACCCCGGAGATTAACGGCCAGGTCGCGGGACTCCAGCACGACTTCGACTGCCCGTTTCTGCTCGGGACGGAGCCGGTCGGAGGCGATGAACTCCTGCGAGCCACCCAAGCGCCCGTACCGTCCTTGGCCCTGGTTGATCGCGTCGACCATCTGGCGTTCCCTGGCCAGGCTCTCCCGGGTGGCGACTTCGGTTTCCACCTTCCACACCAGGCCCTGGGATTCTTCCCGGACCGCGGCGGCTTTCAGATCGGGAAGAGCGATCCGGCCCCGGCCATGCCATAAGGCTTCCCACTTCAGGTCGAAGTCCTGGGCAACCGACACGCGCTCGAATAGGTGTTCCCGGGCATGGGCGAGTGACGCCGCGGCATTGCCTTGTTCCACAGAAGGCCCTCGCTCTTGGGCAGACTGGCGCAGGTTCTCCAGTTCCGCTCGCCCTACCAGTCCCAGCCGTTCCCACTGTTGGGCCCGAACTGCGGCGGTCGAGATTTCGGTGAGCTTTTCGTTCCGGGAGTCGCGCACCAGGACGGCGACTTCGCGGTTGGTGGGCCCGCGTCCCTTCTCCTGAGTGAATTGGGCGATAGCCTGGTCCCGCTGTTCGCTCCGCTGGCTGAACGTGTCGAGCGTTTCCTCCGCTACCCCCCGGATCTCAAAACCGCGTTCCCGGCCGTTATGGAACCGGTCGACAATCTCGTAGCCGTATTCCCGCACCAAACGCGCCAGGGCGTTCCGGTAGACTTCAGTGAGGTATCCGCGCCCTTCATAGATGGCAGCCGCTTGCAGGGCCTTCCAACGCCCTTCCACGCCATCGTAGGCGACCAGATGGGAGTGCAGCTGGGGGTCGAGTTCCCGGCTGGTGTCATGGTGATAGGCCGCGAGAATTAGATTGCCGGTGGTCCGGTCCTCATCGGCACCTTTCTGACGGACGCGGGCCGAGGCTAGCAATTCCATTTCGGCAGCCATCTCCCGGACAGCCTCCAAGTGAGCATTCCGCAGCCGGAGATCGACCAGAGCCTGGATGGACACGGACTTCGGGGCGGACACCGTGAAGTCGTAGAGCGAGCGGGCCGTGCCGGTCCGTTCGCCCTCTTCGTTGAATCGGTCGGCGCTTTGCCGGGGCCGGAGAAACGCTTGGGTCTCCGGATCGAGGCCTTGGCGAACAGCATCGAACTGTTCCATCCGGACCTCGCCTTCAAGGTGGAGCAACTCGGCCCCGCGACCCATCCAGTGACCGACCACTTTCTCATTTTCGGAGTAGTAGTCGTTTGAAGAGAGGTGGCGCGAGGCATAGGTAGCACCACCCGATAACGCGCAAATGGTGAGCATGGGAGTTTGGTCGGAGCCAGAAGCAGTATACTCCTGAATGTCGGAGCAGAGAAGGATTAAAGAACTTTCGCTTGACGAAAGTGAAGGAAGATTAGACACTATCCCTAAGCCTGCGGCTTAGGACCAACTTACGCTTCCAGCATACCATCAAATACGTTCGAATCCACTAGAGACTCATTCGAACTAATTCGAAGCCATCCAAAGATGTTCTAATAGGGATTCGAACATCTTCCCATCTATTCGAGACCACTCTATGGATGACTTAGCCGAAACAATCCGGCAACTTTTGGACGCCGTCCCCACCCGGTCGCCGTCGAAGCTCGAACCGCATGCCGCAGTGATCCGCGAGCTGCGAAAGAAGCGGCGAACCTACGGTGAGATCGCCCAGTTCTTGGAGCAGCACCTGCAGCTTCGGGTCGCGCCCAGCACCCTCCATTATTTTGTGAAGAGCCGGGCAAAGCAGGCGCGGGAGCAAAAAGTGAGCGAAGGGAAACTACTGGAACCAGCACCGGCGGCAGTGCCGCAAGAACCCGTCGCACCGACTGAACCAGCTCCGGAGGAAGCTTCCACCGGAGACGCCGTACGGGACCGTATCCGCGCTCTCAAAAACAAACCGGTTCCCGCCGTGGTGGAGCCGGCACGTTTCAAGTTCGATCCGGACCGACCGCTCACCCTCCAGCCGAAAAAAACTGACGAATAAACCTCCTATGACACCCGCCGCTACCCAAGTCGAGTCCGCCCCATCGAGCCGTGTAATCTTCACCGAAGGAGGAAAGGGAGGCGTCGGCAAGACCGCCTTTGCGACCGGCCTGGTCGAGTGGTTCGACGCCCACCAGATCCCTTACACCCTACTCGATCTCGATACTGAGAACAAAGCGCGAGGTAGTCTCACCAACTATTTCCGGGAGCGGACGCGCAAAGTCAACATCCACACCTCCGAAGGCCTCGACGCGTTTATCGATGCGCTGGACGGCGAAGCGCCAATTGTGATTGCCGACATGGGTGCGGGATCGGGCCAGGTGGCCTACAAATGGTTCGACACGATGTACGAGGGAGCGCGCGAGCTGGGCGTCGCCTTTACCGCGGTGGGCATTGTCACCCCGGACCCGGCCAGCGTTGAAAGCGTCCTGAGCTGGGCCCATGCCCTGCAGCACCGGGTCGAGTACCTGATCGTCAAGAATGCGCTTACCGAACCGGCGGACTTCAGCTACTGGGAGAAGACTGCGCCCGCCCAACAATTCCGGGAAGCTTTCCATCCCGCGGAGATCGCGATGGAATACCGGCTGCCGAAGTTCGAGAACCCGGCGCGGCAACATGGCGTGACCTTGGGCCAGGCAGCCGACCGGAAAGTGCAGGTTCCGGAGCTGCAGCAGACTACGATCGTGATGCGCGCCCAGGCGTACCGGCGGAACCTGTTTGCGGAACTCGATCGCGTCAAAGATCGGTTGCTGCTATGAAACCGTCTCCGGCCAATGGCGCGGACCGGGCCGGGCTCGATGTGCTTTCCGGTCTTGCCAGCCGGCTGCACGATGCAGGGGAACGCGAGTCCTATGCCGCCCTGGTGAGCTACATCGAATCGCTCCTGCCCACCGACGAGCTGGTCAAAGTCGCCAAGCTATTTGGCTTTCTCACCCTGATGGGGCAGCAGCTGCCGGACGCCATGGAAGCCCAGCGAGGCGAAATGCGCAAGCTTCTCTCCGGGGCTTACACAGCGTTTCAGCAGGAAGTGAAAACCAACCAGGCGTATCACGAAAGACTAAACGAACGGCTCAGCCGGTTACCGGACGAAATCGCGAGCGGAGTGAAGCCCGACGACATTGCCGATGTGATGGCGGAACGCTTCCGGCAGCAGATTGCCCAAACCGGCCTCGAAGAGTCGGCCGACATCCTGCGCCGGTCGCTCCCGGACATCCGCTCCGTGGTGAACAACCTCGACCTGGTGATCTACCGTTTCAAGGAGCAAAGCCAGACGGTCGACCACTCCATTGAGATCCACTCCCGGAGGCTGGGGAAGTTGGTGGAAGAACATCGATTGGAAAGCGAAAAGCTTCACAAGTTCAGCAGTGAAAATCACTGGGGCTGCTGACGGGCGCTGCCTTGACTGTGTTCGTCCTTGGGGTGGTGCTCGGATTCTCCTGGAGTGCCCGGAGCAGCAACGCCGCCCTCCAAACGATGCAACAACAGCTGGACCGGATCGAGCAAGCGACCAAGGCTCCCGTCGCAGCTCCGCCGCCTGCGGCTCCAAAACGGGGGAAGAAGAATTGATTAGGGAAGGATCGCACCCCAGCCGTCGGCTTGGGTATCCACCGCTGTGGATCTTAAAGCAGAAAGCTTGCCCAGTTGTATCCGGAACGTGGGAAGATTTTGATGCAGGAATGTGGGTGAAGAGTGGGGCAGAGCGCGACGCGTGCGAATGCCATAAACATCACACACACCGGAGCTTGTGAAGTTTGGGAGACCCACACCGGGCCGAGGAACATCTGGGGCGTCACACGCGAGGACCAGCGCGCAACATTGCCGATTACCTGTGCGAGTACGCGGAGCAGGGCAGGGGAGAGCGCGATACCGAGTGTGAAAGCGTTCGAGTGGAGCGCGGAGGAATTCTGCAGGACGTTTGCGACGCTTCTCCCGGACCGCGCGCGAATCGCAACCTGAATCTCAATATCGAGTGGCTCCATCCATACGGCCCGCGTATGAAGATTCGAGAGAGCGTTGCCTGAAGGGTCGATGTAACGCAGTATTATGATTTACCCACCAGCCCTGTAAAGGTCACGCTGGACTAAACATTTCTATCTAGAGTTAGCATGTATTCTGGGTCTTCTCCTAATTCACCAAGTAAAATTGTAAGAATGAAGGCCCGTGCGTTGTCGTCAATACAGTACCCTTCTCGGAAATTCGGGACACTGAAAACGGCGTGCTGAAAAAGTCCTGTCGAGTCCGTCATGCGGGAGAGATGAACGAGCTTGAGTTGCGGCAACTCGCGTGGCTTTTGATCTAAAGTTTTCGTAGTTAGTGAGATGCGGGACTGCGCGGCTCCCTGCAGACGCGACAATTCGAACGAACGCATGTATTGCTTCGCGACGTTACTCCAGACCATTTCACGACCAAGCTTGTAGGCGTTCTTCCGAATCGCATGCCCGGCGGCGGAACGGTTCGCCGCGCTTCGGGTCCCAGTTCCGCCAGCTTGCCGGGTTGGTATCGATAGGGGACGACCGCAAGCTTTCTCCCACGCCGTTCACCGCGGATACCGCATACTCGTAAACGGGTTCCCGGCGAACCGGCCGCCCGGCGTCCGCCGGTTCCGGAACGGAATTCCCGAATCAGCCCGGTCTTGCCCTGAAACTCGATACCAGCGTCCTTCATCCGCGTCGGGGTCACACTTTGTATTACGTGGTCCGTCCAATCCTTACTAGCTACACGCGCGCCGTACGGTGTGGAGTCAATCCGAAGGTTCCTGCGATGCGTCACAATGGCCATCGAATCACCCATGCCGTCCTGCCATAATCCTTTCGTGGTGGAGGTTGTAACGCGCGTCAGGTTGGCCTCCGCGTCATTGCCCGCGCCCTTCACAAACCGAATGATAGGCATGTCTTCGCGTGCTTCAGTGAACCAGGAGAATCGCCGGGTGATCGCGTCGCTGAACACATGATCGTAAACCGCGAAGTAATCCGAACCGGCAAGCAGGATGCTGCGGCCCTGGTACTCCGGCCACGAATACGAGTTTGGCTCATGCCGCGGCGTGATCTCGGCAAACTGCGCAAGCCCCAAATTCCGCAGAGGTGTCGCAAGCACGTTGCGGCCGATAGACCGGAACGCCCCGTTCTTCCAAACACCTGTATTGCTGCAAAAATCGGTGTCATGCGTCTGGCGGTCGCGGTTACGAGATCCGCATTGGTCTCTCGCAAGCGAAGACCAAGTCGCCGACGTCTTCGCGGCCGTTGTGGCTGTATGATTTTCCTGCCGCATAGAAATAAATCACCCCGCAACCGCCTTCTCCTGCAACGCCCAACGATAGTTCGGCCCTTCATCTATCTGTTGCAGGTGTACCGAGATCTCCTCGGAGGTATCGACGGCGGCCCGAAGCGTGACCCCGTAACCGTTGTATGTGGCACTCTCCAGATGCGGGTTGGTGCCGCGATTGTCGGGCTGCCGATACATGATGCGCCAAGGGTCCACTTCAGGGCCTTCTGAATCCTGATCGTCCGGATGAGAAGCCCACATCATATGCTCCGCAGTCAGAGGATCGAAATTGCGCAGCAGAGTTCCCAACAGCCACATGGATCGCGGCGGCATTCGTCGCGCGGAATGTGCGCCTTGCGGGGGATGCAGCCGTCGCGGCCCCTGCTGCATGGTGACTAGCCCCCAGTCATGGGGCGCTAGTCTGCCGTTTGCGCCACGCTTAGACTCGATCTCCTCGCCGCCGTAAGGCGCGGATAGCGCCCCTACCAACCAATCGCCCATCTCACTCATCTGCGGAAGCGCCAGACGATTACGCCCGTCCACATAGTTGACAGCACGTAATTCGCGCGCAAAGCAGGCCGGAGAAACGCCCAGACATAGGTGCCCAGATTCTCGGTCCAGCGCCCGCCTTTTGCGTCCCAGGCGGCAACGGTGGGCCGGGTGTGATAGCGCGTGTTCAGTTCCAGAAACTTATCGAACTCATCGCCCCATTCAGCGGCCATCGGGTGCTCCGGGAATAGAAACGCAAACAGTGCGGGCGCGCTTTTCACGTCCGAGAGGAAGTTCGGATGTCCGCTCAACATCGTCTTCATTGGCATGTAGTCTTTTCGCCGTGCGTATACGCCAGCATCAGGTAAGCTGCCGTGAGGCGTTCCCGCTGTTGGTTGGAGAAACGCGCAGAGAGCCGGTCGAAGCCATCGATAAACCACTCGTAAATCTTGCGGGAGGGCACGGGTGCGAAACCCGCGTTCTGGCGCGTACCTTTGTGTAGGAAGATCGCGGATGAGTTCGGTTTCATGCGCTGTATCCACCCCTGCCAGCAACTCGATATCGCCCGGGGTATAGCGCTTCGGAAACCGGTTGCGGCGGTACGTCCGCTGCTTCACCGCTCCGTCGCCACATACTGGGCGATCAACCGGGTTGCCTGTGCGCGGCTTAAACCGCTCATCTTCATCAGATACTGCCGCAGCAATCCTTTCGCTTCGCGGTTCTGCTTCCAGTATTCCTGTTCGCACAAAGCCTTCGCTATCCATTCGTACAACTCGCCTCGGTTCAACGCCTGGAAATGAATTTCTTCGGCTGTCTCCAGAAATGCCCGAATCTGCTCCAGGCTCCATCGTTCTCCCTGCTCCACGCTGACGTTCAATCCCCAGCATGCGGACTCCGTTCTCCTTCAGGCTCATTCTGCGTTAGAAACAACCTCCCACTTCAGGCTCATCCTGCATTGGACAAGACTCACCCTTGCTATTCCCGTTGCTGTTCCTGTATGCTCTTTCTCGGAGGATTTTTTTATGAAAAAGAGTTTCTGCCCCAGTCTTCGCGGCTTGCTTCTGCCGGCTGCCGCCGCCATGTCATCGCTCGTTCCGGTCCACGCCGCCCCAATCGCCGCCCCAATCGCCGCCCCAACCTGCAATGCGGGTACAGCGGCCAGCTACGTTTCCCTCGGCAGCGACGGCTGTCAACTTGGCAATCTTCTATTCAATAACTTCGTCTACACCCCCACAGCCAACCCCGCTACCCTCGCAATCCCGGGCGCGGCCGTAGCTATAAATCCAATTCCGGCCTCATTTGATGAGGGCTTCGGCTTTCAGATTGCCTCCGGCTTCGCGGCTACTGCTCCCGGCTCGTTCGTTGATTCGGTGCTGCAGTTTACCGTGTCGACCCGTGACGGAAGTGCCGGTCTCACCGGTTTGAGCCTCAACACCAATGGCACCTCGACCGGCACGGGCCTAGCCTCAGTCAGCGAGAACTTCTGCGTGGGCGGTACTTCGACAGTTAACTGCGCGACGTTGCGCAACATCTCCGTCCAGAGCGTGGGGGGCATTGGCCTGAATAATTCCGCCATCCTGGGCGGCGTCGCGCGGCTTGCCGTGTCAAAAGACATCATCGTTAGCGCTGGTAATAGCGGCACCGCAACCACTTCGCTGGTCGACAATCAGTTCTCCAACAACACGGTACCCGAACCAGCCACGTTCGCACTGATCGGCCTCGGTCTGGGCGGCATCGCGCTTGCTCGGCGCCGACGCGCCGCCTAATCCGGATTGGGGGGAGGTCCTGCGCGTTGGCCCCACTCTCTGTCCCCCTCCCTCCCCGGTTTTATGCGTCGACTACTCCTGCCCGATCTCTTCCCGGGAATCGGGCAGCTTCCCAGCTGCAACACGGCGTTATTGCTGAGAACGTCAAGTAGCGATGCGTTTTCGGAGGCCGAATGATTAAATATCCCTTCAGACGCAGCCGCCATCATCTGACTGGCCGTGTGCTCCTCGCTGGCGCCGCCCAGCTGGTCGGCGACGAGTGCACACCGCAGATCGCGGTTGTGAAATCGTTGAGCAGACTCGCCACACGGGCGAAGGGGAGTAGCGAGGCCCATTTCGTCTCCAGGTAAAGAAGCTCCGGGCTGGTCCGCCCATGGAGCCACTCTTTCGCAGGCCGGAATGTCTTCGGGCCGCCGGTTTCGCAGACGCACCGGTTCCAGCGTGGGTTCGACACCTCGACCTGGCCGAACACGGTCTTGACGGGCGCACTCCCCGAGTCTTTGCTGGTATGCCGCTGACCACAACTGGCGCACGTCCGCTGCCCCTTCAGATGTTCGTCGACTTGGTGCGCTACAACGAAGTCCTGCACGCCAGCCAGCAACGCTTTGCCTTCGGTGAGATTCATGCCCAGAGTCTCCATTGCCAACTCCGATCGTTCGATCGCTATGATCTCCCGCCGTTGTTCGCCCCCATCGTCATCGGTACAGACTACCTCTACACGGACACTCATAGCCCGCCTCTCCACCAGAGCGGGTCACTCAGTCGCGCGTTAGATTCCGCGACGCAGAACCGTTCCGGTTGCAATTCTCCCGATTCCGCAAGCCTGCGGTCGATGTTTCGAAAGCCGTCTTCCAAGGCCTTAATCTAGCGAAGGGCGAAAAAGCGGCAAGGTAGCGATTCACCTGGCGTGTTTCGGCTGAGTGCCAAGGGGCCCAGATGCGCTTGACCTGGCTTGGGCTGCAGGCGGTCAAAGCCGCTGTTTTGTGGATTGTGTGACCGGCGGCGCGCAGCGCGACAATTCTTTGGTGGGCTGTGAGGTCGGGAGCGCGTCCGGCGTACTTCCCGGCAACTTTGGCAAGTTGGACTCCTTGGCGCTGCCTTTCGCGCCGCGTTTCGTAGTCGTCGCGGGCCATCTGGAGAGCGAGCTTCAGGAGTAATTCCTGTACCGCTTCGAGAACGATCCTCGCCACGCCATTGGTCTCCGCCGCGAGATCGGAGAGGTCGACCAGTCCCGGAACGGCGAGCTTGGCCCCCTTGATCCGGATCGAGGCGACGAGTTGTTCGGCTTCCGGGAGGGGGAGCCGGCTGATGCGGTCGATCTTCTCGGCGATGACCACTTCGCCGGGCTGCAAAT
>JAABUK010004319.1_pt1 | contig 23233 bp, 19 predicted proteins | sample 5559141 | NCBI WGS metagenome assembly JAABUK01 (sample SAMN10711869, study PRJNA513367) | rock metagenome | isolation source: Antarctica rocks | place: Antarctica: Victoria Land, Pudding Butte nord | collected 2016-01-03
TCTGCACCCGTTGTCGAGAAATCAGCGATACGCCTGCACAAGTTACGGCGTTAACGAACTATCACTGGCTACCAACAACATGATCTCACTTTGTTATGCAAGTCGGTATTATAAGGTCGCAGCGGCGGCTAAAGAGGGCGGCGTCTTCGGCTTCGGCGGGACGCAGATGAGCGGAAGCGAAGTGAACATCATTAATGAAATAGGCGAGGCGATAAATGTTTAGGCCCGTTTTAACTATTTCTTATTTCTTCGCATAGCTTCCTATTCCTTCAAGTCGTCAAAATTGAAATCGAAGACGAATGAGGGAAATCAATTTTCGAGCGCGCTCTTGGCAAGTCGAGCTTGCAGCGGATCGAATTGCGCGTTGAGCGCGAGCGCGCGGCTTAGATAATCGCGTGAAGCGTTTTGGTCACCGGCGGCGCGCGCGATCATGCCCGCGTGATAAAGAAAGCGAGCGTCGCGCGTGCCGAGCCGCAATGCTTCACGCATCGCCGCTTGCGCTTCCGTGATTTTGCCTGCCTTTAGCGCCGTCCATGCGACGGCGTCCGCGCCGTAGATGTCATGCCGCACTTCGTATTCGCGCGCGGCGTCTTCATAAGCTTCTTCCGGCTTCATGTCGTGATCGGCATAAAAGAGAGCGAGTTGTCGATTATAAAGAGCGCCGTTCACCGCGCTTAAATGTCCGATTTGTTCGACGAGCTTGTATTGCGCGCTGGCGTCAGTGTCACGGCCTGCGAGTTTGTAAAGATCACCGAGCGCGGAAACGAACGCCGGGTCTGGAAGCAGTCGCACGGCTTTTTCGTAAAATTCGATGCCGCCCTTCGTATCGCCGCGCGCGGCGCGAACGCGACCGAGCGAGGCAAGCGCGCGAAAGTATTCTGGAAAACCCGTGAGCGCTTCGCGGTAGCGGCGTTCGGCTGTTTCGTAGTCGCCGGTGGCGAAGGCCGTTTCGCCGAGTTGCCAGCGATACCATGCGACTGCTTCACGCGACGGAGCGAGGCTGCTGAGCGAGATCGCCAGCGCATTTGAAAAGTGGTGCGAAGCGCCTGCGGTGTCGCCGCGCAGAAAAGCGAGGCGCGCGAGGCGAGATTCGGTGCTGTCGCTAATGCCGTCGCCCGCGCGCTCCATGCGCTTAAAGACAGCGGCGGCTTCATCGTAATTGCCTAGTTCGAGCAGCGCATCACCGAGTATTCCGTAAGGATAGGTTTTGCCCGGATCGAGTTCGATTAAGCGTAGCGCGTGCTCGCGCGCGTGCGCGAAATCGTGCGACGCTAACTCGGCTTGCGCGAGCGCGGCGACTCCGCCTGTGTTGCGCACTTCCGGCACGGAGTTGAGCGAAGCGTGCGCGGCGCGAAAAACGAGATCGAGATAGGCAACGTCGCCCGTCTCGCGCAAGTGCTGCAAATAATAGCCGGCGAGCTTGTTGTTTGCGCTAAAGTCTTCCGGGTCGCGGCGAACTCTGTCTTCGAGAAAGCGAATTGTTTTTTCAGTCGCGGCATTGTCGGAAACGAGCGGCTGGGCAGTCGGCGAAACATCGGCAGTAGTAGTGGCGCGGGAACTCGTCGCCCGCGATGACCATATGTCGCCGCAGGCGCTTGCCGGAAGCACGGCGCAGAAAACGATTATGAGAAAAGAGAGTTTGGTTTTTAGCGTACGCATGGTTTGTCGATTAATAAATCTTAGGCGGCGTGTGAAGAACGCTGAAGAGCCATGTCTACCGATCAGCGTTCTTCACCGCCTCGTTAGTCTCGCTCCATTGGTTCCCAGTCAACGGCGCAAGACAATTCGAGAGTTTACTGTCTGGTGTGATCGTCCGGGTCGTCTCCCGGCGGGAACGGCTGCGTCGGATCGGCGACGAACGGAAATTGATTGCGGAACGGCACTTCGTTGCCATTAACGAAGTCTGTCAAGAGCACGCCGTTATTGATAATCGTGAAGGTCGCATCGACTACATCATCCTTCAAGCGACGCCCGCCCATGTGACCGAAGCCGCCGTTCGGGTTGTCGCCGCCGCCCGCTCCCAAGTTCGGAACGGAAAGGTCTAGGCGCAGTATGTCGCCGCGCCGCACAATTTGATCGAGGATCATATTGATGTGCGCAGTGTCCGTGCCGAGATTTCGTAGATTCTTGACGATGTCCGCCTCGAACCTGCCAGCCGCGTCTTCTTCAGTCGTCGCGCCGTTGTACGCATCCTTGAGCGGAGCGGAAATGAGGCCGTTGTTGACGAGCGGATTGGCGTCGCGGTCAACATTTTCATACGGCCCTTGACCTGTGACGGAGCCGTTGCGAATCATCTGAATTCTCTGGCGCTGCGTGACGGCGTTGATGCCGATTACATTGGAGTTGCCGCGCAGCAGCGAAGCGGGAATGCTGACGGCTGTAATCAGCGTGTTGAAGCCCGCGTAGGTGTCGCGCCCGCGACGAAAGCCGAGCAGTGATTTGTCAGGATTGCCCGGATTCATAATCGAAGATGCGACGAAACGATTCGCGCCCGTGTCATCTAAAAAGAAGGGATCGTCAGCGTTGCCTGCGAAGAAACTGACGCCTGCCGGACTGGTCGTGACGACGGGCGGCGGCGGCGGAATGGGTTGCGGTTCCTGTGTCGAGAGAGTCGTCTGTCCGACGAGCAACGTCTGTGCGCGTCCTTTATCTCTATCATCATCTCTGTCTTTGTCGCCGTCGGAATTTCCTTTGCCGCGTCCTTTGCCTTTGGCGTCGGTGAGCGTGACGGTGGCTGTTTGCGTCGTCAAGCGTCCGACTCCGGGCGAATATGTCACGTCGATGAATTTGTCTGGCACGGCGTCGCCCGTGTTTTCGATCTCGAAACGGTACCGTATGTTGTGGTCGAAGATGACCATGCCGAAGTGTTCGCCTGAGACGATGAAGCCTTGCGTGCTCATCATCATCACAACTCTGGAATTATCGTTCGGGTCGAGAAACGCATACGTGTCGGCGATGTCCGAGCCGCGATCCTGCGCTATCGTCGGCGAGTCGATGTGGTCGGAAGCATCGGTGCGCGTCGGCGGCGTCAACTGAAGCGCGAGCGCCGCCGTCAACGCGAGGGCGGCGAGCGAAGTTTTCCTTCTTTTTGATTGGTTCATCTTTCTTTACTCCTCTTGCTCTTAGCGTGCGTCTCCCGTCCGGTTTACGAATGCCGCCTGCACTGCATCGCTCATAAAAGAGAGAAAAAAACCGCGCCGAATAATTAAAGCATTCGGCGCGGCTAAAATATAAATCGTTACTGTCGGGTGCGATCATCCGGCCCGCTGCCCGGCGGGAACGGCTGCGCAGGATCGGCAACGAACGGAAACTGGTTGCGGAATGCAACATCGTTACCATCGACTTTATCGCCGAGCGGCACGCCGTTGTTAATAATCGTGAAAACCCCATCGACGACGTCATCCTTCAAGCGGCGTCCGCCCATTTTGCCGAAGCCGCCGTTCGGGTTGTCGCCGCCGCCCGCTCCTTTGTTGGGAACGGAGAGGTCTAGGCGCAATATGTCGCCCTTTTCCACCGCCGCCTTTGCCAGCATTGCGATGTGAGCGTCATCGGTTCCCAAGCCCTTCAGCGATTTAACGATGTCGGCCTGAAATTTTCCTTTGGCGTCGTCTTCCGTCGAAGCCGTGTTGTACTCATCCTTGCGCGGCGGCGGAATGAGACCGTTATTGACGAGCGGGCCGCCGGCGCGGTCAATCGTCACATAATCGCCGCTGGCTTTTATATCGCCGTTGTCTTCGATCTTCTGGTTTTTGTGGCGCTGTGTGACGGCGTTGATGCCGATGACGTTTCCGGCTTTGCCGCGCAGCATTTCCGCCGGAATGCTGACGACGGTGGCAAGCACGTTGAAGCCTGCGTAGGTGTCGCGTCCGCCGCGCTCGGAAAGCAGCGACTTGTTCGGATGTCCCGGATTCATGATCGAAGAAGCGACCATGCGGTTCGCGCCCGTGTCGTCAAGAAAAAACGGATCGTCTGCGTTGCCGCCGAAGAATTTAACGCCGGTCGCCGGATCAGTCGTGACCACTTGTTCGGGAGCGGTGTATTCCTGCGTCGAGATGGTTGTCGGAGCTGTAAATTTCTTGCCGTTCGGCAATTCAATCGTCGCCGTTTGCGGCATCTGGCGTCCGAGTCCCTTCGAGTATGTCACGTCAACAAACTTGTCGGGTTTGGCGTCGCCCGTATTTTCGATCTCGAAGCGGTAGCGTATGTTGTGGTCGAAAATCGGCATTCCGAAGTGTTCGCCGGAGACGATGAAACCTTGCGTGGTCATAACCAGAACAACCTTCGAGTTATCGTTCGGATCGAGAAACGCATAGGTGTCGTCAATATCACTGCCGCGATCCTGCGCAATCGAGGGCGAGTCGATATGGTCGGAAGCACCGACGCGCGCGGGCGGCGTTAACTGAAGCGCGAGCGCCGCCGTGAGCGCAAGCGCGACAAGCGCGAGTTTTTTATTGTTGGAGCGAGTCATTTTCTTTATTCCTTTCTGTTGATGGAGCCTTCGCGTATGAAATCCTCGCGCGAGGTCTATTTATTCCCGCGTCGCACGAAAATTCGCTGTCTTTAACCGCGAAGGCATAGAAGGCAAGCGAACGCTGTCAGGCAGATCAGGCAATAACGAGGCAATACCGCGTTGACGCCGTGCGATTGATTTTAGCCGCGATGTCGATGCGTGTTTCGCAAGCGAGCGCGGCGAAATAAGCTGTTGCGTTACTAAATTGTGTTGACATAAGAATGGGTTTTATAAGTTGCCACTAGCATAAGCCTCGTGGATAATTGAATCTAAGACAATCGGTTTTAGCCAAACCGATTCTGATAAGTTTTCCTTTTGACTTGAGCCTCATTTGAGCTAAAGCAAAAAAGATGATTGATTTATTGATTATGTTCGGCTAAAGCCGTTTGTCTTTTGCAACTTTCTCTACGAGGCTTATGCTAGTGGCAATTGATAAGCACATCCTTATGTCAACACAACCTAAAGTCCCGTTATTGAATATGCTCCCGAATTAAATTCGCCGTCGCTTGCGGTGCTTCGAGCGGCAGTAGATGACCGGCGTCGGGTATCGACTTCAGACGCGCGCCTGCGATGCGCCGCACGACTTCGCGCTGCAGCAGTGCAACCGTCATCGCTTTGTCCTTTGCGCCTGCGACGACGAGGACGGGCACATGTACTTGCGAGGCTTGCGCCGTCAGGTCTTCACGGCTGCCGCGTTCGAGCCATGCCGTCCACGCCGCGCGCGAGGTACGCAGATTATCCTTCAATGCTTGCTCTAATAATTCGGATGGAAGCGCCTGCGCGGTAATCTTCGCAATGGTTTCGGCGGCGGCGCGGCGTTCGCCGTAGGTTGCGAGCAAACGCGCGCGCTCGTCGTCGGGAATCGGTTCGGGCGAAGGCGGCGAGGGAGCGAGAAGTATCAGCGACTTTAATCCCAGCGGGCGTCTCGCGGCAAAAGAAAGCGCGATTTTTCCGCCCATCGAATGACCGACGAGAATGTAATGCTCTAGCCGCAGCGCGTCGATCAATGCGGCGACGTCGTCAACCGAGTCGCTTACCGCATAATTCGTCGGCGCTGCATCGGAATCGCCGAAGCCGCGCATGTCCGGCGCGATGCAATAATATTCATTCGATAGCTCCCCGATAATTTTCGACCACGCGCGCGACGAGCCGCCGAAGTAATGCAGAAACACGAGCGCCGGAGCAACCATCGTGGAATGCGACTTACGGCTTGCGAATTGCTGAAATACATTCAACGTCGTGCCGTTTACTTCAATCCGCATCGTTTCAAGTCCGTGCCTGTAATCCGCTTTTTCGTTTCAGCGCGACTAAAAGGCCACGCCGAAATGTGCCGTGAACGTGCCGGATGTGGTGCGGCGCAAATCGGGTTGCTGCCGGAAGCGCACGGGGAAATCGGCTTCGACGAAGTATTTGGTGTTGCCTTTGATCTTCCAACTACATTGGATAAGCGGCGTGAAACCGTAAGTGTCCGCGCCGATGTCGAAGGCCGCGCGAAGGCCTGCCGTATAATTTTTCTTGAAGCTGTAAACGATGCCCGGATGCACCGTGAGCGTCACGTCTTGTCTCGGCGAATTGTTGATCGTCGGCACGAACTCGAAATCGAACGCGAATGGGCTGCTGTTTCTGATGACGATGCCGACGGGAAAACCGACGATGAAATCTTCAGAGATTGTTGTCGTGCGCCCGTCGCTGCGCGTCACGATGGGAAACGCGATGCCGACGTGACCGCCGACTCGCGGCGGCGGTTCCTGCGCGCCTGCCACAGCAAAGACCCCGCAGAGCAGCACGAAGAACATCGCCAGCACGCCGCTTCGCCGCAAGCGACTGCCTCGATTTATTTTTCCATCCGTTTGTCGAAGCGCTTTATCGAGAAAGCCCCGAACGTTCTTTTTTAATTTTAACCGGATGTGACAACTCATCGCCGTCTCCTTTCATATTTCATGCGTGTACGATCAGATAATGTCCAGCACCTTAATTCGTCATCGGGCGATTCTTATTCCAGACAAGCATCGTGCGGCGTGCCGCGGCTCAAGCTGTAATTGCGCGCAAGGCTTGCCGCGCGACATCCGATTGAAGAACATCGAAGAACGGATTTAGTTTGAGCGCGAGTTGCAGATCAATCGCCGCTTCCCGCTTATGTCCGAGCGCGCGCGCAATCATTCCGGCGTGGTAATGAAGCCTTGCGTCACGCGTGCCGAGCCGCAAGGCTTCGTCGCTCGCTGCCTTGGCTCCCGCGAAATCGCCTTTTTTGTAAAGCACCCAACCGAGCGTGTCGCAGGTAAAGATGTCCGAGCGCGCCGCACGCTCCCTTTGCGCAATCTGAAGCGCGTCGTCTAGCTTCATGTCATGATCGGCATAAAAGAGCGCGAGTGTGCGTGAATACGTGCCGCTGGCAACGCTTGTGCGCTCGATCAATTCGATTAGCTCATATTGTTTTCGCGCATCGTCTGTGCGGCCTAGCTTGGCGTATAGATCGCCGAGCGCAATCGCCGTATCGGGCAGCGGCACGCGCGCCAGAGATTTTTGGTAGAACCCGATGGCTGCCTCCGCATCGCCCGCAGCGAGCCGCGCGCGTGCTTTGGCGGCGAGCGCGAGATGGTAATCGGGGAAGACGTAGAGCGCGCCGTCGTCTTCATGTTCGGCGGCGCTTAGTTGATTTGCATTTGCCAGCAAATCGCCCAAATGCACGCGGCACCATGCGCTCGTTTCGGGATCGCCCGCCGCTTCTGTTGCCGCGCGCATGGCTTCGATAGCGCCGCGCGTGTCGCCCTGCAACTCGCGCAAGTAAGAGACTCTCGAATAAGACGCAGTGCTCGGGCGCAGATTCATCATCGTCTGCGCGGACTTGAAGGCTTCCGCGTAATCGCCCAGTTCGACGAGCGCATCCGTGATCGCGCCGTAGTTCAAAGAATCCTCCGGGCGCATCGCTTGGGCGCGGCGTGCAACTTCAAGGGCTTCATTGAATTTGTGATAGGTGAGCAGAAGCGCCGCCTGCAGCTTGACCGCATCGTAATTGTCTGCGGGCTTCGATAGCTCGAACGAGCGTTGTAGTGCGGCCTCGGCGCGTTTGTTGAAGCCGAAATCTCCCGTCTCGCGCGCCTTCTTCATGAAGGCGGCGCACAGCAAATTGTAGCCGTCGGGATTCGCGGGCGCGCGTTCGATGGCCTTCTGCGCCGCTTGAATCTGCCGGTCGGAGCGGCTTGCCCGCTCGCTTGTCGCAGCGGCAAGTTGCGCTTGCACGATTGCCGTTTGCGGAGCGCGTTTCGATATGAATTGAATGCCGAAGACGACGGCGAGGCCGCAGAGCAGCGTGACGAGCAATGTTATTAGAACGAGGCGTTTTTTGTTGCGCATGGCTAAGAACTCGGAAGTCAGACGAGAGAGCTAACGGCCGGAACGAACAATTGATAAATTCGCTCCGGCCACCAGTGTCAGGCAAACTTTTCTGCGCCCGACAAACTCAACGCGCAGGCTCCCCCTGCATCGCATACTCCACGCATTGAGTTTGAAGCAGCGCCTGTCCCTTCACCCGACAAAGCCTTTAATGTTGCACATCATTATTGCCGGAACTTATGGCTGGTTGTGCGTGTGCGTGTGGCTGAAGCCTTCCTGCGGCAAACCGAGATACGGAAAGACAGGCAGAAACGGCACGTCGTTGGCATCCACGTTGTCCGTCAGCCGCGACGCTACACCCACGCAGTCAATCGTAGAACCGAACTCCGTTTGCAATTCGCCGCCCCACAAGCGCAGCAGAATATCCACCGAATCGTCTGCGACGCGACGCCCGTTCGGGAATCCGGCGTAGTCGCCGTTCAACAATCCACCTTTGTTGTCTTGCGCGCCGAACGGCTTCGGCGGAATGTTGTAGTTCAAACGCATCTCGTCGGCGATGGCGGGATTTGCTGTTTGAGTTTCACGGTTGCCGGGAAAGCCGCGCACGATGCCAGCCGGATAGCCCAACATAAATGAGGCAATCTGATCGCGCCGGTTCGTCGTATCCGTGCAGCGTGTGAATTCGCGCAACTGCTGCGTGAGCGTGTTCGGCCCCTGCTCCGTCGCCGGATTCAGAATGTACGGAGCGATATTTTTTTCATCCTGATAAGGAGCCGTCGCGTTGTATAGGTCTTTCGCTTTGATCGGATCGAGGAACTCGTTGAAGAGCGGATTGGCGAGACGCGAAACCTGCGTGCCGACGCCGTTGTTGTTTTCTACGGCAACATCGCAAGGCTGATTCGGGTTCGGGCCGACTCCCGATTGCGAATTGCAGACGGGTAAACGCGTGCGGCTGGCAGTCGCCCAGACGCCGATGATGCCGTCCGTGTCGCCCGCCGCTTTAAGGCGCGCCTTCGGAATTTCGACGGCGAGGGTCGAGACGTTGAAGCCGCTCGTTCCATCCGCGCCGGGCGCAGTCGGGTTAATCAAGTCGAAGGCTGTCCCTAACCCGACGTAGAAACCTTCATCGCGCGGGCCGACGAAGGAGCGCAAGCCGCCGGAATTGGGCGCGGTATGAACGGCCATCTGTGCGAGGTTCTGGTAGGCGGCGGTGGTGTCGCCTTGCACAGCGGTTCCGCCGCGTCCCACTGCAGTGAAATTGATCGACTTCGGGCCGGGACGATTCGGCGCGGTGCGCACGTTATCGAGCAGCACGCGTCCATTGCCGGGCGCGCCTTTGCCGAGTTCCGTGAGCTTGTAGCTTTGCGGCTGGTTCAAATTAACGTACTGCGAAGTCGGGTCAGCCGGTACGGGCGGCGGCAGAATCGTGTTCGTGTTGTAGAGATACGTGCCGGGATCGACGATTCTCGTCCTGAACTGATAGCGGTACGTTAAATCGGCGTGCGCGTCGCCGTCCACGTCGATGTTGATTTCGTAGTTGACGAAGTCTGAGAGCTTGTAGAAGTTCGGCCCGTTGGCCGGTTCTTGCAGCGGAATGTAATTGGCGAGAATCGTGACATACTGATCGCGCCCCGGCTCGGTGCTGACAAAGGCGTAAACATCCGTGTTGTCTGCCGCAGGGTCTTCCGAAATAAACGGAGAATCGCGGTGGCTGGAGGCAAAACTGATGGTTGGCATAATCATTATCCCCACCATAATCATCATCAATGCCAGGGCAGTGGCCTGTCTGGTTTTTACCCTTGAATTCAACATTCTTTTCACTCCTTGCTTTTCTTCGGGCGAAACAATCAGGCACACTTCGGCTAACGCTCACTCTCTTGTATGAGCAGGCACTCGATTGTTTCACACGAGTTGTGACGACGCTTGTGCGATTTCCTTTTTGGCGGGGAGCCAAACGTCAGGTGCCGTTACGAAGTCGTATGGTTAATTTAACCGGACAACCGAAGGCTGCGAAGCCGCGCGATGGCGAAAAAGCGTAAGGCTCCGGCGCATCGTGCCGTGCGGCAAACTGCCGTCGGCGTGCAAGTTGAATTAACCATCTACTCTGCACGGTATATGCCGCGCCCCCGCGCATTTATTCCAACCGCGCGAACATTAAACATGACAAAAGTGCGACTGTCAGAAATGACGTTCATCAAAAAGCTGCCTGCGAAGAATTAACCTTCGCAGGCAGCTTTTCGGTTGTCGCATTAAAGAGATTGTGAAGAGTTGTCAGCTATCGCCGGCAATGTCAGATTGATGATGTTAATGCGATCATCGCCGCTCCGAGCACGCGGCGGCTCAGGCGCTCCTGAACGAAAATCACCGCATGTAGCTGCTCGCGCTTTACTCCCTTTCCGATGTTGATGATGGGCGCGGCGGCGAATGTTTTGCCTTGCTGCGGATCGAAGATTCCGAGCGGGCGAAGCTGGCGCACGACCGAAGCATGACGCAATCTGCGCCCGGCGTTTTCTCCGCGCGGCACGTCCGTGCGTAGATTGCTTTCCGTAATCGCGAGCATGACTTCTGCCGTGTCGCCCGCGCTGATGGCAGGCACGTTCCCGACACGAACTTGCAGCGGCACGGCGTCTGTTTTCGCCGCCTGCGCAGTGTCTGTGCGTGTGAGTTCAACGCTTGCTTTGGATGTCTTTGTCGCTTCGTCGATGGCGCGGCGCGCGAGATTCATATTGCCGCCGGGAAATTCCTTTTGCCCGTCAACGATCATTTGCGGAGTATAGACGCCGTCTTTGCCGAAGGCGCGTGCGTAGTCGCTTTGCCGCTGGCTGAACATCGCGGACGAAAAAGGATCAGTCCAGCCGAGCCGGTTCCAGTAGTCCACATGCTGTCCGAGCGCGATGATCTGCGCGCCGCCGACGGGCTGCGTTTGTTCGAGCCGCGTGAGCGCTTCATCGGCGGGCGGGCAACTCGAACATCCTTCGGAAGTGAATAATTCGACGAGCACCGGAACCGCTTTAGCTTCGGCAGCGCGCGCCGGTTGCCGGACTTCGGCGACGTTGGAATCAGTCGCCTTGTTATTAATCAGCACCGCGCAAATCAGCGATGCTCCGAGCATTGAGAACATCAAAATTATTTTCATGGCAATCTCCTAAATACATTGTAATTTCAGTTCTTAGATTTGATGAATTGCCACTAGCTTCAGCTAGTGGATCAGATAAGCTAAAACAAGCGGCTTTAGCCGAACTCCTCCAGCTAAAGCTGGAGGCAACTTACCAAAACTTAAATTACACAGCACTAGATGTGCTCCTATTTATTTCTTGTTGTTTCTTGAATCTCATATTTTCAGTCGGCGGTTTCGTTCGGATAGTTCGGCGCTGCCTTGTGGTCGCAGAAAATGCAGCGTCGAGCGTTGCGCTGATGCAGCCGGGCGCAGGCTATTTGCTGGCCCTTTCTCAACCACCTGTAAGCTTCTGCGGCGAGCAGCATCCCGAGCGGCGGAGCCGTGAAATAAACCCACAAATCGAGCCAGTGCCGCGCCGCGAGAGCCGAACCAAAACTGCGCGCCGGATTCAGGCTCATGCCCGAATACGGCGCTTCCACAATCAAATAAATTCCGATCAAAAGCCCCGCAAATAAGCCCGCGAAGCGTTCCAGATGTTCGGAGTTGATTGCGACGAGAACCACGAACATGAGTATGAAGGAGATAATGAATTCCGCCGTGAAAGCGCGCGCGGTTGCGTTTGCGCCCGCGCCCGGAATCGTCGTCACGTAATGAATGGACGGATGTGAGTACAGCTTGCCGAGCGCGAGCGCCATCGCTTGCGCGGCGAGGATTGCTCCGGCGAATTGCGCGAACAAGTAGAACAAAGCGTCCCAAGGTTTGATCTTTCCCAACCATAAAAAAGAAACGGTCACCGCCGGATTAACGTGCGCGCCGCTTCGCTTGCCCCACGGCGAATACACAGTTGCGGCGATATACGCGCCCATGATGATTCCGAGCGGAACGCGGCGTAGCAACGGTTGCTGTCCCATCATGTGCTGCACGGGCGAGTCGGGATGTTCGAGCAGCGTGGTCAGCAAACTTGCGCCAACCATAAAGCCGACGAGTCCACAGGCTTCCGTCAGATACTCCCGCCAATGGCTTTTCAATGCCTCGAGCATGTTTCCAGACGTTTCATTTCGCCGTCCACGCCCACCGCGATAGAGCGCAAACTACTTTGAAGGTTGCGTTTCTATTATGCCGCTCCGCATAAGATTTATTCCCGCCATAAGATTTATTCCCGCCATAAGAAAACAGTCCCGAAAGGCGACGCGTTTCGTGGCCGGGAAGACGGCACGATCTGACATGCGTTGTTGTGTGGTTGCGTGAACGAAAAGCCGTGAGGACGCGCAAGGCGCGCTGGACGCGAAAGAACGGTCATGCGCTGTCACCGTCCGGCATCGATAGTAGTCGCGCGTCGGAAACACGCGGCGCATCTAAAAATCTTCGCGGCCACGCCTTACGCTGCTTCAAGCACGCGCCGCAATCCTTCTGATTCGCTTCGTTCTATTTTCGGGAATGTGCTCGATCACTTGTCTGGTTACGGGCGACGACAAAACGATGGTCGTCGTCGGCGTGCCGTGCGCGGCTAGTTCATCGAGCAGCGTTTCCAAGTGTGCGACGGACGGCACGACGACTTTCATAATAAAGCAATCGCTGCCCGTCAGCCGGTGGCACTCGAGCACTTCGGGCATCTCGTTGGCTAATGCCATGACTTTAATGTTGACGGCACGGCTAATCACGCTGAGGCGTACAAAAGCCGTGATGGGCAGACCGATTTTTGAAGTGTCCACCGCCGCATGATAGCCGCTGATGATCCCTGCTTCTTCCAAACGATGAACGCGTTCGGCGACCGCCGGAGTCGAGAGCTTGAGCCTGCGCCCGAGTTCGGTAAAGGAAATACGCGCGTTCTCTTGCAATTCATGGAGAATGCGCCAGCCGACTTCATCTAATAATTTTTCATTCATAATCCGATTATGCGAATCTACCTTACATTTTTAACCGCAATGGGCAATTAACCTATCACAAGCTATTCAAAACCGAATGTCTGCGCAGTTACAATAACACCTTATCCAAAGGCATTCGCCCGAAGAAGATAACATTTCGCCAACATTAATAAAGGAAAACCAGTTCGTCAATGGCCGGGCGCATGTCTATCTGCCGCTTCGGAGCCTAGCTCGGCAAGCCCCGCAAAACGCGACAATCCCTCGCCGTGTCCGGCAGCGTTTCGCCGGTTGCTTCTCTATTTCGAGGGATACTTATGCCAGACACTAAAGAAGTCGATGCGAGCGACTTTGCGGCAAAGACTTTACCGCACTTGGGCGATTTGTTTTGCACCGCCGTCCGACTAGGTTATACTCGATCTGCGGCTGAAGAATTGATTCAAGGAGTTTACCTCCAAGCTCAAAAGTCTTCCTGCTGCCGTCGGCTTACCGCAAACTGCCGCGCCTGTTTATTCAGCATCTTATTCTCTGAGATAAAACTTCAACACCGCCGCTCCTCAAATTTGAGCGGAGAGTGTGACCGCCGCACGCCGGAGTTATCTCATAACCCGACCGGCTCGAAGCAACCGCGCGACGCTGAAATGCTGGCGGCCTTCGAGACACTCCCGCTATCAGACCGCGAGGCGGTGTTGCTGGCGGACGTTCAGGATTTTTCTATTGAAGAAATTGCGTTTATATTAGAGACACAGGAAGATACGGTGAGATTGTGTTTGAGCCGCGGCAGAAAATTGCTGCGCGAGGCATTCAATCGAAACTCCGGCACGAGAATTAGGAACAAGGGTTCAGGAGTCGAGAGAGACGAAGATGGAAGAAGTAATTTGTGAACAAGTGCGAGGCCGTCTGGACGCTTATTCAATCAGCGAGCTTTCCGCCGCCATGAGCGACGAAATCGGCAGCCACTTGGAACACTGCGCCGACTGTCGTGCAGCGATGGAAGAGGACGCGCGCGTCAAGCATTATTTGCAGCGCGCCGTGCGCGTTGAAACTGCGCCGGATGCCTTGCGGCAAAAAATTCAGAATCAAATTCGCGCAAATCAACCGCAGGCTGTTGCGCCGTTTGCACAGATCACTCCGTCGTTTGCACATATCTTTGCGCCGCTTGCGCAGAGACGCTTGGTTTTCGCCGCCGTTCCGCTTCTCCGTAGTGTGTCTCGGCGCGTGGGGAATCTATTCAATGTGGCATCGCGGGCAAAGCTCAAGCGCGATTCACGAAGCGGCGAGTGTTGACCGCGCGCTCTCCGCGCAAACGAGCGAGCTGCTCGACATCGGACTCGGCGATCACATCCATTGCGCGCTCCAGTCGGGCTTCGCCGACCAGCATTCAAGCCTTGAAGAAATGGCGCGCGATCTCGACGCGGATTACAGCGATTTAGTGCCGCTCGTGAAGGAGAAGGCGGGCGCCGCATACGAGGTTGTCGTCGCGCATCACTGCATCTACGGCGAGCGCCGATTCGTTCATCTCATTTTAAGAAACGGCGAAATGGTTCTATCGCTGGTCATCACGCGAAAGAACGGCGACTCCTTCTCGAATAAAGGCAGCAGCCTCGTGGCCTCATCTGCGCCCGGCGGCGTGCCGCTTTATCAAGGGCGGCTGCGCGATTTTGAAGTTGCAGGCTTTGAAACAAACTCGCACTTAGCCTTTATCGTGTCCAACTTGAAAGCCGCCGATAATCTTCAGGTCGCTTCAAATATCGCTCCTACCGTCCACGCCTTTTCTCTCTGAATTAGAAGCGTAATCATCTCAAAAGCGCGAACATTACGCCGCGCAATAAATTAAACAACGGGAATAAACCGCGCCTGTTTCAGTATTAACAATGTGTCAGGCGTGGCAGTAGAACGTATTGGCAATGATTGGTGAAACTTCGATCTCGAATGATTGGGAGAGAACGATGAGCATGATGCAGTGCCTTGAGTTTCGTGACCTCGCCGACGCATTCCTCGGCGAAGAATTGTCCGATACACTCGCTCACAATATGATGGAACACTTTGAGTCTTGCGCCGCGTGCCGAAGCGAACTCGCCGCCCGCCGTAATTTGCGCGAAAGGCTGCGTGCCGCCTGCGCGAGCGCGCCGGACGCGCAAGTGCGCCCCGAGTTCGTCGGGCGATTGCGTTTTCAAATCCGCGCAGCGGCGGCTTCGCCTAACACGTTCTGAAAAGAGCGCGCATCATGGAAGCGTATCGCCGCGTGATTGTCGATTTGCCGACTCGTCAAATAATTCGGAAATGCGAGGGTCGCCGCCGTCGTTCGCTGCGCACGTTGGTTCGCGCGCTGCACATAAGATAAAGACCGGCGAGCGAAGAAGGCGTTTTATTAAAACATGCAAGGCGAAGATTAACTTTAATGAGCGATGAAACTCTGAAACGTTATGAGGCGGAGTTCCCACAGGGAGAACACGGCGATTGCCGCGCGCTTACCGCTTTGACTCTCGATCATTTGCCGCGCGACGGCTCGCTCGGACAGCCGCACCGCGTTCCGCACGGCGCTGATGTGTGGCAACCTGAAGATCGTTCAGACCGTATTTACTTTCTGGCGCGCGGGCAAATCGCCATCATCGCCAGCAGCTTGGACGGGCATGAAGTCGTGCTCAGCGTGATCGAAGCCCGCGAGCCGTTCGGCGAACTTTGTTTCTGCGGAAGCGAGCACGCCTACCGCCGCACGACGGCGCGCGCGACAGTCGAGAGCGAAGTCGTCGAAGTGAATCTCACAGACTTCGTAAACTACTTACAGCAAAACAAGGATGTCCTCACGGCCTTCATCTTCACCTTCTGCATACGACTCGCGCACGCCGAACGCCGCATCGAAATTCTCGCTTATCGCGGCGCTGAAGAACGGCTCGGCATGTTACTGCTGCATCTTGCGGCGGCGCGAAGCGGCAGAAGCGACGGGCAAAGCGCGGAAGTGAAATTGCCCGTGACGCACGAAGAATTAGCGCGCATGGCGGCGATGAGCCGCCAGCAAGTGACGATCACGATGGGCCGACTGCGCCGCGCAGGGCTGGTGCGCTATGAACGCAATCGCCCGCTCGTCGTTAAGGCAGACGCGCTCGCTTCCTACCTTGCGGGTAAAAAGTCTTCGCAAGAATAAGAATGGCGCAGCGCCTTGCCGGATTACACGCCGGGAATAAATAACCTACATTCAGGAATCCATCCGATGCAATGGCTCTCTCTGATGATGAGCAAGCGGAAAGAGCGATGACACATCGTCGTGCGGCACTCGCCGTTGCTTGTTTGCTTCCGCCTTTGTAAGACGGCAGCGATTGGCGATCTCTAGGCGTGCGAAGACACCGACATTGGTTGCGGATAATTATCTGCGCACAGTTGCTTCAGCCCGTGCTTTACCTTAATTGCTCTTTAATAAAATTCATCTTTCGACATTCGGAATAAGAGCCGCTCTCTATGGACTTCCTCTTTGTGCCGTCTATCGTCTTTAAGACATGATCGGGATAGTAAGGAGCAATGTTATGGCCGCATCCGAGAACTCTCACACGGCGATGCAAAATCCTTTGCCTGCCGCTTTGCCGAATGGCGCGATGCAAAATCGTTTGCTCGCGGCTCTGCCGAAGAAGGATTACAGGCAGCTTAAAGTCGATGTCGAGAATGTTTCCCTGTCGTTGAATCAATCTCTTTACGAACCCGGTCAATTGATTTCCCACGTTTATTTTCCGCTCGATTGCATGATCTCTTTGATCTCGTCGAGCGGAGAGGAGTCGATGATCGAGATTGGTATGATCGGCAACGAAGGCATAGTGGGCGCTGCCGCTTTTCTCGGCGGCATGAGGACTAATAATCGCGCGATAGTGCAGATCGCGGGCAGCGCCGCGAGGATGAGCGCGAAGAAGCTTAACGAAGAGTTTGCGCGCGGCGGCGCGCTGCAAAGTGCCTTGCTGCGCTACACGCAGGCGCTGATGGCGCAAATCTCTCAAACGGCTGTGTGCAACCGAATTCACTCGCTTGAAGAACGGCTCGCGCGCTGGTTGTTGATGACGCATGACCGCGCCCAAGCAAACGAATTCCCGCTCACGCAAGAGTTCATCGCGTATATGTTGGGCGCGCGCAGGCCGAGCATTTCCGACACCGCCAGCCGCTTTCAGAATAAAGGTTTAATCAGCTACGTGCGCGGCAAAGTTCATGTCCTCGACCGTCCCGGCATAGAGTCCGTCGCCTGCCCTTGTTACCGCATCGTCAAGGAAGAATTTAATCGCCTGCTCGTTTAATCAGTCGCCTTCGGCAAGCCGTATAACTTCATCAGCCCGCATCTGCGCGAGCCTCGCCTTGCAGCGTTGCGCCGTCGTGTGAATCCAACTTTAACGCGCCCGGTTCTGCGGCGAACCACAAAGCTATATGTCAGCCGGACGACGTAAGATAATGTCAGCCGGATGACATATGCTTAGGCTGTCTCCTGTGCTATAAGCTACAAAACTAAAATTTCTTTGCGGATACATCCTGCGATGTCATCCGGCGCACAGCGGTTTTACCGGTCATGGAGGGACTGATGCCGAGCTTTAATGAAAACAGCACGGAGGCTTTCGAGGCGGAGGCTTTGCCGCACTTAAGCGAGCTTTTTCGCACTGCCGTGAGGCTCACGGAAAACCGCGCGGAGGCCGAAGACCTGATGCAGGAAGTTTATACGCAGGCATGGAAATCCTTTCATTGCTTTGAACCCGGAACGAACTGCCGCGCGTGGCTGTTCAAAATTCTTTCCTACAAACTCAAACATTATCGCTGCAAGAAGCGGCGTTTCAATTACGTCGGGAACGGCGAAAAAGCGCTCGAAGCCTTGGCGTATGAGCCGCCTGTGCCGGAGCGTTTGAGCAACGCAGAGATTCTGTCGAGCCTCGAGCGAGTCCCGCCGTGTTACCGGCAGGTGCTGCTGCTCGCCGACGTAGATGAGTTTTCATACAAGGAAATCGCCGCGATGCTGTTGATTCCGATGGGAACAGTGATGTCACGACTGAGCCGCGGCAGGAAACTGTTGAGAACGGAACTGTCCCGCATCGCCGAAGAATCCTGCGCGTATGAAAGGAATGAAAGGCAGGAATCAACGAGAGTGCTTAGATTTCTTCTGGGCAGATTCAAAGCCGCTTGAGCGCTGCGTTCACGCGCCGCGCTCGACACGAGGTTCGTTTTTATAATCAATACGTTTGCCTGCCATTCAGCCTTTCCTTCATAACATTCCCCGCGCGAATGAAAACGGCGTAAGCGATACGTCGATACCTTCGCCAAGATAGAACACACGCCGACTTCATCCATCGCAAGCGCCGAAGCAATTTCCGGTTTGGCGCTCGGAATAAAAAATAAGCTTAAAGGGATTTACATTTATACAAGACCGGCGGTGATAGCGTGGAGATGCCGCCGTCGTGAAAATCCTAAAGAATTGCGGCGGACTTTTTGTGTCTGTCCGGCTCATTTCTGATAAGAAATCCATGAACATTGGAGGATAAAATGTCGGTAACAACAATGAATCGTGTTGAAACGCACGACTTGGCATACACGTTGGAGAACATTGGCGGGCTTATCATTCGTTACGGCCTCGTGCTGATTCTGCTGTGGATCGGAGGCATGAAGTTTACTGCCTACGAAGCCAAGGGACTTGAGGGAATCGTTTCTACCAGCCCGCTTTTGTCGTGGGGTTATCATGTCTTCAGCTTGCAGGGATTCTCTAATCTGCTGGGCGTCCTAGAGATTACGTTCGCCTTGCTGATCGCCGCCAGACCGCTTGCGCCGCTGGCGTCGGCGCTCGGCAGCATCGGCGCAATCGGAATGTTCCTCACCACCTTGAGCTTTTTCTTCACGGCGGCGGGCGTGTGGGCGAAGGATTACGGTTTCCCTGTGCTCGGCGGAACGGGGCAGTTTCTGGTGAAGGACATTCTTTTACTCGGCGCGGCAGTCTGGACGGCGGGCGAATCGTTGCGCGCCGCGCGCCGCCGGTAATAGCGCACAATCGAGCCGCGCCGGTCAGTCGCCCCAGCAAAATAAACGCATGATTTATTTGAGCGTCCTTCCTTAAAATAAAGAAAGAGACAACACGCAAGTGGATCGGTGCAGTAGCGTTTTCTATTTCATACGCGGATTCATCTTCAACTCAAGCGGCTGCGTATAGCTCTTGCCGCCCGCTGTCAACTTTACAGTGTATGTTCCGGGAAGCACTGCGGCGGCTTCGCTCCTGCGTCCGCCACCCGCCGCTCCACTCGCAACAGGATCAGCAGGCGGCGTCGGGCGCAAATCCCAAACCCACCGATGCATTCCCGCAGCAGTTGAAAGAGGCACGGGCGCAGGTCTCCAGAAGGCGGGAATGTCGAGCGTGTCTGGATTGACCGGCGGCGATTTATCCGCGCTCGAATAGCGGCGAATCGCTTCTCCCGACGGATCGAGAATTTCGAGCGTGACCGCTCCCGAAGCATTAGACTTCAAATAGTAATCAATGATTGCTCCGTAAGGCGGATTTTCCGCGAGTGGTTCATCGCGCGGCTGCGGCGTGCCGTTCTCGTTTGGCTGCGGCATGTCGATGGCATCCGCCGGACGAAACAGATAAGCGCTAGACCGTGCGACATCGTCGTCGATTTGACGCAAAGCCGTAATGTCGTCGAGCATCCAGAAGCCGCGCCCGTGCGTTGCGACAATCAGATCATCGCCGTGAATGACTAAGTCGCGCATCGAGGCGGGCGGCAAATTGAGTTGCAGCGATTGCCAACGGTCTCCATCATTGAACGAGACGTAAACGCCGAGTTCCGTACCGGCGAAAAGTAATCCGCGTCGCTCTGTGTCTTCCTTGACGGTTTGCAGGTAAACGCCCGCCGGGAGTCCGTTCGTAATCTTCTGCCAAGTCTTGCCGCTGTCGCGCGTGCGATAAATGTAAGGCTCGTTGTCTTCTAGGCGATGCCTGTCAACGGCGGCGTAAGCTTCGTTGACGTCGAAGTGCGATGCTTCCATCATCACCACTTTGCTCCATGACGCGAGCGCGGGCGGCGTGACGTTCTGCCATGTTTTTCCATCGTCGTTCGTCGATTGAATATAACCGTCGTCTGTGCCGATCCAGATTTTCGGCGCGCGCAGAGGCGACGGCGCGATGGTATAAATGACGCCGCGCCGCTTGCCTTCTGGAGCGTCGGCTGTTGTCGCGTCATTGAGATTCGGCGGCACGCCCGGGTCTTCGCGCGTCAAGTCAGGGCTAATCTGCGACCAACTCTCGCCGCCGTTTGTCGTCTTGAACAGAAATTGATCGCTGAAGTAAAGCGCGCGCGGGTCTGCCTGCGAGAACACGAGGGGGAGCGTCCAAGTATGGCGCGCCGGCACGGAAAGATTGCGCTCCGGTGAAACATCCTTCGTTTCGCCTGTGATGAGATTGCAGCGCGTGACTCTATCGCCGAACAATATTTCAGGATGCAAGGGATCGGGCGCGGTGTAGCCGCTTTCGCCGCCCGCGCACACGGGACGCCAATCGTGCGCAGAGAGTTCGGCGAGGCTGCTGCGCGTGGGCGTGCCGATGGCTCCGCTGTCCTGCTGCGCTCCAGTCACCCAGTAGGGAAAGCGATTGTCCGCCGCGACGTGATAAAGCTCTGCGGTGGGCTGGTTGTACCAACTACTCCACGTCGCGGCTCCGTCCTCGCTGACGATTGCGCCTTGATCGCTGGCGAGAATCATGCGCTTCGGATCGTCCGGGTTTATCCAAAGCTGATGATAGTCATCGCCGCCGGGCGCGCCCTTGATCGCCGTCCAATTCTTGCCCCCGTTAATCGAACGATAGAGCGACGTGTTTGAAACATAGACGATGTCTGGATTCTTCGGATCGACGGCAACCTTGCAGAAATACCAGCCGCGTCCCCAGATGCGTTTGTCGCTCGATATTAAATTCCACGTCGCGCCCGCATCGTCCGAAGCGTACAAGCCGCCCGCCTTCGCATCGACAATGGCATAAACGCGATTGCGATTCGTCGGCGCGACGGCGAGTCCGATGTGTCCGAGTCCTTCAGTCGGGATGCCGTTCGCCAGCGGCTGCCATGAGTCGCCGCCGTCTGTAGATTTGAAGATGCCGCCGCCCGCGCCATACGACGGCGGATAAATGCTCCACGGCGGACGGCGCGTGTTCCACAGAGTCGCGTAGATGATTTGCGAACTCTGCGGATCGAACGCGAGATCAATCGCGCCGACATCATTGCTCTTGAACAAAACTTTTTGCCACGTCGCGCCGCCGTCGCGCGTGCGGTAAACACCGCGCTCTGGATTGGCTCCGTAAACGTGTCCGAGCGCGGCGACGAACACGGTGTCGGCATTCTTAGGATCGACGATGACGCGCCCGATTTGTCGGGTGTTATCGAGGCCGATGTGCGTCCACGTTTTTCCTGCGTCAATGGATTTGTACATTCCGTTGCCGTAGGAAATCTGCGAGCGCATGTCAGCTTCGCCTGTGCCGACGTACACGACGTTTGTGTTGGATGCGGCAACGCTGATCGCGCCGATTGACGCGATGGGCTGCGAATCGAAAACGGGCGTCCACGTTCTGCCGGAGTTATTCGACTTCCACACGCCGCCCCCGACCGCGCCGAAATAGAAAGTATTGGGCTGACCCGGCACGCCCGTCACGGCATTTACGCGGCCTCCGCGAAACGGGCCGAGTGAGCGCCAGTGCAGCCCAGAGAACAGCGACGAATTATATTGCTGCCCGAAAACCCGCGTCGAAAACTGCGCGCCCGCAAGCATGATAAGGATGAGCATCGCCGCCAACCATGCGGGAAGATTTCTCTTCGCCGTCTTTTCAGTGGTCAAACGCGTCGTCAACTTGTTCACCTGTTCGCGCTGTATAAATGTCATCTGAACTTTTCCCTTAATAACCCAAGTCGCCGGTTATCACATTTCTGGTTTCTTTGAGTTGCCACTAGCACAAGCCTAGTGGGTAGAGTTTTCAATCTTTGCGGCTTTAGCCGAATAGTTCGGCTAAAGCCGCCTCTCTAATCTGAACTGCTCCACTAGCTAAAGCTAGTGGCAACTAATTGAAGTCAAAAAATTGATGACTCGCAACTTGGGTTCGATATAGATGCTGCTACCGGCATCCGATCCTGTTATGGAATTTGTGGCTTAACGAACGATCAATCGAATTCGGGTTTTGACAAGCAAATGATATTCTACAATCAAAGCCAATTCTAAAACCATCGAGTGAGAACATCATGCAAAGGTTCGTTGCGAAATCTACAAATATATTTCTGTTGCTGTGCGTTTGCGCCGCGTTCGGCTACGCGCAAGCTCACCGCATCGTGAGAGTCAGCGCTCCGGGCGCTCTTAATCCCGGCGAAGTCTCCATCGCAATCAATCCGACGAATCCCGATAACATCGTCGCCACTTCGCTTCAGTACGGAACGCCGCCGCAGCCGCGCGTCAGCAATTATGTTTACGTCTCGATGAACGGCGGCAATTCATGGAAGACCGTCGCCAGCCAAAACGCGCAAAGCCTCGCGCAGGGCGATGATGCCGTGACGTTCAGCCGCGACGGAGTCGCGTATCATTCGTACATCTCCTTTGACGGCATTCGCGTGCCGCGCCCGAAGCGCGCCGTGAGCGGCATTCTCATCAGTTCATCGGCAAACGGCGGGCTGACGTGGAACGATCCCGTACCGGCAATCAATCACCTCAATTCAGTCACGCCGTTTGAAGACAAGCCATACGTTGTGACGGACAACGCGATTGATTCGCCGAACAAAGGAAATGTTTATTTGTCTTGGACGCGCTTTGACGTTTACGGCAGTTCTAACCCGGACGATCATTCGCAAATCTATTTTTCGCGCTCGACTGACAAAGGCAAAACATTCTCGATGCCGTTTCGCATTTCCGACACGGGCGGCGATTGCCTTGACAGCGACAATACGGTTGAAGGTGCTGTGCCTGTTGTCGGCTCCAAAGGCGAAGTCTATGTCGTGTGGGCGGGGCCGAAGGGATTGATCTTTAAGAAATCCGTTGACGGCGGATTGACCTTCGCCAGAGACAAAATGATCGCGCAGATGCCGGGCGGATGGGACAGCAATATCAAAGGCATAGACCGCAGCAATGGAATGCCTGTCACGGGCGTTGACACGAGCGCGGGCGCGCGGCGCGGCGCGATCTACGTCAACTGGATTGACGAGCGCAACGGCGACCCGGACGTATTTCTCGCGTCATCCGTTGATGGCGGTGAAACATGGTCTGCGCCCGCGCGCGTCAACGATGATGCTTTGAAGAACGGCAAGGAACAATTCTTTACATGGATGGCTGTTGATCCGATGGATGGTTCGGTGAACATCATCTTTTATGACCGCCGCGATACGCAGGGAACGCTCACGGGATTGACGCTTGCGCGCAGCACAAACGGCGGGCGCACCTTCG
>JAABUK010004321.1_pt1 | contig 23219 bp, 21 predicted proteins | sample 5559141 | NCBI WGS metagenome assembly JAABUK01 (sample SAMN10711869, study PRJNA513367) | rock metagenome | isolation source: Antarctica rocks | place: Antarctica: Victoria Land, Pudding Butte nord | collected 2016-01-03
AGTGGTATCAGCTTGAGCCGCCGAGTGGTGGGAATGGGACGGTGGTTGGAGGTGGTGATTTTGTTGTAGCGTGAAGATATGCAGACGAGGCAATGACCGTTGCACCGAACGAAGCACAGCGCTTACACTGCTCAAATGATTCGCTACGGATGTGTGTAGATCTGCCAAGGTGAGGAAAAGGCCTAATCCATAGCTATGTGTCGTATATATTGGGCAGCATTGCAGGCTTCCAATCGTTTGACTCTTGCCGCTGATCCATTGTTGGTTCCGAAGTTTTTCCGCGCCATAGAATTATCATATTAGAGAGCTTCGGATGCTAGTTTTGACTGGGAATCATGGCGGGCACATTCACGAAATTTTGGTGAACGCTTGAGGACAAAGGCTCGTACTAGCAGGCGTTATCTGATGTGGAATACTAGATCAATGGCAGCAGAACGCTCTTAACACGACGTGTACGGATGGCTTCGAGTTGATACGGTTCGCGGTGACGGCATGGAGTCCCATGTCGAGAATTGGTACAGGATTGTTCTTGTCGCCGTTGCTGTGTACTTCTAGGAATTTGCCCGTTTTTTCAACTTCCGCCTACCCTCGATCACAATGTCCCTCGTTCAGACGACCGCTGACTGGAATGGTCCACTCAAGCGCTGTTGTTATGTCTAATGGGGCTACTTGAGTCAACATCAGTATACTGAGCGAGCGACCCTACTATAGTGTCTACCGGAGCCAAACAGAGCGTTAACAAGTGTCGCCGACTGAGGTTGCTCCATGTGTACGTCGACAGCAGATTAGTGGGAGACAAAGTCGGCATTATTAGGGAAGAAGGCTAGGATCATGATAGTCGTCACCTTGATTAGAGGCTCTAGATAGGCACCCAAATCATCAGCGTCGATTTTGGGCTTGAACTGGCTGGCCTGCCTCAGCCGCTTCCTCCAAAGTTGAGAGGCAAAAGAATTGGTAAGATCTTTCGCAACGCTTGCGGCAAGATTAACTCAACGAATCGAATCTTAAGGTCCGGATTCTCCCAGATTCGGTTCGAATCAGCCTTGTGAGACTTGAATAGACGTATAAGAAGATTGATCAGCCCTAGTAGGAAAAGCAAATACTGGCACCTATTCGATTGGCTAAGTGTTGTAGCACGGTTACTGCGAAAGTCGTAGAAGCGGAGAAACCTGGCCTTACACCCGGCGTTAGTGGTATGGACTCAAGTAGCGAAGGCAAATAATTAGCTAGAATATATCTGGCCACTACCTTTTCCATCAAGTCTTTGTGGGAAGTTGTATTGAGGACAAGGCGGCGTAGAAAACGGAAGTAGTAAATTGTCATTACCTGGTTTGGTCGCGCCACGAGCAGAGGATACGAGTTCTGACAGCAGTATCCCCATGAAAGCAGAAATGCAAGCCGTGATCAGTTGCGTGCAGTAATGGTGCAGTAGTCGCTACTCGCTGCTCTTGTCTTTCGAAGCAGGAAAAATCAAAGGCAGAAGACTTCGTAGTACTTCCTTTCTTCCCTGCTGCCTCTCCTTACTATAGACTTCAGATTGCCTTTTACAGCGTCCATGCTTTCAAAAAGCTCCCTTCCCTTATAAGAGGACATTCTAGCGAGTATTGCAAGTAGGCCTTTGGTTGCCCAACTTCGTCTACAGCCACTTCGCAGTTCGCACCACTCATAGCATCCCCAAAGCGCAGGATGGCGACCTACCGGACATGGCTCGAGTGTGCGTCGATCAAAGGACAGGGGTGCCCGTATATGTTCCAATCCCTCTGTGACTCCACCCTTACGTAGCGCTAGATTCACATGATCAACAGGTTTCGACCCGGTAACACCGTGGTGTATCTTGAGACTGGGCGGCGTAAGGGATGCGATGATAATAAGACCACTCGAGTGGAAGTTCATTTGTCGTTAAAGAAACGGATGCTCGTGCCAAGCCGGAAAGGTCGGCGATATCACTCCGGTATTATTGATCTGGGCTAGTTCTAGCTTATATGTATGAAACGTGACTTATCCGTCGCTTCTCGTCTTAACCCAGTGACTCATTTCTTCCTCTTCCCCTCTTAACTTCCGCAACGATTCAAGTAGCAGGGGATTGTCCTGCGCCTACTTACTACCCATTGCTTCGGTTTTGCGTTTACCCTTGCTGAACATCTATAGAAACAACCAACATGCCTCGTACAATAAAACCAGTCGTCATGGACGAAGCCTCAGACTGGTCCGGCCACATCCTCCCCCGTCAAATGTCACACTACCTCTTCCCAAGCTGCATCGTGCGAATCGTCCTCCAAAACCCCACCACCACCTGTGGCGAAGCAATCTACTTCCGCATCACGAAGATAAAAGACGGGACATTTTGGGGCCTCGCATTAGACACATACCGGCTGCAAGATTGGGTTGGCTTTGCGAGCGGGGAGCAGATGACGTTTAGGAAAGAGCATATCAATGAGATCCCTTTGGAGTGGCAGCCGAAGCGCTATCGGAAGGCGGTGGCGCACCTGGAGGTTCGGATGAAAGAGGTGGGCTACTTTCCTACCGGCATTCGGGGAGTTTAGGATTGGGTGCGGAGAGGAGATGGAGACTACCATCAGTCTTCGACGAGGACTCAAGATACCATGTGCGAGATATATATCAACATATGGAGCTCTACAGCTTCGTGTCTTGGGAACCCAACTCGATCCGCGGGCGTTGGTAGCTCCGGAGCAGCTACCAGCGACGGGCATTTGTCGGAGTAGACTACCGGTGTCAAATCCTGCGACCATCGGATACGTGGCATCATCGAGCGAGGTACAATCTCTTCCCGGGAGAAAATTACCTTCAATCGCAGTTGCCCAAATTTCGTTTCACCTAGTAGAGCGCGGGAACATCCAATTGATGGCTGTCCGTTGCACTCTATTTTGCGTAGTGTGAATTACCCATGAATGGACCACCTTCACTCCGCCCCGTTAAAGTCTCTAAATGTGGCCATACTTTGGTAAATTCGTACCATTCGGCTTCGGTCATCCGGTGTCGACCGTGGCTGGTGATAGCATCAAGCTTCGCTCTCGCTTTCTGAGCAGTACGCATTTTGAATTCCACCTCATGCCGATCTTCCATACCACAATCCATCAGGGTAAGTTTCTGACGATAGGCGAGGGTATCTTTTCCTTCCATGGTTTCGATTGTGTCACTGGCGTGCCAAATCAAATCTTCGTTTCTTTCGTCACGTGCCAAAGAAGGAGGAAGGCGGATTCGGGCTTTGGTGACGTTGGTGACACATGCGAAATGGTCCAGGAGCTTGCCGAGGTCGCTGTGTAGTGGACTCGTCTCCCCAGGGTCACTTAATTCGAATCGTGGTCCGCCATCTTGGGTCCATTTTGCAAAGTCGTTCTCCAAGAAACGGATTTGGAGCTTGGGTATATGTGACACGGCGCGAAGCTCATCTCGAAGCATACGCAGACGGCAATGGATGTTGAACATCTCGATTGGTCGGTCGGGGTGTGGTGGCCATATATCAATCCTGAGGTCGGGTAGGTCACCGTAAGATCTGGGGCGCTGCTGGGCAATGAAGCATGACAGGCCGAGCATGTCAAACCCTGCACCGTACGATGTCACCCTTAGTGTGAAAAAAACTTTGGATAGTACGTTGAAAATCTCGGCCCGAATTTGCTTGCTAACGTAGAGAAGGGGTGTGGGAAAGTCTTCCCAGACAGCGCACAGGTTTTTCTCATATACATCCTCTGGACTTGGCGACCGAGACATGACGATACTTTGAGAGTAGATGATCCTTCTGAGTTCGAAAGGAAGCTGAAGAAACTTAGATTGCTTGATCTCGGCTTCCTTTGACATTAATACCATGGCTGGCAAGACATGCCTGGTGCGCGTCGCGTATTCGAAAGCCTTCATGATAAGATTCAGAGATGAAAAGCTCTTCTGAGTAGGAATCAGCAAATGGATGAGGTAGATACTATGCAGAATAAGAGGCTGCGATCGTTTAGTAAGATGGTAGCAGTTTCAATGGTAATTGATATATCACATGCCTTTGCCTACTCGACGATTGAGAATTCTTCGTCTTTTAGGATAAGAGTGGGGAGAATATGAGCCTTATCGTATGTGGTGAGTTCGAAAAAGCTAAGATCATCCACAGCCTATTATGACTCTAATTGTTGAAGACTACTTCATCTATGATTCTGACGCCAAGAACGGTACATGTTGTTAAGGTCGAGTGGGTCCTATAGAGACGATTTAGTTTTGTACTAAGGCTTATTTCTCTACCAGGGAGCAACCAAGGAGCTTGAAAGTATATTGTCGCTGGTCCATTTTCAGTAATTAAGGCTTTTGGTCACGCCAAGCTTTTCTTTTGGCCCGAGGCCTAAAGCTCAGTTATGTGGATTTCTGTGGGGCTTCTTAGATGACAAGGCCACGGCAATGAGGCAGACCTATAGAAGATCCTTCTCAATACCTTAACAATGTGAGCAAGCGAAGACTTACCCAAGTTTTCTATACAGCATAAATAGACACTTCTCGTCTTACTATCTACTATATACAATCGATCAAGATCTATCTCAGCCTACTGATTAGTCTGCTACTCAGCCTCCTTGCAGTGCTAGCATGCGCAGGCTATCGCCCTCATCCCTGGAACTATGCCCCAGCACCAAAACCGCTCCCCCCAAATCCGAGCACTCCAAGGAACCCAAAAACGGCATCACAGGCGACACCCTCAGCGTCATCCGCAGCTACTGCGAAGCCCCAACCTACGACCGCTGAGGCTTCTACCTCCAAGCAAACTACACAAACTACCACACCGGCCTCTCCTACCTCTCGCAATTCCTCTGCAACGACGACGCGAGAACGAACCACCACATCCCGGAATACTGGGACGCGCACCGACGTGAAGATCAAGAATTGTGCGTAGATGACGAAGGGGAGAATGAGTTTTGCTACAAAATCACTTATGCGCACAACCACGCGCTGTTGCAAGAGGAGTCAGAATCCCTTTGCTCCAAAACATTCCACCACTAACACAATCAACACAGAGCCTATTCGGACAGCATTCTTAATAGCAGCGTGCACATTCAAAGGTATCATCATCGACAATAACAACTGTAAAGCATCGACGAGCAACAGCTACTACTTCCTAACATTCAATTATCTAATATCCTTAGAGGGCACTCGTCTAAGAGGGTTTTGCCAACACCTACATAGCTGAGACGAGTGCTGAACTCGCAAGACTATGGGATAAGGTCGAGAAATTATCCAAATCCCGTGCCTTATATTTGAGCCCTGGCTTCTCCTCCGGCTTGATGTTCAAGAAAGTATCAGTAGAACGGCTACGAAAACATGCTATCTTACACACTCTAGCCCCCTTAATAAGGTTTTACATATAAAGTTCTCTACAATCTCCAAGAGTAAACAAATGCCCTCAACAGAGACAAGATGCCTCGCCCTCTAACACCCTAAAAATCTAACGTTATCAAGCAAGCCTATCGACTACCGTCGTTCCACCAAATGCAACGCCTGGAAGGGTTGGATATACAACCCTGTCAAGCACCTCATCACCTCCATCCCTCGAAGCAGCCTCAGCAGAATTTCCAACTTCACGCGCCAACTCAATAACCCTAACTCCGCTTCCGAATGCATCTTCCTTTCCATATCATCCACCGCCCATCTAAACCCCCGCATACTCTCTTCATTCTCATCCATCAATTTCTTCGTCATGCTGCGGAGCTTGAGATATGCAACCTTCCACCCACACTCCCAGGTGTGGCAAAGAAACGAGGGTTAGAGATGGTGGTGGAGGTATGTCTGCTCGGATGCTGGGATAGAAGGAGGCGATGGTGGGAGGGTGGGGTATGTGATTTCTGTGCGTGGGGGAGGTGACTGGGTCTTGTTTGCCTGTTGCGGGTCTTGTTGCGGGCGAGTTGGGCTATTGCTGACCTCATGCCACAGCGCTGCATTCATCCCGTCGAATTGCCCCGAGTGATCTTGGCCATTGTTATCCTTCCCTAGGGTAGTCTCCTCCGCAGTACTGCGCTGGCTTGAGGAGGCGTGGTTTGGTCCGCCATTTCCGGCTGATCGTGCTGCAAAGTGTGGTGGGATTTCCGGCTCAGCGAGAGGTACGGTGTTTCTGGCTGGGAAGTATTCCATTGAAGTATGGGTATGGGCTAAAAGAAAGTCTATGAATGATTAGAATGATATTTCTAGAGACAGCAATGCTGACTTGCTTGTATATTCCTAGGCTTCCTGTCAACGCTGACAAGCCATGTATCTCTGTGAGATAGTAATAGCGCAGTGACTGGATGAATAAAAGGGAGCGAAGAATATTGATTAGATATGCCACACAGAAATGTATCCTTGGAGAAAGTATTATTGAGCAAAGTCGAAAGCATTGAAAAGTCTATGTAAGGTAGTCTCTTGCTCTTGCCAAAATGCTTCATTCGAGGGGACTCACCCGGCAAGTACGACTGACCCTGAGCCTTAAACTTCAATTCTACCTTTGGCAACAGCTTGACTAAGAACATCCGAGCACCTAGATTAGCTGGAAGGCCTTATGAAACATCGCCATGCTCATACCTAGCGGTATTAGTAACCATCATTAGGCTTCTTAGAAACAAAAGACACAGTATTTCCATAATCATCAAGCGCGACACGGTCATTGGGTCATACGGAATCCAATGCGACAGAGGACGTTGAACTGCAGCCTCGTGAACAACCACGTCCGAGCACCAAATATCCGAGATCACTCCCTAGTAAGACAAGCCGAACCAAGCTCCATTGACCTTCTTGATTGTACATCGTCCAGCCTGTGCGTCGAAACCCCAACCACCCATCGAGCCTCCTTTACCACCTCCTGCTTCCTAGATCCAAGTCCATATCCCTTATAAACTTGTGCGTGAACTCGATCAACTTCTCATAATGAGTGCTAAGAACTGTAAGCTCGCGGAGATCGGCGGCTGTGGCATATAGAGCGGCCAGTCGATCCTCGAAGCACTTTAATCTTTCCCTTTCTCCTTGTTCTGCCGAAGATGTATAGAGAACCTCCCAGTCACTGAGCATGACCAAATTGTGCGTCACAGTTTCCTTTCCATTCGGGCGTAGCTGGGCTAACCCATGTATGTCGATGGCTGATGGCCGCTCGTTCCAGGCTCCCATCGCAGTGCTCTGGCCAATGTTGGCATTCAGGTCTCCTGTGTACGTAGACTTGAGAACCTTCATCCACTTTCCCATGATCGTCATTACTGGCACCCACTGGAAATAAATCGGGATCATTAACATGGCGCCGGCGAGCGCGACCGTGAAGATCGAACCCAGCCACTCGCATTCGACCAGGTAATTACCAGCTTCGTAATTAGGTAAGTCAGAGTATAGGTGCTTGGACAACATGACCACAAGTTTGAGGGCGTCTAGAGTGAGACAGATGAGTCCGATCTCGCCGTTCCCGGCACATGTCTGGGCCAGCCTTGCTATTTTACGACGCGTACTGTTGCCGACCAACCCAATGAGCCATAACGGATAGACAACCGATAGCGGGACAGCGATCCAAAGAGGGGAGAGAGGCCGAAGGAAGATGGACGTCCTTTCAGTGAAATCAATGTCTGGCTGGACGATATGGAGTGCGGCGAATATGATGGTAGTCAGGGCGATGGCGATATGAACAAAGACCCGCTTCCAAGAAGACCCTTGGGTATGATATTGTGCGTCCGCGCGAGACTTTCTGACTTCGAAAGGCATCCTGAACCTCCACTACTTGGTGCTTGGAATTCTGTAGGTACGAATGCGCGATCAAGGAAGAATATCGGAAGTATGGAATGAGAATGTGTTGGCTACTTGCGCAGGCAATGCAAGTATAATGAGAAGAGAAGAGAAGAGAAGAAAAAAGACAAAAGAAAAGCCTTGAAGTACAAGTGGGTCTTCGTATGCCAAGGACTCTTTGGTTGGTAACGTGCCGCCAAAAGGATAGACTCAGTGCTCTGCAAACGCCGTAATTCTCTTTCACAATGCTTGGATATAAGACTTTTGGCGTAAGAGACACTGTAGATACCAGCTTTCAGGACTCCTTAGGCTGAGCTTCTGTCAATTTTTGTACCATTAGTGAGTGATTTTGCTGGGAAGATCTCTCACAATGTAGACCAATTCACCCATGGATCACGGTGGCTTGGCCACACCGAACCACCCTCAATGGACCTCAATGGACCCCCACTGAACAGAATGCGAAGCCACTCATACTAAGCACGAGCAACCCTCTTCACGGATTGATTCGATGCCCACAATGCCAGGCGATCCAAGGTGTAGCCCACCACTGTCGTTGACAACTCTTAGAGCGCTCCTTGCCACGCACTCATACCATCCCTGCTGTTAGGGCCGATGTCTTCCATGAACCTTTTCTTCCGTCCCCAGGTGCTTCACCCATCAACAATGCTCGCTTCTGTTGCTTGTTTGCATCCTCGCCGCGTCCTTGGGGCGATGGTTGTTCCAAGTCTTGCCCTTCATTCTCTTCGGCTCACGCTCAAACAGTCGCTTGATACTGCGCGCAATAGGACAATAAAGGACTCGCAATCCGCAGTGTAGAGGTCCAAAGGGAGGGTTGCTTGATATGTTGCCGGCTATGTGGCCAGCCCGGCGGAGTGCGATGGGGCGGTGAAGAGATCAGGCATGAGCTGCTCTCGTTAGCAGACCTGCGATTGCAGAGGGAAGCATTATCAATTAGCAATGGCCCAGCTAGATAGGCTAAGGCAAGGCTGACCGTACGGGCGCCATTACCTTGGATGATCTGTAGACTTGATGATTCGAAGAGGTTGGATCTCTGAGGCTCACATAAGGTATTCATTTGCCAAGACTGCCAAGAGCTCGCCGGATGTAGTTAGAACTATTTAGACCCCGTTCGACCTTCGAGGGGATGAATCTTGATGGCATCCCTTCCCAATTCCCTCCTTTCCAAGGACAGTAGACAATTGATCTCCAGCTCGTATCTTCGAGCCTTCTCAATCCCATGGCCTCTTTTGTTTGTAAAGATTTCGAAAAAGGCGGTGCTGTCTTCCGCAACGCCTGCCTACAAGGCTGTACACGAGAGGCAGCCTGAAACCAGTCTGCGAGGTCTCTCATCCCTTTGATACTATGCTCAAGATACCAAGGGAAGGGAAACCAGAGCATCGTCAATCAGGGAAGCCTTTCCGCCCACGCTCTGCTCATGCCTTCATTCAGAATATGGTTCGATCATCCTCTCCAAATGACGACCCTGGTCCTCCTCCTCCTCACCATCGGCTGGGTTGAGGATCTCTGCCATTTCAGACGCCCTCGGAGCACGAACCATTACCGGCCTCGACTATGCATCGTCCACGGCGAAGACCTATCCCAATGCGAATCGCGGAGGCGCAAGCAGAAGAAAACCGCCCCACGACCGCTCCCCCCCAAGCGAAAGCGAGCTCTGACCAATCCACATCAACTCAAACAGTGGCAGAGAATAGCGTCACAGTCTCCATGCCGACTCCTGACAAAGCTTCCCATTGAGCTCCGACAAATGATCTACACCTGCGTTCTAAAAGGCTCAACAACCACGCTCCACATTGTTCAGAAAGCCAACTGGTCACCCTCCGGCCAGCGCCATATTGACGTCCATTACGAGCGCCATCTCGGTTTTTGGGCCGGCGTCCGCAGCCCCTACGACTCACCCTTCAACGAGCCCCCCCGTCAATTCTGGTTTATGAAATCAGGTAGCGGACACATCAACCCATCGCGCCTTCGGGGTTCACAATGCATGGCGTACGGGAATTCCCTACCGCTACTTCTGACATGCCGGCAGATATACGCCGAAGGCATCGATATGCTGTACTCAAGCCATATGTTCAGCTTCTCCGAGCCGAGACTACTGAATGTGTTTGCGTCAACGATCCTGCCACAGCGACTACATACGATTCGGAAACTGCACGTGGAACGCTCTATACCATACTGATTTTCCAATAATGTGAACAAGGAGGTCTCGGACTGTGGTAGAGAGGAAGCTGGATTATGTCATACTTTCTGCGGTGTCGTGAACAGTATGGAGAGCCTGCAAGAGCTACTGATTGATGTGTTTGATCGGGAGAAAGTCAAAAGAAGGACATCGCAAATGGAGGCGATGATCTTGCAGCCGTTCATGATGATTAGAGCGGTCGAAGACTTTGTGATCAGAGTTACCTGGGACGGGTTGGGATCTTCGGATGCAAGTGCGCCGTTTCGCATTGTGCACGCGAACGATGTAACGCGAGAAGGGGAGCGATGAGTGAAGGTAGGATTGAAATGGGTAAATATAGCGATGTTGCCTCGTGATTTGGTATGACTATATTACACTTTATGGATGTACGCCTCGTCTTCTTGATAGAGGGCAATAGCAAAGTGTTGCAACGACATATCAAAATCGTCGAGCTCGGTCTTCATGTCTCATTGTGGGAGTATAAATTTCGTGACTTCCTTGGACTTCAATGGCCCCTTCCCACCTTCCGTCGTCCTTACTACCTTGGTGAAAAGACATACTAAATTAGAAACTCACTCCCTGTCTCATGTATCTAGAACAGCAATAGCTACATAAGTGATGGAATACATACACCTATGTCTTAGTCTAGAATTCCATTTGCGGAGATATCCTTAGGGGGTAAAAACTGTCACTTGGCACGCTAATCAGCGGGCCGAGTCTTGGCGCTAACGCGGTTCCGGCTAGTCTCGGGCTTCCTGCTCTACCTTAGACTCTCTCCCACTTTCTTCATCTTCCTTAAAGAGATATATCATCAAGGAGACATGACGATCCTCGAGCACTACGACTTTCAGATGGAGTCTCGTTTCACAAATGAACTCGCGCGTACGTCGAACCCGGATTATTCGACTGCCCTGCCCTCCTATATATCGATGTCTCCGGTCGGCTTCAATGCAATAGACTTGCTGGCCTACCTGAAAAATCATCCAACATACGTCTCACCACAGCCCAACAAGATGTCTTGGGCGACCGAAGAAGCAGCGCAGAAGCTTTCTATGCTGTTCCGCCAGACACCCGGAGACATCGCTCTCTGCAATATCTTCATCTACAACAAGACGCGCCACATGGAGCGAATCTGTCCCAGTTGCCGACGCATCTATCGCGTGGGCGAAGGTCCGACACAGTGGTTCTCATTCGACGACTTTCTTGCCCGGGAATATCTGCCTTACTTGCGATTCCCCTATACCTTCGAAGACTTGGACGAAGAGACCTCAACTGACGTGGCGACAACGGAGGAGCAGATGGTATCAGGACTATGCAGCAGCGTCTGTTACAAGATGTTCACCAGTGAATTTCAGGATATGCTGGGGGACGAGATTGCTGCTTGGGTCAACGCTTATGCAAGGGATCTCATACCTTTACAGCAACTCGCAAGCTTGGGTGGCTGGGTCATGCGCAAGGCGACTGCTGAAGAAGAGATGGCTACTGGCATGAAGATCATTTGGGATGATACAGAAGAGGAGGAAGACATAACTGAACAAAGGGGTCTATGAGACTACCATTACAATTGGTGGCCCGACTCAGCCACGGCCCGTTGATACGAGTCCTAGCCCTTCACGGTTTTCACCACGTCTCAATACCCCCTCACCTTCCGTTCTTCGAAGTCAGATTCTTTTGGAAGATGGGTGGGATGAAGAAGGCAACCGTCGTACCCGGAGCAGTCATATGACTGCCAAGCAGATGCTTTCCGTCGCCCTGTCGCAACTTTGCCTCCAGTCTTTGGCCTTGTTCCCAGCCAAGCCAAGAGCAAGCTTTTCCGCACCTCTGCCATCAATGAATCAGACATACAATTCAGACGGCGATGGACTATGGAAGTGCCCTCAATGGCATGGATCCATTCGCGGACTCTGACACGTTGGGTCTGAGCAACAGGAAGCAGCCGGTGAGGCTTGTCATCTGTCTCGCAGAAACACCTGAGAATAGAATGAGATGGACAATACATTTAAAGCGTGTAAAGGCGGAAATGGATGAAGAGTGTGACCATACTCAGTAATGGCTCCACCTTCCTAGAGGTTGGTTGGCTCTTTCGTACCGATAGGAGCTTTCCCAAGGGACACTATCGCATCGTTGCCTTAAGCCAGCTGGCGCCAAGCTAGTACTATCGCGGTCGCAAAAGCCAAGCGTGTCGTCGAGTTGTTGAGGACTAGCTCTACGAGGTATCCAGAAAATTCTGACGGAGCTCGACGCCTGGGGGAGTAGAGCGTGGGTTTAATAAGTCGCGGTTGAGTGATGTAAATGTGTATGAGAGACACGACTATACATATATGGAGTCCCGTTCGTGAGATTATCGCCGCCTGTTGGGCGGAGACTCCTTTGATTCGAGGGTTGTACTGCTTAGCTGCCTTTAAGGGGCGGTTTGAAGATGGTATCAATGCCCAACGCCTGTACCCACCTTTACGTAAGCTCTAAGCATGCTTATGTTAGCTTAATTGGTTCTGCTTCTCTCAAGAAACGCGCAAAGGTCTACAAGTCGAAGATGACGCGCAATATCCGCACGAGCGTGCTGCTAGCTTTCCTTACAACTTTGGTAGCATTATTATGATGCTATGTTGATAGCTTCACGTGACTCTGAAGGTAACGCTGGAGACGCCGAAGATGATTAACAGAATTGGCCCAGTCCACCGGCGAGACTCCGAGCCTAGAGTATTATTTGGATGATGCTCGTGTAATATTAGTGTTCTCCTCGGTCAACCTATGGGTCCTTGTGGTCTACCTGACCATCTACGTTAATGGGGACGAGTGGCGTTTATCCAGAAAAAGGCTTCATGAAATCGTTAAGGAGGAACACGAGGCGTTCAATCAGAACAAGCGGATCTACACCTCGTGACCTTCGATCTTGTTGAGGATAGAGCTATGTAAATGATGCTCTTTCTCGGCGAATCAGGCTAGCGCTACGTCGGACACAAGATTCACACTTTGTAGTGGTTGGACTACTATTATAAGACTTCTACCCCTGACATGAAATATACCACTCTAGAGTCTTTGAACCATGTTCGCCTTCGCGACGCGAATTACACCGTCATGTTTCCATTGCTCTCCTAATCTACCTTGTAACTCACGTGAACGGCCCTGCCGCGCAATAAGGAGGATCTCCGTTAGGAAGTCGTGGGAAGTACGAGCTGCTTTCCTTTTGAGACCAAAAGGTATCCTGGAATAGGTCGTTGAGCCAACGCATAGGAATTGCAGCAAAAGTCTTTGGAGATGCTGATCCCTTCCACTCCGCCGCTCTTCTCCCAAGTGTTATGGACAAGCCATCTGGGCAATCCACTTGCGTAAATTTGTGGGGATTCATCTTGACGATAGATCCTGTGAACATGAAAGTGTCCCATGCGACTTCCAAAAAATCAGAGGCCCCATCAGCGATTTCGAACAATACTTCGGAGATGTAAGGTGGTGGTGTATCTTTGAAGTCTCGAGCCCAGATGTGGTGGAACACTTGTTGGACAAGTTCACGGCATAGATGAACGGCGAAGAAGAAGAGAACCCGCACTCTTTCAGACGTAGTCCTAGTCGAAGTAAGAGGCGGCTTCGAGTCGTGAAGGATGTCACGCTCGAACCAATCATGCAGGGTGGACACCTGGCCCTCAGTTTCAGATAACCCTACGTACTTGAGTCTGGTTGGTTCGAATCTCCACTCCAAGCTCTCAAGTTCTGCGAGTCCCTGCATCAAGCTGGCAGTCTTTTCCTTGGCCGATTCCTCTGACCTGTCGATGCTCAATTTATGGAACGGAGTCTCGCCATAGAGACCACCGGGACCTCTCCCATGAATCCTCACCGCGCCTGTTTTCTTGTTCTGACTGAGGGCTCCAAGGCACAACGCATGCCAGAATCCCTCGAATTCCGACTCTTCGATCCAACGCGATGCCAGCCTCAATGCTGGGGAGATAGCCCTATATGCCCGTTCGTTGTAAGCTCTGTGCTTCTCACTTGGCCCCTTGGAGAAGGTAAAGTTCCTCGACGCCCAGATAGGATGGATTTCATTCGTCAGCGTTGGCATTTGTGCCTCCGAGTCTTGTGCGCCTAGTTCGAGAATGCCATGCCCGGAACTGACAAGCGAGCGCCGTTCGAATCGTACCGGGAGTGGTTTACCAAGGAGAATGGGCCCAGCACCGATTCTCGCCTCCGTTGGGACGATTAATCGTTCTGTCAGCCTTGTTATCGTGGTCCGTTCCCATGCTGTCAGCGTTCTTCGGTTGGCTTCCCTTGTCAACGTTCTCTGTTCGGCTTCAAGGCGGTCTCCATTGCGCGTTTTCTTCACCACTTTAGCTGGCTTAGGTTTCTCGGTCGGAAATCTAGGGCTAAATATCTCATTCTCATCGAGACCTATGTTGTTTTTTGGCATCTCAGGCGTCTTCGCACGTCTTCGGAATCGCATCTTCATCGGTCTCCTCTTCGTGCTATCCTCGGCTCCATGAGGGGAAACCACTGGATTGTCGCTGATCCTTGCCGACCTCCTGGTTCCAACAACGGGCTTTGCCTGAGGTTTGGGTCCTTTTGCAGGTTTCTTAGTTGCGACCGCTGCTCTCTTGGATCTGCCTCCACTGGGCATGCCTTGCGGAGGTTCATCGCGTGGGCCATCTTCCTCAGCAGCTGCACTCCTGGCTGCCGACCTCTTGGCCTTCTTCTTAGGCGGTTCGGCGGACTGTGGGCCCTCTCTAGCATTGATACTAGGGGCTTTCTTTACGGTTGCGGCTGTTGCTCTCTTAATCCTGCCATCACTGGCCATGCCTTCCGGGGGTTCATCGTGTGGGCCATCTTCGTCATTAGCTGCGTGCCTGGCTGCCGACCTCTTGGTCTTCTTCCTCGGCGGCTCAGCGGACTGCTGGCCCTCTTCAGCATCGGTACTGGGGGCTTTTCTGTTGGTGGCGGCCTGCTTGTGCTTCCTCTTTTCGTAAGCCTTCATCTTCTGGTCGAGGTCTTCTTCTGCCTCGGTCTCATCTGGATCAGCACCACTGTTGTTTGGGACGTTTCTGGGAGGAGAGTTATCGGGCTTTTTCGTCTTGATTCTTTTCTTGGGGCGCTCTCCAGCCCCCGGGGCATCGTCATTCTCGGCGTTATCACTCTCAACGGCACGCTTCGTACGCATAGCCTTCGGTTTTGCTTTGCCTTTCTTCTTGGCCAGCTCAGCTAGATCAATATCTTCAATATCCTCAATATCATCCCCGTTTGATCGCGCCTCAATGATTCCTTCGGCCTTTTTCTTCATTAGTCCCTTCTTCGGGGCTGGCGTCTGTGTATCCCTCGCAACCTTCCCGTCTCGGGCCGTACCATCGTTGTTAGAACCATATTCCTCACCAGATGTTATGCTACGGTCCTTCACTGTATATTTTGGCGATAGACTGTCGGGAGATGGCTTCTTTACAGTTGCCTTCTTTGCAGTCGCCTTCCTTGGAGTCGCCTTTTTGGGGCTTGGCTTCTTCGCCCCTCCTCCCTTAGGGGGCGCTGATGCCGGCGTTGAGGACGCTAAATCGACAATCGATGCTGGCACCGCAGGGACAGCTGCTTGTGCCTCTACGTCCGCTTGCTTCCGAGTTTGTACCATGATGGAGATTATCCACGAAAGTCCAGAATTCAATTTCTCAAGCAACTTGCGATACCGGCTTGTGGGACCGCCATACCGAAGTACTTGAATGGGAGTGAAGATCTTGTGCTTCTACAATAAAAATTCTGGGCATTGTCTCCTGGCCGGAAACAGCTTGCGCGGACAATGCGACATCTTGTGGACAGCATATTGTCCGGATGCGGCAATGAACATCGATCGCTACTATCTTCGACACATTGCTGTGATATGTTCAAATGGATAGATGATACTGAAGGTCATATTCCTACGTATATGATGCTGCCTTTACCATATTCTCAAATTATCATTGTTGATATCACGCAAAAATTTCAGATCGAAGTCGCGATACTACTACCCTCACCCTGTCGAAGAATCTTGGGGGAGTTACCTATAAGACGGATCTACTTGACGAAAGCTCAATACTCATTGCGCTTTTGTGTCATAAAGCCTTGCGCTCATTTTGTTATTTCAAAAACCCTAAGATGTTAGTGTCTCCTCCGGAAACGGATCCGGTAAATTCGTTCGCCGGATCCGGTAGAGGAAACCGAAACAACCGAGTCGAAAGGGTATGCGAGCACAAAGTAGTGCTCTCCATGCAAAGGGGATGGGTGGCTTATGAATGCTGGTCAAAATTGAATAGGGGACAATATGGCTCGTGAGCGGGCACTGCGTACGTAATGAATCTGGTAGTCGTATATATTCACCCTCAGCCTCTACGAGATGAAAGCGTTTATTTAGATCCTATCCTTTCTCCGTAAAGCCGATTCTAAGGGTATATGCATGCGTAATAGCACTGCCCTCCCTACGAAGAAAATGAGTGGCTTATGAATACCAATGAAGACAGAAAAGGGGATAATATAGCTCGTGAGGGGGCACTGCTAACGCAATGAATTCAAAGTCATATATCATCGACCTCGTACGGTACGAGATGAAAGCATTAATTCAGATCTCATTATCCCTCAGCAGGCCCCATCCTCAAAATACGCTCGACAAACCGCCACAGCTATACCACCCGATAGATCTCCTCCAGCCAACAGTAACGCAAAACCAATCTTCCGATTACTCAGGCAAATTTGAGCCTGTGACAGGCGGAAACCCAAGTCTTGGCTTCGCAAGCGTCCCATGATTTCTGGCAAGCAAGACTAGCACCTTAAGTCTAGCATGTCGTATAGTCTCCAAAGGTCAAGCTGTAGGACTTGATTTACTTGACAATCCTGAGGTAAGAGAGGAAATGACCATGGTAGAGTAGTGGTCATGAGGGGGGATATAGAGCATCATCACCCGGTCCTCGAGTTAAGTAGTCAAGACGAAGAGTGTTCATTAGGTCTTTACATTCTACTCCTAAATCGCAGGTTGATGGAAGCTCAACTGTATCAGCACTCAAAAGCCTGTAGGCAGGGGCCAACGGCCCTATTTTTTAGCTCTTAATAGCCCCAATATCAGCATAATATCAGGAAATGACAAGATAGCTCCTTGTTACAATGTATATAACACAACGATGCTATCCCAGACTCCCCCGGTATAAAAGAGGACAGAGGCACTAAACCACAATCCGCGATCCACACCAAGGCGCCGCGATATTACACACGGCAACCCCTTCCCCCTTCAACACCTTCACCCTCGTCGTCTGCCTCGCCTTCCCCCCCGTTCGCGCACCCTTCCTCCCAGCAAAAGGATCCGTAAAAACGACCCCGTTGCCCGCATGGAAAAGATACCGCTCTCCCCCCATCACAGGCTCAGGCCCGAACTGGAAACGAATCGACTCGGCAAACGAATCCAACTTCATCTCATTATCGTCGCTCTCACGTCCACAAGCGGCTTTCCATTCGGCAACGGCGGCATCCATGTCGGCTTGGATTTCCAGCAGGGAGCCGCGGATATCGGCGGACGACCAGCCGAGGCTGCGGGCTTCGCGGTCGAGGTCGAGGTAGGTGCGGGCGTGGTCGGTGCGGATGGAGAGGAGGGTGGAATTGTAGCAGTGGGGGCAGGGGGTGGTGGTGGAGGAGAGGTATTTGCGGACGATGGGGGTGGAAGCGTTGCAGGTGGATTTTGGGGTGGAGAAGCCGGATTTGCAGGGGTAGAGGGGGATGTGGGATGTATGGGTGCAGGTGGGGAAAGTGATTCTGTCGACGATACACATTTTTTTCTTGGGGGGTGGTTGTGTGATTGTTCAAGTCTCTTTGTGTGACGGTGGTATATATGGCGTGGTAAGATTACCGGAATCTTTGCTGCAGGTGAAATCGAGTTATTCTGGCTGTGGGCACACAGTATGGAAGTCTCGTCTCCAAAGCAGGACGCCTGGATACTTGTAGGGTGGGGTACTCGAGGTGGGCTTTGTTGGATCTGTTGTGGAGGGCTATAATGCTCCTGTATCATCAAAGAACTCTCCATCTAGGGTTCGATCAATTGTTTGGATGCTTGGTAGGAGACAAGGATGATTATGCCTTTCTGGTGATCCTCATTGTCGTACACGGAGAGAACAATGATCGCCGACCTGGTCCTTGTCTGCGGCATTTGTCGTGAGGGTTTCATAGTTGGCTGTAATGTATTTGCTTGGGATGTCGATATGCGTTTGCAAGAGCCCATAAGTGATCTCGGCGAATCTCATAGCCAGGCAGAAATTGACAGAGGATAAGGATTCGATCCAGGACTGGCACCAACATGGAATTTCAGAACGCTGGGGTTTCGTTCTTGATAACTTAGGCCTGTGCGATTGACAAAGGATGCCTTTGAGGAGTCTTTGTCCACTCTTGCAGCTTTTCCCCGCAAAGTATTCCAGTTTCTGCTGAGTTATCCGTTGATTGGTTGAAGCGGTCATATGCGCATACCTAACAATACTAGGTCAGTGGCAGTATCATAGCAGTAGAGCGACAATTACGTAGGCCTCACCATAGCTATCTCAAAAGGTTTTCAAATAAGCTTTCGAGCTGGCCGATACTCTGATCCGTTTGAGAATGACAGCTTGCTCATTCCATCAAAGCATTAGAGGTAGCCATTGAGGTGATTCTTCCGCAATTATTCCCCTTTTTTACTAGCCAGTGAGGACGAAGGTACCCGGTATACCGTGTGAGGCTTGATGGTATTGCTTTGGGGCGTGAAGTCGTACCAACCAATAGCCTAGCACATGGAATCAGATTCAGACATTCCAAGCCAGGTTGTGCCGGGTTACCGCTTTCACAAGGTGCTGTCGCCCACTCCTGTAAGCACTGAGATTTCGACTTGCTTGAGCTGGTGTTGGGAAGATGTATTCGCGGCTTCCAAATGACGCCGATCGCTGTCGCAAGCTTGAATTTTGCATTTCAGGATGAGGCGGTCATTGATAAGAGAGGCCACCGCGTACCAGGTGATGAAGGCGAAGCAGGCCGAATTTTTTCATCTTCTAATACCCGACTGAAGTTTGGGTATTGATGCAGCTACGCCCAGAGCATTGTAGAAAAGTATAAAGGACATAGAAGATCAAGAGATCTCACAACATACAAAAGAATGATCATATGGTTGACCCTGGAGAGAACCTACTCTTTGAGTAACTGTGCAGGTGCCAGGCAGCTACAGAGAGTAACTTGTGAACCAGAGTCGAGGGCATGGGCCAGAGCCCGACCTTCGGCCCCCTTTTTTTTATTTTTTGCCCTCTTTATCAAGGAGCTTCAATCATTCGTGCAACGTTAGTATGGATGATTGAATTAGGAAAATTGTTTGATGTGGATTAATGACGCGTCCGTAAGATCATGCCAAAAGTCCTATTAGTAAGGTCGTGCCAAGATATCAGCCGCTAACCTTTTCGATCAAACGCGCCGCAGGATTACATGCATCTACAACATATGCTCCACACTTCTACTCGTTGCTTCGTATACTTTACAACAGGCTCATGGATACTTTGCCTCCTCTGTATCTGCGATCCAGGGTGATGAGCCTGTTGTAAAGACCTCGCACAAAACAGCAATGCCAAGCTATGACTGAAGTCTGGACAGGCTCAATATCTACTGATGATCCTACAGTAGCGATCAAAGGTACGACTATGGCAATAGAAGCACGTCATATACTCACATGGGAATAGATATTCAGCTATGGATTTCCAGCACACTTGGGCAGAGCCCTATCGACCACAATACGAAGCTACATTTCCTCTCCCTCGTCTACGTCCCGAGCGTTCCTCTGTACCTTGCCGCAGGACCGTCCTTGGACGTCTCTACAGATGATGATTCGACCGCAACATGGCTGAGTCAAAGCTTGCTTGGCGATCGAGGCCAAGACCACCAGGGGGACGTGTCATTGGAGCCATGGTGGACGAGCCTGGAAAAGCAATCGGAGCAGGGTATACTCCTGAAGGTTGAAGGGGAGGGTGCAGACTGTGGTTCCGACAAAGGGATCACTGAATTGCTGCTCTACGCTGCCGTGAGGAGGGACAGTGCTGCTCTGCCTACTCCTCCAGCGTCGTCTTCGCCTGTTCATGATGGAGACGATCTCTCGCAGGGCGAGGAATGGCCAGAGGTCAGCGTCTACGCTCTACCACTATCCTCTAGAATCATCGGTCAAGCAAGCAATGCGATGCCTGTGACTCCTCCTTCCGGACAGACGGCAAATCCTCCACCAGCTGTTTTCCTCCCATATTGTTGTGAACAGCCCCAGGCCGCTTCGAAGACACACGAGAAGCGCCAAAGCCTCTCTTCGCTCTTCGATGACGCTACACAGAAGAGGAGGAAGCTAAAAGGGCGAGGTGGAGAAAGAGTGGCTCAAGCAATGGCTAGCCTAGACCGACCTACTACACAACACGGCGCTGTGGCGGAGTCGAGGAATGAAAGCGGGCGAGGGTCGCATATAGCTGCTCAGAGTAATATCGCTCGGAAAGGCCTTTCACGAGCAGCTACCATGCCTTCAAACCCTGGACCAGAGTATGCTCGACCTGCCTCACGCTCAGGAGCAATGGCCAACAGCAAGCGCTATTCTCTACATCGTGTCGAAAGTGCCATCTCTCCGCGCGATAGCCCTGCCTTCTCCGATACCGATGACAGCTTTGGGCTCCAGAACAGAACCGCTCTGACTAAGATCGTCTTGGCTGGGATGCGTTTGTACGGTCTGCAGCAGATGAGAAAAACAGGCAAAGGTGCCGCAAGTGAGGGACCATCTACAGTTGGCGCATCTAATGCGGCTCCGATGGTCGAGAAAGAGGGTGATGACGAATATAAGCTCGTCTATCACCAGACATTTAAAGCAGCGACGTTCACGTTCCGAAGGCAGCTTTCCTATCAAGTCATTCCCCAGGAAACAATGCGAGACGTCGTGGATCGATTCTTGACTCTATTCTGCACCAACCCAATGATTTCTTCTAGCTTCCTCAGTGACGTTGCGTTGCCGGGATTTGGCACACAGTGTTCAGAGGGCAACGGCGCTTTTGACCTTCCAAGCTGCAAGGCTTTGTCGCCGTCGGCGCCCACGACATGGAGCTCGCCTGCAATCAAGAAAGGGTAACCGTACCAACGCCTACAAGCAGACATCTAGCAAATGGAGCTTGCATAACCATCATCGCAAGGTCCACGACCCCGTGCTAAGCACAAGACGTGTTATGTGATTAGTCAATGCGATTGAAAGTACGCCGCACGGTTGTGTCACAAGAAGTCAAACAGGACACCACTACCCGGTTGTAGCAATCGAATCTGATACGGTTCATATGTAATACTCGACCATTGGACCTAAACCTACTAGTAGCGGCCCCTGAACGGTCAACCATTCCTACTACTATACTCAAGTCGGACCAGGCTACGAATAGGATTTGAACCCAAGACTGTCGGGCAACACCATGCAAGCTTTTGGTAATGACACTGGTACGATGGCGTAACGACTCTGTCTTTGATCCCTTGTCAATGCGACTTTGTCGTGATTAACAAAGCTAAGCTTCCCTCTCGAAGATCCTCGCCGCAGCCTCCCAGCCCACTAGCCACCCTATGGCTTTCTCACGCACATGGTCGTCCTTCAATCACTGTATGTCTACTTGATGATTATGCTCAGGTGAAACTTTTTACTAGGTTACCGATGGCACATGCTCCTGTCACATGAGAAGGTCATGAACTGATATGGCGCAGTTGGTTGCAGTGGAGCTCGAGATCTTCAAAGGTCACTTCAAAGACAAGGAGGTCGGAAAGCTCGATGGGTGAATCAGAGCTCGGAAGCGCGGGTACAACCTTAGAGATGGGTTTCTGGCTACAGAATCCACCCTGCCGATACTGGAGGCAGAAGAGTGGGTAAAGGTGAAGAACCGAGTTATTTGGCTGAATGAGTGGCTGAAGAAAAGAGTGCTGTATCAATCAATCCTGTATTTCGAGATTTGCACCGAAGGCTCCAGCGGAGCTAATTAGAGCAACACAAGACCTCGCCGCATGGAAGACCTCAAGAACTTTCACTCCCCGGTTGGTTCTTCTGGTTGCTTGAGGCGAAATGAAATGTCATCGGCAAACAGGATCAGCCAGCTTTTGAGCTTTAGTACGCTGCGAAATTGGTCGCGGTAATTAGGGGGACGTATCGTCTTGATAGATGTGACACTATCGATTATCTGAGCTGACTCATTTCGTACTTTGATATATTTTTATTTTCCATCGGAATTATGGAATTGCAACTCCTTGAATAGCAAGGAGCGACTTCGCTGTTTCTAATCCTAATTGCCCGTGGCTTAAACATTAATGTGTTAATACAGAATGATTACTTTTCGTCTATGCTCTGAATGAGTTTAGATTCGAATTAATGATCTGAAGTAGCTCGTATTCCATATATGATTGTTGCTATAGGTCTAACGTAGTTGAAGCAGTAGTTGAAGGTACCAGATGTATAAATGGTAACCAGCCTAGAATTCGCATATTTCCAAATCCAGCTAGCGCGAAAGCCTAGATATCAACCACTCGCTTTGATCGCAGAGGGCTCGGTCTTTAATATATCTCAAGTAATTCAACAAGTATGAAGTCTTCTACTTGGCGTCATTGATCTATATAGGTAGATCTAAGGTCTCTCACTTAAGTCTTAGCCAAGATTGCCAACCTCTTCTTCCGCTATAACAGCGAATCATCAATCTTTCCTCAAACGATACTCCAGAGTACAAAGCCTGGTAATCGAGAAAAGTAAGTAGGATATTCTTATACCTGCCCTTCGCTCAGCTGTTTCTATTCTCTGCCATACTTTCCTTCGGCAAGAATTAGATCCAATTTTCGTAATGCCAACCACATCTAAGACTCAACATTTTTTTTCACAGACCCATCCCCGCAGCCATACAGCCGAAATGACAGACCGAGTCCTCCAGCACCGACGGGTTCACAATCTCCTGCTAATTCAAAACCTCCTCGCCGTCAAAGGTAACGCCTCACCCTTCACGTTGATCCTCGATAGCGTCGAGCAATCTGCAAAACCCTTGATAGCCCACTATATCAACAACGCAAAGGTAGTCCCCCTCCCATACCTTCAACTCATTGCTAGATCTCACTTCTCATCTTTTACAGAAATCAAACATGCACATAATATACATCTCCTACGAAACGCCCAAGCCCCCACCCGGAACAACAACATTCATCAAAGCCCGCCGCAAAAACCCAACAACAGTCCAGCAAGAAACCCTCTCACACCTCTCCGCCAACAAACGTACGCCCTCCCCCTCGCTCACAACCCACCAGCTAACATCTACAGCAAAACTCCTAATAATTGACACCC